>Ga0070741_10008480_pt1 | contig 20597 bp, 15 predicted proteins | sample Coa_R1_4_FD_66440 | JGI IMG/M metagenome (GOLD analysis project Ga0070741, IMG submission 66440) | Surface soil microbial communities from Centralia Pennsylvania, which are recovering from an underground coalmine fire - Coalmine... | ecosystem: Environmental > Terrestrial > Soil > Unclassified ...
TGCGCGCATCATGACGGGCTCCAGGTTCGACAGCTCCTCGATCAGCTGCTCTCTGCGACTCGCTTGCATCCGCGCTCCCATGCCGTGTGGTTCGTTTCTGTTGCATTAATAATTGGCGTGACGCAAAGGAATTGTAGACCGTGGACCGAGGAACGGGCAATTCATCACGTCAAGGTGATGTTCGCGACGTTCGAGCCGGATTCGCGCGCCCGGACCGGTAGACTACGAGTGCGGCGCACTTCGTACTCCGCGCCGCCTGGGAGGTACGATGAAAACGTTCGCGGGAACTTTGGCGGTTCTCTTGTGCGCGGCGAGCGCGCTTGTCCTTCCCGGGACCGCTCGGGCGCAGGCCGCGTGCGAGGCCGCGGCGACCGGCTCCGTGGCCATCACGACCGGTGGGGCCGCGGCCGCGTTGGGCAATGCCATCACGGGCGCCCTTGACCGGGTGAGCCGCTCGATCGAAGAGGCGGGCGCGGACAAGCCGTCGCCGCCTCCGCCGGACCACACGGGTGGCGACTCGTCCGGCGACGACGCCCCCGCGCCGGCACCGGACAGCGCGCCCGTCACCTGCTGATCCTCTGACCAAGCGAGAGCTGACGATTCCGCCGCCATCTTCCGGGATGCGAAGCGATGAAGCCTCCCTTCCAGAGGGGGATCCTTCGCCTCGGTCAGGATGGCGCCAAAATGCGCCCTAATCTCCGCGAGACGCTCGCGGGCGCCATCCCCTTTTCGCCGCGCGCGTGCCCAGCGTCGGATGGTACGATCTCGGTGCCCAAATCCTGCGCGCGGGAGATTACTGGAGTGACGCGACGCTCGCGACTGTTCTGCCTCACCGTGGGGCTCGTGACCGCGATGGCGGTCTTGGCCGCATGCGGACCATCGACGACTCGGCTATCGACGTCCGAGAAGGATTCGCCTCCTGCCCGGGAGACCGGCAGGACCAAGAGCATCACGATCGGAGTGACGTCCCACGTGGGAAGCATGGGCAACATGCTGGGCAGCACCACCGTGGGCGGCTGGGTCTCGGTGAATGAGCTGCACACCAACGGACTGGTGACGTCAGACGTCCACACGCGCCGGCCCGTCGGAAGACTGGCGGAGCGAGTGCCGACGGTGGAGGACGGGAGCATCACCGTTCTCCCCGACGGGCGGATGCGGGTCGTTTACCCCATCCGCTCGGGGGTCACCTGGCAGGACGGCGCCCCCTTCACGGCCCAGGACCTCGTCTTCTCGTACCGCGTCGATGGAGACCAGGGGCTTCCCAACAATACGCGCGACGCCGTCAACCTCATCGAGTCGGTCGACGCTCCCGACGACCAAACGTTTGTCATCAACTTTCGCCGCCCGTACTACCTGGGCGGGACGATGGGCCCGCGCCTCTTCTGGCCCATGCCCAAGCACATCCTCCAAGAGGCCTTCGACCGGTACCAGGAGTCGAACAACGCCGACGACTTCTTGAATCTCCCCTACTGGACGTCGGAGTACGTCAACACCGGTCCCTTCCGTCTCACGAGCTTCGATCCGGGTGATGGAATGACGTTTCAGGCATACGACGGCTATTTCCTCGGTCGGCCCAAGGTGGACGTGGTTCGAGTCAAGCTTTTCGCCGATAGTAGCACGCTATTCTCGAACGTCCTGGCCGGTACGGTGGACCTGGTTTTCGAGAGCACCCTCGGGCCCGATCTCGGATTTCAGCTCGCGGAGAAGTGGGGCGGGGGGAACGTCTACCAGGCGTACGTGAGCCACCGCATGATCGCGCCCCAGTTCCGACCCAGTGTACAGATGGAGCCAGCCACCCTCGACGTCCGCGTTCGCGCCGCGCTCTATCACGCGCTGGACCGCGACGCGCTGTCGGAAGCGTTGCAGGGAGGGCACCGCGAGTACGCGGCGTATGCGATCCTTCCGCCGCAGGACCTTCTCTATCCCGCTGTCAAAGACGGGCTCCGGCAGTACGCGTTCGATCCGGACCGGGCGAAAGCTATTCTTCGCGACGTGGGCTGGACGACGGAGGCCGACGGCTCGCTGCGAAACGCGGTCGACGGCCATCGGTTTCACACAGCCATCTCCGCCAGCGACCTCACCGTGAAAGACATGCCTGCCTACGCGGCGTACTGGCGGCAGATCGGCATCGACGTCGATGAGATCACCACACCCGCGGCGCAGGTCCGGAATGCGGAGTATCGGGCGAGTTATCCTGGCTGGGAGGTTACCGCCCAGTCTGGCGGCGACGGTATCCTCGGCAAGCTCGAGGGCCCAGCGGCCAGCGCGGACACGCACTGGGCGGGCAATCGAGGTGGGTTCGATGATCCCCGGGCTCAGCGGCTCGTCGATGCCTATCGCAGCAGCCTGTCCCAGGACGACCAGTTCCAGGCGATGAAAGCCATCGGCGAATACGTGAGCACGGAGCTGCCGTTCCTCGTCCTCTATGGGACCGTCGACCCCCTCGCGGTGCGGAAGGGAGTCAAGGCCCTGGACGATCGCGATGGCGGCGATAGCGGCGGACGGCCGTTCGGCACGTACACGCGCGACGCTCACCTGTGGGACGTCGAGTAAGCCGAGCTGCCGTGCTAGAGTAACGGCAATTTCGTCGGTCGGAGGAGGGGAGTGCTAGACGCGAAGCAGAATGCGATGCTCAGCCTGACCGGGCCTGGCACACCGGGTGGTGAGTTCATGCGACGGTACTGGCAGCCGGTTGCATTGTCCAAGGACGTGACGCGGGGTGGGCAGCCCAAAGCCATTCGAATCATGAGCGAGGATCTCGTCCTCTTCCGAGACGACGCCGGGCGGGCGGGTCTGCTCGGCCTCCACTGCTCCCATCGGCTGACCTCGCTCGCCTATGGCCGAGTGGAGGATGGTGGCGTCCGTTGCCCCTTCCACGGGTGGCTCTACGACGTCGAGGGCAGATGCCTGGAACAGCCGGCCGAGCCCGAGGGCAGCGCCTTCAAGGACCAGGTGCGGCATCCGGCGTATCCATGCCAGGAGCTGGGCGGGCTCATCTTCGCGTATATGGGGCCGCCCGAGCGGAAGCCCCTGCTCCCGCGGTACGAAGTCCTGGTGCGGGATGACGGCACGCGCAAGGTCGACTTCTATCCCATCAACAGCAACTACCTCCAAAATCTCGAGGGCGCCGTCGACACGGTTCACTTCTCCTACCTGCACATGGATCGCTGGTCGCAGGTGAAGCACAAGCTCTCGACGCTTCCGAAACCCGAGCTGGACTGGGAGGAGACCGAGTACGGCATCTGGCAGAAATCGAACCTCCCGAACGTCCAGTACGGGATCCTCAACATGGTCTACACGTACTTCTTCTTCCCGGCGGGCTTCATGCGAGTCCAGGGAAGCTCCGCGGGCGGGGACGACATCAAGAAGTTCCAATCCTGGTACGTGCCAGTTGACGACCAGCACACGCTCCGATTCCAGAGCGCGTTCGCCCCATTCAGCACGCACGGCACGCCATACCACTGGCCGGAGGACGACGACTTCGTCGCGCCGGGGCCGGAGAACGACTACTTCCGCGATTATCGAAACGTGGACACGATCTGCGGGATTCCCGTCAACGCGCCCGGCACGGCAATCAAGGGCTTCTTGTGCCAGGACAGCATGGTCAACGAGTCGCAGGGACCGATCGTCGATCGCAGTCTGGAGCGCCTGGGCGAGCACGACCGGGTCCTGGCCGCGATGCGCTTGATGATGCTGAAGGCGATCCACGACGTGCAGGAGGGCCGCGACCCGAAGCACATCATTCGCGATCCCTCGGCGAACCAGATCGTGTACATCCGCGGTCGCGAAGCCCTCGAGGCGGTCTAGAGCACCGACGCGTTACAACCCGTGATCTGGGTGATCAAGTGGAGGGGGTATGGATTTTCGCACCTTCCTCTCGGCGTATGAGGAGAGCTTCCCGGGTCAGGTCGTCCACGTGGACCGGGAGGTGGATAGCCGCTACGAGGCGGCTGCGATCGGCATCAAGGCGCAGAAGGAGCTGCGCGAAGCGCCTATGTTCATCTTCCACAAGATTCGACGCGTCGACGGCACGCTGTCGCCCTGGCCGGTCGTGGTGAATGTGTTCGCTTCGCGGCACCGGAGCGCATTCGCCGCCAACAGCACGTTCGCCCGATTGGGACGGGAGATGCACGAGCGGCGGGCGAACCGCATCAAACCGGTGGTTGTCGAGCGCTCAGAGGCGCCCGTCAAAGAGGTGGTGACGGTCGGCGACGCGGTCGACGCTCGCCAGATCCCCGCGCTTGTCCACATGGCATGGGACCCCGGCCCGTACATCCCGGCCGGGTTTCTCGTCACGTACGATCCGGATACGGGGATCGACAACTGCGCGCTTCAGCGCGGGTGGATCGCGGATGCGCGGGAGATCCGCGTCTTCCCCAACACCACGAGCCACAACGCCAGGAACATCCGGAAGTCGGAGGAGCGCGGCGAGGACGCGCGCGTCGCCTTTTGGATCGGCCACCACCCGGCGGTGTACCTGGGCGCCGGCGTGAAGCAAGGGTATCCGGACAGCCACTGGGAATCGTGCGGCGGGATGATCGGCCAGCCCCTGCGGCTCGTTCCATCCGAGACGCTGGGCGACGACTTTCTCGTGCCGGCCGACGCCGAGTTCGTCATCGAGGGGATTATTCCGCGCGGCAAACGAAAGCCGGAGGGTCCGTTTGGCGAATACACCCACTACTACGGCGGTCAGCGGCTGAACCCGTACATGGAGGTAACCTGCGTTTCCCACCGTCGGGACCCGTTCTGGTTCTCGATCCTCTGCGGTTCCATCGACGACGGCATCGGCGGGCTCCGTCGAGAGGGCGCCGTCTACTCGGTGCTGAGCCGGGTGGTGCCCCAGGTCCAGGACATCTATCGTCCGGATTCGTCGCCCAACCACATGTACGTGCGCATGCGGAAGACTCACGTCGCGCAGCCGCGCACGGCGATTCTCACCGTGCTGGCGGCCGCCGGGGGCTCGGTGAAGCACGTGTTCGTGTTCGACGAGGACGTCGACATCTTCGACGAGCAGGAAGTCCTCTGGGCGATCGGCAGCCGCTCTGACTGGTCGCGCGACATGATCGTTGTGCCCAACCTGCCGACAACGACCCTGGACCCCACCGCCACGGGCCTCGGCATGGGCACGAGCGGTGGGATCGACTGCACCAAGCCGTCGGCCCCAGCCCTGTACGAGCAGCGCTCGTTCGTACCGTCGGAGGTCATGGATCGCATTCAGCTCAAGGATTACATTCCCAGCGCGTAGCGGAACGGGAGTGGACGGGTGGACAAAGTCATTTACGTGACGTGCCCGCGCTGCGCGGGCGAATACTACGTCGAGGGCTCCGACTACCGGGGCAAGCCGGACGCGCCGTGCCACTGCCCCTTCTGCGCGACGGAGTTCCTGATCAAGGATGGGAAGCCGCGACCGCCCGTGGAGGCCGCCCAGTAGCGGGAGGGGCCGCCCCCACCCCAACCCTCCCCCGCTGTGGCGGGGGAGGGAGGTGCTAATCCCCCGCTGTGGCGGGGGAGGGAGGTGCTCATTGGCTGGAGGGGCCGCCCCCACCCCAACCCTCCCCCGCTGCGGCAGGGGAGGGAGGTGCTGATCCCCCGCTGTGGCGGGGGAGGGAGGTGCTCATTGGCTGGAGGGGCTGCCCCCACCCCAACCCTCCCCCGCTGTGGCGGGGGAGGGAATCAGACCCTCTCCCCCGCGCGCGGGGGAGAGGGGAGGGTGAGGGGGCGCCGCCCGGAACGCGGTCAGCGCTGGAAAAGGCGGTCCATGTCGGGGGTGACGCCGTGCTTGGCGCACTCCTCGCGGAAAAGCTCCAGGATGGCCGGATCCTCATCCTCGTACTCGATCTGGTTGCCGCCCTGGCGCACGTCCTCGTCCTGCCCCTCGGCCACGTTCAGCAGCCGGTAGCGCCGGCTGTTCCAGCGGAGGGCCAGGTAGCGGGCCGGCTGCGACCCCGTGTTGAAGTGCTGGTGCCACACCATGTTGGGTGGGACGAACACCGCGCCCGGCCCCCAATTGAGGCGCTGGCGAGGCTCGCCATCCCGCCAGTAGAGGGAGTAGCCCTCACCGCTGACGATGACGACGTTGGCGCCGGGGCCGTGGCGGTGGGCCTTCTTGTACGTCCCGACCGGGAACTCCGACGTGTGGGCCATCATCGACGCGTGGCCAAGCTCGAAGTGTATGTTGCGTCCGCCACCCCGCCGCGGCTGCGCCTGCAGCTCGAAAGCGCCGACGTCGGCGACGAAGTTCGTCTCCCACGTGCGCAGCGCGACGAACTCCCCCTGCCCGTTGAACGAGCCGTCGGAGCCGTCGAATCGATCGGTGAAGCGAAACGAGTCCTGGAACACGAAGTCCAGGTTGTGGAAGAGGTCCATGATGAGGGGAGCGTTGGTGACCGCGTAGTAGCGAGCCGGCTCCTCGCCCGAGAGATTGAAGTGCTGGTGCCAGGCATTGATCGGCAGGGTGAAGAGGCTGCCGCGCTGCCACTCGAAGGTTTGCCGTGGCTCGCCGTCGTACCAGACGCTGGTCGTACCGCGCCCGCTCAGGACGTAGACCAGCTCCTCGTAGAGGTGCTTTTGGGGCGTGACGCGCCCGCGCGGCGGGATCTCCAGGACGTGGCCGTCCGTGTGGGCTTCGGCATTCCCCTCGAGGTGGACGAAGCTGCCCGGTACCCCTTTCATCTCCCAGGGCGCCAGCGGCAGCGTGTTCAGGTCCTCAATGTGGAATCCGCGCGCGATGGGGATCCCCTGGGCCGCGACCCAGCGCTCGTAGGTCGTGGGCTCGGACTGTTGGGACGCCGGTCCGGCTGGCTCTCGCGTCGGTGCGGCCATGGCGCCTCCTTCTTCTGGGCGAATGGTTTCCCGCGTCAGTGTAATCATTTGACGAATGGTTGAGCATTCGCCCCGATTGGACAAATCCTGCGCGCAGTCTATGATCCAACAAGACCTCGGAAGGTCGGGGAGGTGAAGCATGCGTTCTCTTCATGTCGCCGCCGGTCTGTTGCTCGTCGGAATCGTCGCGCTCACGTCCTGCGCGTCGCCCGCGGCCGCGCCGAAAAGTGGTGGGGCCCCCGAGGCTCCCGGGCCATCGGCTCCGAAGCGCATCACCGCGGCCGTGCGCGGCGATCCCCACACCCTGAGCGACGCGATTAACTTCGCGGCAGGTGGCAGCAGCAGCTCCTGAACGCGGGGCTCGAGGTCCTCGACACCCAGGGCAACCTGTCTCCTCAGCTCGCACAGGCCGCGCCGACGCTGGAGAACGGACTGTGGAAGCTCCTTCCCGACGGGCGCATGGAGACGACGTGGGCGATCAAGCCCACGGCCAAGTGGCACGACGGGGAGCCGGTGACGGCCGAGGACTTCATCTTTACGGCCATGGTGGCGCAGGACAGGACGCAGCCGATGGCGCAGGACCAGGCGTTCAAGTTCGTCGAGTCCGTCGACTCGGCAGACCCGCACACCCTGGTCGTCACCTGGAAATCAACGTACGTGGACGCGGACAAGCTCTTCACCCAGACGGTGAACACGCGAAATCTGCCGATGCCCCAGCACCTCCTCGGGCCGGTTTACAGCCAGGACAAGACGACCTTTACGGACAGCCCCTACTTCGGGGCGGAGTACGTCGGGGCGGGACCCTTCCGCCTAAAGGACTGGACGCTCGGCACGCACGTCGTCCTCAGCGCGAACGACGCCTACGTGCTCGGGCGGCCGAAGATCGACGAGATCGAGATCAAATTTATCCTCGACACGAACACCATGATCTCCAACCTCCTGGCCGGGGCCTTGGATCTGTCTCTCGGTCGGGGTCTCACGCCTGAGCAGGCGATCGAGATTCGCAACAAGTGGACCGACGGGCGCGTCGACGCGGGCCTGCAGAACACGACGTCGCTGTATCCGAACCTGTACGACCCGGACCCCGCGGCCCTCAAAGACGCCCGGTTCCGTCGCGCGCTCCTCACCGGCCTCGACCGTCAGGAGATGGTGGATAGCCTTCTCGGCGGACTGGTGCCCGTGGCGGACAGCATCTTCAGCCCGGACGACCCCGAGTACAAGGACCTGCAATCCTCGATGGTTCGCTACCCGTTCGACCCGCGCAAGGCGACCGAGATGCTCGACGAGATGGGGTTGGCGAAGGGGGCTGACGGCTTCTACGCGGATTCCAGCGGAAAGCGCATCAGCGTCGAGGTCCGCACGCGGGCGCACCCGCTACGGGAGAAGGTGCAGCAGGTCATCGCAGACGAGTGGGCGAAGATCGGGATCGAGGGCGCGCCGCTCGTCGTCCCCGAGCAGCGGATCTCCGATCGGGTGTACCAGGCGACGTTCCCGGGCTTCTACTTCCGCTTCGGTGGTCCGGACCAGCTCGTCGATTGGCAGAGTAAGGAGGCGCCGACCGCGGAGAACGGCTACGTCGGGCGGAACCCGATCCGCTATCAGAACGCCGACTACGATGCGCTGATCACGAAGCTCGTCACGACGATCCCGAAGGACGAGCGGCTGAAGACGATGGCCGAGATGGTGCACTGGGAGACGGACCAGCTTCTGCTGCTAACGCTCTACCACGAGCCCGAGCCGGTGCTCATCAGCAACCGGCTGAAGAACGTCGGGGGGCGGCGCGGCTACAACATCCAGGCGTGGAACGCGCAGGACTGGGACGTCGCGCAGTAGTTTGCGTCTCAGATCCCACAAAGAATGTCGGACAAGCCCATCAACCCGGCGTCGTTGAAGGGCGCCATGATGTAGCAGACGCCCTGGTTCGGGGGGCCATAGGTATCAGTAGCCTCCGTCGTGCCGGCGGGCAAGATCTGAAGTCGCTGGGTTCCGAGCGGCAGCAGCGCATGCCCCCACGCTGGCAGCAGCCGTGGCGCGGGCTGGGGGCCTCGAAAACCCCTTGGTCGTCCGCCAAGGCGATGGCGGAAGCTGGAAGCGTTGGGATTCCGAGGCCAGTCGAGCCTCGGCTGCCTGGGCGCGATCGTCGTTCGCCGCGGATTACGCAGCCTGAAAGCCCAGGGGAGCGGGCGCGTCCGAGCCCGCTCCCCTGTGTTGAAGAACGGCATCGTCCTCGCGAAAGCCTTGTATTCAGGTGGGAGCTTGGGCCAAGTTACTTTGGGGGGGCAACCGACCTCGCCGATAGGCCCGGTCCCGCTGTCTGTTCTGGGCCGACCACCGGGAATGGGGAGGCGAGCACACTGCAGATGATTACGCTGAAAGCAGGTCGGGCCTTCAGGGGAGCCAGCACGCCGGACACCCCAGGATCTGATCGCTTCACCCTACGCGGATACGTTGCCCAGGTCAACCTTTGGAACGCATGTTACACGCGATCGTTACCCGTGAGTTTCTGTCGTCGACCGGTGAGTGCGGGTCGGGCCTGCGAACTGGAGCAATCCGGTTCGGGAGGTCAGGCGCTGGGGGCCAGCTCCTCGGGGAGCGCGCCGGGCTGCCGCGTCTCGCGGCGGAACTGCATCAGGTAGAGCTCGCGGTACATCCCCTCCTGGGCCAGAAGCTCACGGTGGGTGCCGCGCTGCACGATGCGCCCGTCGTTGACGACCAGCACCTGGTCGGCGTTCCGGATCGTCGAGAGGCGATGCGCGATCACGATAGACGTCCGGCCCTGCAGTAGGCGGGCGAGCGCTGCCTGGATCAGCACCTCGGTGCGCGTGTCGACGCTCGCGGTGGCCTCGTCCAGGATCAGGATGCGCGGGTTCGCGAGGACGGCGCGGGCAAAGGCGATGAGCTGGCGCTGGCCCTGGGAGTAGTTCTGGCCGCGCTCGTTGACCTCGGTATCGTAGCCGTTCGGAAGCCGCTCGATGAACTCGTGGGCATTGGCGAGCTTGGCCGCTTCGATCACTTCCTCGTCGGTGGCGTCGAGCCTGCCGAATCGGATGTTGTCCGCGACGGTTCCGCTGAAGAGGAACGGGTCCTGGGGGACGAGGCCCATTTGGCCTCGTAGCGACGCCATGGTGACGCTGCGGATGTCGATACCGTCGATGAGGATCTGGCCGTCGTCGATGTCGTAGAAGCGTGCGAGGAGGCTGGCGATCGACGTCTTCCCAGCGCCCGTCGGACCCACGAGCGCCACCGTCTGACCCGCGTCGGCATGGAAGCTGACGTCCTGCAGCACCGGCACGTCCGCCCGGTAGCTGAAGAACACGTGCCTAAAGTCGATATCGCCATGGATCGGCGGCATCGGCCCCGCGCTAGGCCGGTCGTCGACCGTCAGGGGCTCGTCCAGGAGGTCAAAGATCTTTTCACCCGCCGCCATCGCCTGCTGGAACAGGGTGTAGACCTGCGCCAGCTCCCGAATCGGCTGGAAGAACCGTGTCACATACGTGAGAAACGCGACGACAATGCCGACGGTGATCTCGCCGGAGAGGACCGACTGCGTGCCGATCCAGAGCACGATCGCGGTCGCCAGCATGCCCATGAACTCGACGATCGGCGGGAATGCGCTCGCCAGCCGGACCGCCCAGAGGTTGGCGTCGAGGTTGCCCTGATTCACGAGATTGAAGCGGCTCTCGTTCGTCTGCTCGCGCGTGAAGGCCTGGACCACGCGAACCGCGGACACGTTCTCTTGGAACCCCGCCGCCACGGCGCCGATCGTCTCCCGGGTCTGGAGGTACGCCTTCCGCGCGCTGGCCGTGAAGAGCGCCGTCGCGACGATCATGACCGGCATGACCGAGAGCGTGAAGAGGGCGAGCTTGGGGCTCATCGCGACCATGATGCTGACGATGCCGATGAGAATGAGACAATCGGCCACCACGTTGATGGCGCCCTGCGTGAGCAACTCCTGGAAGACGGCCACGTCGTTGATGATGCGGGACATCGTGATGCCGGACTCGTGCACGTCGTGGTACCCAAGAGGAAGCTGGTTGATCTTGACCAGCAGGTCCGCCCGCATCCGGTTCAGGACGTGCTGGGTGACGTACGCCATCGTGTAGGACTGTTTGGACTGGGAGTAGTAGGACACGGCCAGGGTCAGCGCGTAGGCGATCGAGACGGCCGAGAGCCCCACGGCATCCGGATTCGCGATGATGTACGTGTCGATGGCGACTTTCAGGAGATATGGACCCAGGAGCTGCATGCCCGCCGTGACGACGACCAGGCCCAGCGTCAAGAGGATCTTGGGCTTGTAGTCGCGCAGGTATAGCCACAGCCGCTGCATGACGCGCGGATCGAACACGCGCCCGTCGATGGACGCATGCTGTCGGCCGCCGGCCGGTCCCCAGCCGTGCTCGATGAGGGGGCCGCTCGCGCCGCCGATCATCTACACGTCCCTCTGGCCGCGAGCCTGCTCGAGGGCGCCTCGTCCATTCACGTGCCCGTTGTGTCCGTTGTGGGAAACACCGTTGCCCGAGCCAGGCGCCCCAACGAGCGCCGGCTGCTCTCCGCCCAGGAGGTCGCGCACAGATTCGTCCATGAGCTGGAGTCGATAGATCTCCGCGTAGATGGCGTTGGTCTCCAGCAGCTCGTCGTGCGTCCCGATGCCCGCGACCCGGCCGTGATCGAGGACGATGATCTTGTCCGCGCTCAAGACGGTGCTGACGCGCTGAGCGATCACGAGCGTCGTTCGCCCCTGCATGAGCACGTCGAGAGCCTCGCGGATCAGGGCCTCCGTCTCGGTATCGACGGCGGAGGTGAAGTCGTCGAGGATGAGGATCTTCGGGTCGAGCAGCAGCGCCCGGGCGATCGCGATGCGCTGCTTCTGGCCGCCGGAGAGGGTGACGCCGCGCTCGCCGACGAGCGTGTCGTATCCGTCCGGAAAGCTCGTAATGAAATCGTGGGCCCGCGCGGCTTTCGCCATCGCGATGATCTGCTCGTCGGTGGCATCCGGCAGGCCGAAGGCGATGTTCTCGCGAATCGTGCCGGTGAAGAGGGTCGTGTCCTGAAGGACGATGCCGATCTGCTTCCGAAGGGACGCGATCTGGACGTCGCGGACGTCGTGCCCGTCGATGAGCACGCGCCCGCTGCTGACGTCGTAGAAGCGCGGCACGAGGTTGATGATCGACGTCTTCCCCGATCCCGTCGCCCCGAGGAGCGCCACGATCTGGCCGGGCTGCGCGTCGAAGGTTACGTCGTCCAGCACCTTCGTCCCGCCGTAGTAGCTCAGGCTCACGCGATCGAACTCGACGCGGCCCTCGATCGGAGGAAGCGGCTCTGCGCCCGGTTTGTCGACGACGGTGACCGGCGCGTCCAAGATCTCGAAGATGCGCTCACCCGCCGCGATGGCGCGCGAGGACTGGGCGATCAGGAAGCCGAGCCGGCGGACCGGCCGGATGATGAGCAGCAAGTAGGCGTTGAAGGCCACGAGCTGGCCCACGGTGAGATCGCCGCGAAGGATCAGGATTCCGCCGAACCAGAGAACCACGACGGTGCCGAGGTTGGCCATCACGTCCATCATCGGGTTCGTGTAGGACTGCACGCGCGCCGCGTTGAGGTACTCGTCGAGTAGGTGGTCGTTCTGCTGGTTGAACTTCTCGATGAGGTACGGCTCCCGGGCGAATGCTTTGACGACGCGCGCGCCGGCGAGGTTCTCCTGCACGATGGCAGCCAGGACGGCCAGCTCTTGCTGGATCTGCTGGAACATCGGGCGGACGGTCTTGCTGTACCGCACCACGGTGCGCAAGAACGCCGGGAGGATCAAGATGGAGACGATGGCCAGCTTCCAGTTCGTCACGAAGAGGACGATGGAGATCCCGATGCCGAGGCAGACGAACTGGGCGAGCTGTAGAAAGGAGCGGCCGGTGAACCAGCGGAGCTGCTCCACGTCGCTCGTCGCGCGGGCCATGAGCGCGCCGGACTGCGCCCGATCGTGCCAGCTAAACGAGAGGCGCTGGAGGTGGCGGTAGAGGTCGTTCCGGATGTCGTAGGCGGTGGCTTGGGCGCCGTATTCCGCGAGGTATTGCTGACCAAAGAGGAAGGCCCCCTTGAACGCCGTGAGCCCGACGACCAAGAGCGCGGCGCCCTTGACCAAATCGAGTTGGCTGACCCCCGTTGGGCAGGCGCCGTGAACGGTTCCGGTCGCGCGGATGCCACAGTCGATCACCCGGCGGATCAGCTCGGGCACCGTGAGGTCGACGGCAGTGCTGGCGAGGAGGCAGAGGTACGCGATCGCGAGGGTGAACCAGTACTTGCGACGATAGGCAAGGATCCGGAGAGCGATCGCCATCTATACGAGCGCCTTCTGCCCCACGGGCAGCACCTCTTCTTCGAGGAACGCATCGCGCCGCGGGTCTTCGTGCGTGAGGTCGACGTAGTCGCTGAGGAATTGATCGATGCGATCGCGAAAGCGGCTCAAATGGCGGGCTCGCTTCTGGAGCACGACGCGGCCGGTATCGGTGATCTCGTAGTAGCGGCGTGCAGGGCCGCTTTCTTGAGTGGACCAGTGTGACGCGATGGACCCGGCGTCTTCCAGCGAGCGCAAAACCTTGTAGACGACGGCGGGCTCGCTCGTCGCGCGGCGAAAGCCGTGATCGGCCAGGCGACGGATGAGATCGTAGCCGTAAGACGGTGCGCGGAGCAGCTCGAGGAGCAGGAAGGGCTCGAGGTTCCGACCAATGGTTCCGGACGGGTCCCGACCGTGTGGCTCGCCGGGCTCGCTCATTGGCAAATATCCCCTAAGGATAAATTTCACCTATCGATTGTATCGGCTGGTCCGCCCTGGGGACAATCGCAGTGCCCCGCCACTGTGCCCAGGATCACCGTGGACCAGCTCGTGGATCTGGCCGAATTTCAGGTGCGCTCGTCACAGAGGGTGACTTGATGCCCTGGATTTTTCCGCGGGCGGTTGCCGTGACCAGCCGGCGATGAAGTGGCGGGTCGACGACGCCTGGACGTGATGCTTGCCACGGGCCCGGTTGTGGGTGACGGGCCGGCGATCAAGTGGCGGGTGGACGATGCGACTGGGGCCGCGCAAGCGGCATGCGACGCCGTGCAGTAGCTGGATCGGTCAGGGAGTCGCGGGATGGATCACAGCAGCTCCACCAGCGCCAGCTGACTCCTGAACGCCGAGCTCGCGTCAGCCGCCGCCCACTGCCCCGTCAGCTCCAGCGTCTGGTCTGCGGTGCTGTCGATCGCCAGCGAATCGTCCCCCGATCCCTGCCACAGCGCCGGCCGGCTCGTCGCTGGCGGGTTCCCGACCAGCCCCGCGAACCCCTGGTAGAAGTCCGACCGGCCGAACGTCCGCTGGGCGTTCGTCGCCCCCGCCCCAAAGAGCACCGCCTCCAGCTGCACGATCCCCCGCTGCGTCCCCGACGCGACGGACAAAATCGCGACCATCGCTGTTGTCCCGCCGTATTTCAGCCGCAGCGTCAGGTTCCGCGAGGTCCCCGTGCCCTGCACGACGGTCCCGGCCATCCGCACCCGCAGAACCCCCGCGATCCCCAGCGTGCCGCCAGGCACCATCATGCTGTACAGCGAGGTCTCCGCTGTCGTGTTCCCCACCGTCACCTGGCTCGTCGAGCGTCCCAGGACGGAAATGCCGGAACTCCCGGCTACCGAGCCGGCTGCTTGGACCCAATTGGCTCCGTCGTCCCGGAATAGGGTGCCCCCCGAAGTGTCCGTTTCCAGAAAGAGCCGGCCGTTGGTCCCGGCGGCTGGCCGGCTCGCGTGCGGGCCTGCCATGACGAGACTCATTCCGACGAGCAGCGCGTTCGGGGTGTTGGGATCCGACGCAAGCACCAGCAGGGCTGGAGACAGGGCGGGGTTGGGGTAAGTCCCGGACAGGCCGCCGCCCGCCGCGCCGCTGGGCGGGCCCCCGCCGACCGAGGTGGCCGCGAGCCGCCAGCGGGATGCCCGCCGTCGTATGAGAGGAGGGCGCCCTGGCTTGGCCCGAGCGTGAGGTCGGCGCCCAGCGAGAAGCGGTTAGGGGCGCTGGACCCCGCGCTCTCGGACGCGAGAACAAGAGGATTCGCGCCCACATTAAGGATGATGATGAGCCGTCCGGCCCCGCCACCGGCGAGCCCCGTGAGGCTGCGGGAGGCGTCGGTCGAGAGCCGGAGGGTTGATGCGGCGCCGAGGCCGGTCGGGTCGTAGTTGTTCTGGTCGGCGGAGAACTGCGGGGGCGAGATGATGCCGGTGAGGCCGAAGGCGCTGGAGGCCTGAAGGACGAGCGGGTTCGGGAGGCTGCCAGTGAGGTCGCCTCCCACGGCGGCGCTCTCGCGTCCGTGTCGATGGTCCGAACGGGCGACCGTGGGGGCCGACCCGTCGGCGGGAGTGTCGCCGGGGCCGGATAAACCCGGCGTGCCGAACGCCTCGCGGCCGTGGACGTGGTCGGAGCGGCTCGCGGTGCTGGCCGAGCCCGCCGTCGGCGCGTCGCCGGGCGCGGAGCTGCCCGGGGTGCCGTAGGGAATGGGCACGGACGACCATTTGAGCCCTGCAGCTTGTGTGGCGTCGGCCTGGAGGACTTCCCCGTCCCCTCCGGCGGCAAGACGCGTTGGCGATGCATTGCCATCGGCGACGTAGAGGTCGCCCTTCGTCGTGAGGACGTCCCTGCGGGTGTAGTCGGGCACGTTCCGGAGGCTCGCCGCCGTGAGGACGTGAGTCACCGAGCTTCCATCCTCATGGGCCGCCGCGGTCGTGCCCTCAGCGCCGCGCACCACGGTCCAGGTCGTCGTTCCAGCGCCTGCGGTCACCAGCATGATCTCGGTGTCGATGACGATTCGAAATTGGGCCGCGGGAGGGAAGCCGGAGGCGCTGGCGACGGTGATCGACGTGGCGCCGCCGTCGATGGCGCCCACGAGCGTCGTGCTCGCTCGGTTGGCAAATTGCTCCTCGCTCACCGCTTCCGCCTCCCTTTGTTCCGACCAAATGAGGTACCCAGTTCGATTGGCTCCGGCCCATCCTACTCCGCGCCGTGGGGTGAAACCGGGGGAGTCGGAAAGTGTAACGGGCCGGCACGAGCGAGCGTACGGAACTGGAATCGGTGAGAAATGCGATTGACACCCCGCTCCATGGGCCACGGACCGAGAATAGCCGCGCAGGCTGAGCGCGTGAAGTGGATGCCCTGGCCTGTCCCTCAGGCGGAGCCGGCGGCGAGCGCTAGGGGAGGAGCAAGCCCGTCTGGCCGGACAGCGAGCTGGTGTCTCCGAGAACGGCGCCGGCGTGGTCCACATCGCGCTGAGGGCAGACGGGTTCGTGTTCGAACCAAACCGCCCGTGATGGGGTTGAGCAGGCAATCCCGGTCTTGATCGCCGGTGGAGGGATGCTTTGACGATCTACACAGCGACGTTCGCCGACGGGCAGGTGGCCGGTCAAGCATTGGACGGCCATCCCAATCTCAAGTGGATAACGATCCCGCCCTTGCCGGCGTCCAACCTACAGGCCGTGGACGGATACGCGTACGCGAGCGTCCGGGACGCTGGCGCCGTCGTCCCTATCCCCCACACGTGCGACAACATGCGCATATCGGTGTCGCTCAACATCATAGACCCGTCTGGGCCGTACGCCATAGACATCGTGTGGTGGACGAGCTGGATTCAGATTGGGTCGGGCGGCGTCATCAGGGACGGGTACGACCTTGGAATCTACGACTCGGGGATGGGCCAGTGGGCCGACGGTGACACAGTAACCGTGGGGCTCTGGCACAACACCGCTACCGAGGAGTACGGCTACCACGTGTACCGCAATGGCACGCTGTTTCACACGCGGGTGGACAACGCGGCGCCGCCCTGGGGGCCGGTTGGCTTCAGGTTCCTTGAGTAATGGGTGAAAACGTCCGGGTTTACGACTTCAAAGTCGAGACGTGCGACGACTCCGGCGAGCCCGGCGGACCGCCGCCGAGCGCGGTGTGCGCGGCGCTTGTGGGCACGGACAACGGGCGGATCGTCGAGGTGTTCGAGGACGGCGGTGACGCGGTCAGCTATAGCGGCGGTTCGTTCGGTATCTACGACCTGCTCCCCACGGCAGATGATCCAGCCGACGTGTTCGCTGTTGACTCGACGGCGCCCAGTGCGCTCGCGAGCACGGACGCGGGGGACTCCTGGATAGCGACCGCGAGCGATAGCCTCGATTACGGGACGAATGCCAAAGACGAGGCTGGGAAGCTTTACCGACGCGTGCTGTCTGCGAAGAGTATCGAGACGTCTGACGACGGCGTGGTGTGGACAAGCCTCATCACAGGGCTGGCGAATGGCCCGATGGCGCTCTGGGTCGGGGATAGTCACATCTGGTGGACCGAGAACGCCGACAGCGCCCTGCACCGCGCTGACCTCGATGGGACGAACCAGCAGAGCTATGCGCTCGGACTCCCGACCTATGGCGCGCAGGTCCTGCTCGGTCGTTATGGGGTGCCCAGGCTCGCGCTGTACTCCCATGACGGAACACACGGGGACCTCTCGATCATCGACATCAGCGATCCGGACTCGCCGTCTCTTTCGACCACCAGCGATCCGTTCGACGTAGCGAATAATTTCCTGAATACGGTCATGCCGCTCGGAAACGGGGCTTGGGTCGCTGTTACGTCACAGGTCGATGGAAGCGCTGGCGCGATCTGGCAATCGACCGATGACGCGGTGTCGTGGGGACAGATGGTCGTAGACGCGAGCTTGGGATGGATCAACGGGAATTTCTACTGGTCGCCGATGATCGCGGCGGAGCTTGGTGACGCCAGCGATGTTTGGGCCGGCCTGCTCGTCCCGAATCTCTGGCACTCGACGGACAGCGGGGTGACGTGGACCCAGGTCACGGTGCTAAGCGACCTCGGAGCGAGCGAGGAGTGGACCTCGATCGCCGTCGCATGCACAGGCGCGCCGTCTCCGCCCGTGGAGCCGTGTGTAGCGGAACTGCAGGATCCGACGGTGCAGGCATCCTCCACGGCCGACCCCATCAACACCTGAACGGGCAACTACCGCTACGTGCGCAGCGACCTGGCGATCCCAGGCCGCGGGCCGTCGCCGTCGTTCACTCGCGCCTACAACAGCGTCGATGGACGGGTTGGGCCGATGGGGCCGGGGTGGATGCACAGCTACGAGGTGCGCCTGCGCTCTGACGGGGATGGCACGCAGAACCTCTGCCTCGTGCGGGCCGACGGTCAGCGCGACCACTACGTTCGAAATGCGGACGGCAGCTATAGCGCGCCGCCCGGCGTGCAGGCGCGGCTCGAGCAACGCCCGGATGGAAGCTTTGCCGTCACGCTCTTCGACCAAACGGTCCAGCGGTTTGACGCGCTGGGGAATCTCAGCGCCATCGTCGATCGGTTTGGCAACCAATCGACGCTCGCCTACAACGGGCTGGGCCAGCTCGTGTCGATCTCCGACCCGGCCGGACGGGGCGCGCTCAGCCTCGCGTATGACGCGATAACCGGGCTGCTCGCGAGCGTGACGGACTGGGCGGGGCGAATGGTGCAGTACGGCTACGACGGACAGGGGCGGCTCGCGACGGTGACCGACCGGGAGGGGAAGGTCACGACGTTTGCCTACGACGGGGGGAGCCAGCGGCTCGCCAGCATCACCGATGCGAACGGCCACGTGGCCGTCGGTATGACGTACGACGCGGAGGGGCGGGTGGCCACCCAGCAGGACGCGAAGGGGATCAGCACGGGCGAGATGACGACGCTGGCGTACGTGGTGAACCCGGACGGGACGCAGACGACCACGGTCACGTACCCGGCCACGTCGTTCGAGCCGAGCTGGCATCCGCTGCAGATTGACACCTTCGACGCCCAGCATCGGGTCGTCGAGCACGTGGTGAAGCCGACGTCGAATCCGGCCGAGGACGTGGTGGAGCAGTACAGCTACGACGCCAGTGGGTTTCGGGAGTCGGTGACCGATGGACGGGGGAACACGTGGCGCTTCTGCTACGACGTCGATTTCGCAGGGAACCCGATGCCAGGGAGTCGGGGGAACCTGACGCGGCGGATCGCGCCGGCGCCGAGCCCGGGTGGGGGTCCGCTGGTGACGCTGTATCGGTACGACGAGCGGAACAACCTGGTGCAGATCATTCCGCCGAAGGGGGTGGGAAACGGCGCGGCGGTGGACTGTACGACGGACCTGTCCGGGGTGATCGACCTCGGGTTCGCGACGGACCTGGCGTATGACGGGAGCGGGAGCATGCTGCTCTCGGTCACCCGGCGGTACAGCGATCCGGAGCAGGGGCCGCAGACGGCCGTGACGAAGTTTGAGTATGGGGACCCGAACAACCCTGGGCTCGTGACGCGGGTGATTCCGCCGCGGGGGAACACGGGGCCGACGCCGGATTACGCGTACGCCACCACTTTTGCCTACTTCGACGGGGGCGCAGAGGCGGGGCTCCTACAGCGGGTGACGGACCCGCTGGGGAACGCGACGACGTACGCGTACGACGCGGTGGGACGCAGGGTGAGCATGGTGGACCCGAACGGGAACGTGGCGGGCGGGGCGCCGGCGGAGCACACCTGGAGCTACGAGTACGACGCGGAGGACCGGGTGCGGTTCGTCCACGCGCCGGCGCCGGCTGCTGGCGGGGCAACCCTGACGACGGAGTTTCGGTACGACGCGGTGGGGAACCGGACCTGTGTGATCGACGCGAACGGGCAGGTGACGGTGTACGGCTACGACGAGCGGGACAGCCTGCAGGAGGTGCGCCAGAGCCCGGACGCGTGGAGCGATCCGGCGAGCCCGCCGGTGGACGTGATCGTGGCGGCCTACACGTACGATAACGCCGGGAACCTGGCGCGGGTCACCCGGGCCTCTGGTGATGTGGCCGACGAGCGGGCGACCGACTACGTGTACGACGGACTGAATCGTTTGAAGCGGGAAACGCAGTACCCCGCCTGGCCGGCGACGACGCCGACGCTGGTCACGAGCTACGCCTACAACCGGGGTGGGGATCGGACGAGGCTGACGGACCCGCTGGGGCACGTCACGACGTACACCTACGACGCGGTGAACCGGCTCACGGCCATCGCGTACGACGATGGGGTCACCCCGGGGGTGAGCTACGCGTACGACGCCAACGGGAACCGAGTCCAGATGGATGACGGGACCGGGACGACGACGTATGGGTATGACGAGGTGGACCGGCTGGTGGCGGTGGTGGGCCCCGGAGCGGTGACGGTGGGCTACCGGTACGACCTGGACGGGAACCGGGTGAAGCTCGTGTACCCGGACGGGACGATGGTGAGCTACGCGTTCGATGAGGCGAGTCGGCTCCTGAGTCTGGTGGACTGGGCGGGGCGGGTCACGAGCTACGGGTATGGGCCGGAGGGGAGCCTGGCGACGGCGGCGATGCCGAACGGGACGAGGGCGGGGTATGGGTACGACAACGCCCTGCGGCTCACGCGGGTATGGAACCAGGGTGGGGCGCAGGGGCTCAGTGGGCAACTGGGGAGCGAGGGCGCGCTGCTGGGCGAGGTGCGGCTGGGGGGAGATGGAGGAGGGCTGGGGACGATCAGTCGGCACAGCTACACGGTGGACGCGGTAGGGAATCGGACTGGGGTGGACGAGGCGCTTCCGCGGCTGGGGGCGCCGGGGCCCATGGGCAGCATGTTCGGCACGAGCTACGCGTACGACCGGCTCTACCGGCTGATTGAGGCCACGGACCCCGAGGTGAGCACGACGTACGGGTTCGATTCGGTGGGGAACCGGCTGAGCATGACGCGGGGGAGCACGACGGCGTACGCGTACGACCGGGCGGAT
>Ga0070741_10008481_pt1 | contig 20596 bp, 16 predicted proteins | sample Coa_R1_4_FD_66440 | JGI IMG/M metagenome (GOLD analysis project Ga0070741, IMG submission 66440) | Surface soil microbial communities from Centralia Pennsylvania, which are recovering from an underground coalmine fire - Coalmine... | ecosystem: Environmental > Terrestrial > Soil > Unclassified ...
CCGGAACATCTTGAAATTGGCGTTCAGTCCGCCCGGTTCGGGCGGTCAGGCGTTAACGTGGCCCGTTGGGGCGAGCGTAGCCTGAGAAGCTCCCCGGTTTACCGGGGAGAGTGATCACGTTCCCCCCACTGTGTCGTCATCCTATGGGGGTGCTATACTAACACCATTTGGGGGCGTCTTGATCAGGTCATAGCGTTGATTATTGCCAAACGGGAGTGAGACGGCGAAACTGCACTCCCATAGCGCAGCGAGAATCATCCCCTTGCTGCACTCTCCTTATGCGTTGCTGTTACGGACATCTACTGCTTCTGTTTGCAGATGGTAAGCAGTTGTCCCAAACCACCGGGCCGGATGCGGCCCTCATTGCTTAACCTTTCAATGGCTGTGCAGACGGCGGGGCCAGCCTTGTAGGGCACGTAATCCGGGACATGCAGCGCCTTTCTTTCGTGCTGCGGCAGGCAGAACACAGCCATCCCGTCGCCATATGTCGCCAGCAAATCCATGATGTCGTCGCGCGAAAGTTTGGTCTGCGCCATGAGGGTTTGCCAGAAGTTCTTCCGAACCATCTCCTCCAACGCCAGCCGTGTGCAGACCGTCTCCTTGATAAAGGCCGCCCGGATGCGTTCTGCGCTGCCGTCCATATAGGCAATGTGAACGTTGCGTATGGCGAGGCCGTCTAGATTCACCTCGGCATAGGAATCGTGGCCCTCGACGAACTGCACCATGCAATCCCAACTACCGTTGATGGCGTACTTCGGCAACTTGACCGAAAAGAGTATCCTGTTGATGGAACGCTTTTGCAGCCTGTCCAGCGCGCATCTGGCATACTGCTGTGGCGTGGGACGTTCTGCGCCGCTCAAATTCGGCCTGAATGCTGTCTTCTCGGCGGCAATCTGGGTGAGAACTTTCAAGCCCTGGGTATCCGGCGCAGCGAAATCGGCAGGGCTGCCTGGTTCTGGTGCGGAAATCGACCATTGTGCCTCGTCGGAGGCGCGGACGCTCGACGGCAGGCTGTACAGCAGCGCGTTCAGCACGATGACAACCAGTGCCAGACACCAGAGGCGGGATAGTCTGTTCATGTTCATCCCTCATCCATCAATGTTGCTGCGACGTAGGAACAGTGCGGATAGGACCATTCTAAACCTGTCCTGTGGGGCTGGTAAATGGTAAAATAGGGGTGTCCCGTCCGCACCTTCCACAGGGTATTTATGGCAACTCCAACCGGCAGGTCAGGTACACGTCAGCCGGACAGTACGGCTGCGCGGGTGAGGCGGCTCAACCTCAGCCAATCCAGCCTCCAGGATTTCACGGATTGTGCACGCCGCTTCCAACTGCGTTACCTGATGGATCAGGCGTGGCCTGCGCCCGTCGCCGAACCGCTGCAAGACGCCGAACGGGCTGACTTGCTCGGCAGGCAGTTCCATCGTGTCATGGAGCGGCACTGGCTCGGCCTGCCTGTTGAGCGGGCGACCCTGGACGCCGCGCTGCTGCCCTGGTGGGATGCTTTCATCGCGCATCCGCCCGCCGACCTGCCGGGAACGGAGCGCCGTCCAGAACTGCACACGACGGCGGTCATTCACGGGCAGCGCATCGTGGCGACCTTCGATCTGCTGGCCTACGAACCCGGCGGCCCGGCGGCCATTGTCGATTGGAAGACCTCGGCCCGGCGGCCCAACCGGACCTGGCTGGATCGCCGTCTGCAAACACTGATCTACCCGCTGCTGCTGATCGAGTCTGCGCCCGGCCTTCTGGGATGCGCGCTGCCTCCCGAAGATGTCCGGTTCATCTACTGGTTCACCAATGCGCCCGCCGAACCCGAAGTCTTCCAGTACTCGACGGCGCGTTACGAAAGTGACAAACGTACACTGGCGGCGCTGCTGGATCGGCTGCTGGCGATGGAAGGCGAGACGTGGCCGCTGACGCCCAATGTCGAACTGTGCCGCCTGTGCCAGTACCGTTCGCTGTGTGATCGCGGGCGCCAGGCGGGCCACCCCGACGAAGAATTCGAGTTGCCCGAACCTGTCCCCGAACCTGCCGCCCCCGACGATTTCGTTCTGTAGTGTACCTGCGCCTTGATCACTAAGAACAAATGTGCGACAATTTGAGCCGGTTTATATTCCCGGTTCCCCTTGCCCGTTGGAGAGGGGCGGGAAAAGATCAACCCGCGCCTGTTTTCTACCTGCTTAACAGGAGAGCACACATGATCGACTCGACAGTGGCCGCCATCTACGAAGGTTGGGAAGTTTACCAGGGTAAACTGGTTAAAGCAGTCACGCCTCTGACCGCCGATCAACTGGCACTGCGGGCTGCACCCGGCCTCCGCCCGGTTCACGATCTGCTGACGCACTTGATTGCCGTGCGGGTGCGCTGGTTCCACCGGGGAGCGGGCGCAGAGCCGGAGCGCGCCGACCTGGATGAGATCGGGACATGGGATCGCCCTGCGCAGCCTGCGCGGACGCCCGCCGAACTGCTGGCCGGGCTTGAAACAAGCTGGCAGGTGATCAAGAATGCCATCGGCCAATGGACACCGGACGAGCTCTCGACGCCCTTTACGGTTAGCTACGCCGGAACGGAACAGACATTCACGCGCAACTGGATCATCTGGCATGTCCTGGAACACGACCTGCATCACGGCGGCGAGATTTCCTTTTCCCTGGGAATGCACGGACTGCCCGGCCTTGATCTGTAGAACATGATGAACCGCTGGATCGACCCGGAACCCTGCCAGCCGGACAGCGCTGTGCTGGCGGCCTGCAACCAGGACGCTTTCCTGGCCGCCATCCTGCTCCGGCGCGGCCTCCGCGATCCGCAGAAAATCCGCGCCTTCCTCTCGCCGGACGCCTATCTACCCGCGCCGCCCGAACAGCTTCCCGATCTGGTCGTTGCCTCCGAATTGCTGCAAAAGGCCATTGCCGACGGTCAGAGGATTCTCGTCTGGGGCGATTTCGACGTGGATGGGCAGACCGCGACGGCGCTCCTGGTCGATGGCTTGCAGCGGCTTGGCGCGGACGTGTCCTTTTACATCCCTAGCCGCGCCATCGAGTCGCACGGTATGAAACTGGACAGTCTGCAAGAACAGATCCGCCAGCACACGCCCGACCTGCTGATCACCTGCGACACGGGCGTCATGGAATATGAGGCGCTGGACTATGCCTCGTCGCTTGGCCTGCCCGTCATCGTCACCGACCATCACGATCTCGGCGATCACCTGCCCGCTGCCCAGGCCGTGATCAACCCGCGCCGCCTGCCCGCCGACCATCCGCTTGCCAGTCTGCCCGGCGTGGGTGTGGTCTATAAGCTGATGCAGCACCTCTACACGACCCTGCACCGGGAGCGTGAACTGCCGCGCCTGCTCGACCTGGTGGCGCTCGGCATCGTGGGCGACGTGGCGATGCAGACCGATGATACCCGCTACCTGCTGCAAATCGGCCTGGAACGGCTGCGTCGCACCGAGCGGATCGGACTGCTGGCCCTGATGGAAACGGCCAGCGTCCTGCCGCATAGTCTGACCGTCGAGCAGATCAGTTACCAGCTTGGCCCACGCCTGAACGCCGCCGGACGCCTGGGCGATGCGGCGATCAGCGTGCAGCTTCTCCTGGCGCGTACCTGGGCCTCGGCGCGGGTGCTGGCCCAGCAGCTTGAGGGCTACAACAGCGAACGGCGCGTGCAGACCAACCGGGTCGAGGTCGAAGCCCAGAAGCTGATCGACGCCACGCCGTCGCTGCTCGATTGGGCAGTGTTGGTGCTCCACCAACCGGACTGGAATCCGGGCGTGCTGGGCATCATCGCCTCGCGCCTCGCGGAGCGCTATCGCCGTCCTGTTGTCCTGCTCACCGGGGCGGACATCGCGCGCGGCTCGGCCCGGACGGTGAGCGGCTTCGACATCGGCAAGGCCATTGCCGCGCAGTCGGATTTGCTGCGCACCTACGGCGGGCACGCGGGCGCGGCGGGTCTCTCGCTGGACGTGAAAGACATCGACCTGTTCCGCCAGCGCCTTTCGGACTCATTGGCTGGCGGCCAGCTTACAGCAGAAACGCCAGCGCTTGCCATCGATGCGGTGGTCACCTTTGACGAATTGACGCTCGACCTATGCAAGCGTATCCAGCGCCTTGCGCCGTTTGGCGAAGGCAACCCACCCGTTACCCTGGCGACGAACAACGTGGCACTTAACCGCACCGCCCTGATGGGTTTCGAGCAGAAGCATCGCCGCCTGACCGTCGAGGATAGCGAGGGCCGGCAGCAGACTTTCTTGTGGTGGGGCGGCGCACGCGAAACGCTGCCCGAAGGCCGCTTCGACATCGCCTATACTCTCAGCACTACCGAGAACCAGAACTTACAGCTTGCCCTGGTGGATTTTCGAGAGCGCGAAAGCGCAATCCAGGCCGTCCTGGCTCCGCCGCTCAACATTGTCGATTGGCGCGGCGACCCCGATCCGGCTCAACGCCTGGCGCTGATCCTGGCCGAAGCGCCGGACAGCCTGGTGTGGGCCGAGGCATATTCGCGCCAGCACTATCCGGCTTTCAAACGCCGTGCCGACCTGACCCCGGCCCGGACTCTGATTGTGTACACCATCCCACCCGACCCGCAGACCTTGCGCGACGTGCTGGCGCGCGTCCAGCCGGAGACAGTGCACGTCCTGGGCGTCCAGCCGCCGCTTGCCAGCCTGGATGCTTTTCTCGCGCAGTTGGCGGCAGCAGCCCGCAATGTCATCGATCACCTGGGTGGCAAAGCAAACCCGGAGTTGCTCTACGGCGCAGTGGCCCAGTCGCCACAGGTGGTTCGCGCCGGCCTGGATTACCTGGTAGCCTGTGGCAAAATTGGGGCCGTGATGTGGCGGAACCGAAGCAGCCTGATCATCACCGCCGATGCGCCGCCTGCCAGCGATGTGCCCAACGCTGACAGTGCCCGCGCACGGCTCGAAGCGGCATACCGCGAGGTTGAAGCCTTTCGCCGCTATTTCCGCACCGCGCCCCTTGAGCAACTGCTGGCCCGGTAAGCGCGGGACGATAGTAGCGAGAAGAATTAATGAGATCGGCAAACATCTGCAAAACTTGGGAATCCCTCTGGCAGAACCGGACCAGATCGGAGCAACCAACCGATGGCACGCAACGTCAAACTGAACTCGATGCGTCTGCTGGAAAGTCACGGCATCCCCTACGAAGCCCTGACCTACGACGACAGCATTCACGATGCCGCTGAGGTCGCTGTGGCGCTGGGCGTCCCGGCGCAGGAAGTATACAAGACCCTGGTGGTGGAGCGGGCCGCAGGCGGCAAACCGATGCTGGTCATGATCGCCGCAGACCGCCATCTTGACCTCAAAAAGTTCGCGGCGGCGGTGGGCGAGAAAAAAGTCAGCATGGCCTCCCACGCCGATGCCGAACGCCTGACCGGGCTGAAGGTCGGCGGCATCGGCGCGCTGGCGCTAGTACATAAGGACTGGAACGTCTACCTGGATAAGCCTGCGGCGGCGCTAGAAAGAATCTGCGTGAGTGCGGGCCAGCGCGGCACCAACCTGCGTGTTCCGGTACAGGACCTGATCCGGGTTTTGAACGCCAGGGTCGTCGAGGCGACAGAGCCACCAGGATAGGGGCCAAACGGGAACCCCGGCTTTTTTCCTTCATACTCCTCACACCTTGCGCCTGCCTGTGCGACGCAGGCTATAATGTCCGTCATCGATTCGTCTCTCATCACTCAGGACAGTTCGATATGACCATCAAGGCATTGATCACGGGCGGGGCAGGCTTCATTGGCAGCCATCTGGCGGAGCAGTTGCTTGACCGGGGACAGGAAGTGACCATCATCGACAACCTGTCCACCGGGCAGTTTGAAAACATCGCGCACCTTGAAAAGCGCATCGGTTTCCATTTCGCCATCGAAGACATCCGCAACACGACGGTCATGGATCGACTGGTCAGCGAGTGTGACGTGATCTACCACCTGGCGGCGGCGGTGGGCGTCTTTTCGATTGTCAGTTCGCCCATTGACACCATCGAGATCAATGTCGGCGGCACAGAGGTGGTGCTGCGAACGGCGCGGCGCTACCGCAAAAAGGTGCTGATTGCCTCTACCTCCGAGGTATACGGCAAGAACGAAAAAGTCCCCTTTAACGAAGACGATGACCGCACGCTCGGCGCGACCACCAAGAGCCGCTGGAGCTATGCTGCCTCGAAGGAACTGGACGAATTTCTGGCGCTGGCCTATCACAAAGCGGCTGATCTGCCCGTCGTCATCTTCCGCCTGTTCAACACCGTCGGTGCGCGCCAGCGCGGACACTACGGGATGGTGCTGCCGCGCTTTGTGCAGTGGGCACTCAAGGGCGAACCGATACAGGTCTACGGCGATGGAACACAACAGCGCTGCTTTGGCAACGTCCACGACGTGGTGCAGGCCATCATCGGGCTGGCCGAATCGCCGCAGGCGGTGGGCGAGGTATTCAACATCGGCAGTAACCAGGAGATCACCATCTACGAGCTGGCGGAGCGGGTACGCGCGCAAACTGGCAGTTCGTCCGAGATTGTGATGGTTCCTTACGACCAGGCTTATCAGCCTGGCTTCGAGGACATGCGCCGCCGCGTCCCCGACATCGCCAAGATCAAACGCATCATCGGCTGGGAGCCGGTGACGCCGCTTGACGAGACGATTGACCAGATCATCGTCTACCAGCGCGCCCGCATGAAAATGAGCAAGCCGGAGATGGCTGTGAGAGCAACCCCGTAACGGGGCACGGAACGAGCCAACCGGCTGGTTCGACTGCTTCGAGCGTGGAGCGGCGAGAGTACGGCTGCGCACTGCTGCCAGGCATCGGACGGGACGTACACAGCCATATGTAACCCGGCTCGCCGCTAACGATGGGATTTCTCATCGAAAATTTCTCTCGGCTCGCCACCCCAATGTCCTATAATCGCCCCTATTACCAGCGTCTCATTGAGGAAAGCAGCCTGAGCTACGCTAAAATCGTGGTCATTGGGCTAAGAGCGGGAGCATACGTTGGATGATCGTGACTTCAAGAACGACAACCTTGACCGGAAGAACCTGATTCCCCGGCAGCCGTTCGAGCCGGACTCGGACGACGACACCCTGGTTGACCCGGACGCCACCGAGCCGAGTATCAAAGTCGATCCGCTCAAAGCGGAGGAGACGAGCGAAGCCCTGACCGTCGCCGCCAGCCTGAATGCAGAGACACTGCGGGCGCTGTTTGGCAATCGCAACTTTGTGCCGCTCTGGTTTGGGCAGCTTGTCAGTTACATCGGCGACCAGTTTACCCTGATCGCGGCACTGGCCGTGATCGGCCCGTTGAGCGGCGGCAATGCCCTGGCGACGGGCTTGCTGGCCGTCTCGCTGGCCGCGCCGCAGATTCTCTTCGGGCTGATCGGCGGCGTGCTGGTCGATAAACAAGATCGCAAATGGACGATGATTGTGAGCGATCTGGTGCGCGGGCTGGCGATGTTCTCCCTGCTGCTGGTCAATCACGATCCTAACCGGCTGTGGATTTTCTACCCGGCCATCTTCGTTATTGGGGTAGCGCAAACGCTGTTTTACCCGGCACGCGCATCGGCCCTTCCGGCCATCGTCAGAAAGCGCGACCTGGCCGGGGCCAACGCACTGCTCGAAGCGTGTTTCGTTGTGGCGCTGATCTTCGGCGCAGGCGGCGCGGGCCTGCTCATCGAGCGTTTCGGCGAAGACCTGGCCTTCGCATTCAACGGGAGCGCCTACCTGTTTTCGGCCCTCATGATCTTTCTGATGTCGATCCCGCGCCATCGCGCTCCGCCCGCCGATTCGGAGTACAGCGGGTTCAACCGGGTGTGGAGCGAACTGCGCGAAGGTTTGAGCTACATCTGGCACACACGCTCCATGCGCTACATCATGGGGCTGAGTGTCATGGTCGCCGCCGGGCTTGGCGCGGTGATTATCCTGGTGCTGGACTATCTGAACAAGACGCTGAACATCGGCGCGGGCGGCTTCGGCGCGGTGATCGGCATCCTGGGAGTCGGCATTGTTGTTGGCGGTATCCTGATACAGCGCCTCTCCAAATATCTGCCGACCAACCGCCTGGTGGCGCTCGCCATGCTCCTGGATGGGATCGCCGTCGGCGCGTTCATCTTACATCCGCCCTTTGGCCTGGTGCTGTGCTTCACGGCATTGATCGGCTTCAGCGTGATCATCGCGCGGGCGGTGCTGGGCACGCTGACACAGGCCATCCCGCCGGAGGAATTTCGGGGGCGCGTGCAGGGCGCATTCAACCTGATCTTTTCGGCCCCGCTGACCGTTGCCATCGGCGTGGCGGGGCTATTGTTGCAATTATTCACCCGCAAATATTCGTATGCCCCGGCGGGGTTGCCTGCGCTGTCGGAGCAGCTTTCACTGTACAACGTGGTTAGCAACCAGGAGATCGTGTTTGGCATTTTTGCACTGGCCCTGTTGCTCACGGCGTGGCTCGCGGTTAATATGTTACGCGGTATTGACGAGGCGATTTACAGCGAAACGACATAAGCCGGCCCGACACACCACATAACCAGAAGAAAGGCGGCAAATACGTGCCCAAGCTACTGATTGTCGATGACGAACCCTTTACCGTAGAGATGTTGGAGAGCTTTCTACAAATCAATGGCTACGAGACGGTGGGCGCATTCAATGGCGAGGATGGTCTGGTGCTGGTCAGCGTGGAGCAGCCCGAAGCCGTGATTCTAGATTTGATGCTGCCGGACCTTGAAGGGTTTGAGGTGTGCCAACGCATCCGCCGCCAGCCCGAAAGCGCCAATCTACCCGTCCTGATCGTGTCTGCCCGGACGGATGTGGACGCCAGAGAACGGGCCGCCGCCGCTGGCGCGAACGGCTATTTGGTCAAGCCGGTCAATTTCCCCCACCTCCTGGCGGAACTCAAGCGCCTGCTGGCACTGACACAGCCGTAACGGTGATTTTCAGAGCGGGCGGTTTGCCTCACCCCCTGGCCCCGCTTCGCAGAGAGGGGGAATCCGGTCAAGACCGTCGCAGCGTCCCTGCCGGGCCAGGTGAGGCCAGGCGCAGGGCCAATTCTCCTGGCCGTCTCGAAGGGCTGGTCGTGCTGGTCATACTGCTCCTGGCGGCGGTGCTGCGCATGGGCGCGCCAGGCGTCAGCGAATTCAAGCGCGATGAAGCCAACCTGTCGCAACTGGCGCTCGATCTGGCGCGCGGGCGCAGTTTCCCACTGCTTGGCATCGGATCGTCGGTGGGTCTGCCCAACGCGCCGGTCAGCGTGTACCTGTTCGCCATTCCCTTCTTCCTGAGCAGCGATCCCACGTTGGCGACCCTGTTCGTCGGGCTGCTGAACGTGATCGGTGTTGGGATGACGTGGGCGCTGGCAAGGCGCTACTACGGCCCGGCGGCAGCTCTCACCGCCGCCCTGTTGTACGCGGTCAGTCCCTGGGGCGTGATCTTTTCCCGCAAAATCTGGGCGCAGGACTTGCTGCCACCGTTTGTGATCGCCACCCTCGCCAGCGGGTTGCTCGGCTTCATTGAGGGCAAACGGTGGGCGCAGTTCGTCCACCTGCCACTGCTGGCCCTTACGCTGCAAATCCACTACGGCGCATTTGTTTTGCTGCCGCTGACGGCTCTCATGATCGCCTTCGGGCGGCGACGGCTGACGCGGGCTTTTGTGTGGAGTGTCGCCCTGCTGATCGCGCTGGCGCTGCCCTTCGCTGCCGGGTTGATACAGGCCGGATTCGCGCACCCCGAGCAGGTCGCCAGGGTGCTGTCGTCGGGCAGCAACCCGCACGCTATCGTCGTCAGCGGTGATGCGATCCACCTTGCGGCGCTGACCGTCGCCGGGACGGAAATCCACTCGCTGGCGGGGCCAGTGGCCTTTCAGCAATATCTTGCCAGTGTGCCCGACGCCTACCCCATATTCAACCTGATCGCCTGGGCGGTGCTGCTGTCGGGCGCCTGGCTGGCGATCCGCAGCCTGCGCTGCCGGGACGCACGTGCGCCTGTCGATGGGGTGATGGTGGCCTGGCTGGCGATCCCGCCGTTGGTCTTCACCGTGACCTGGACTGCACCGTTCCCGCATTATATGATCCCGATGATGCCTGCTGCATACATTGTGCTAGGCGCAGGCGTGGCGCGGGTACTGGGTTTGCCTCACCCGGTATTTGCCTCACCCCCAGCCCCTCTCCACCGGAGTGGAGAGGGGAGTCAGTCTGCATTGTCATGTGCACAAACAATGACAAAGGTTATGCGCCTGGTCGCCATTGTGGCGATTCTGGCGGTGGCGGCGCTGCAAGTCTGGTTGACTGTCACTCTGTTCGGCTTTCTGGATGCGCACGACACGCCAGGCGGGTTCGGGACGCCCCTCCATGTGTTGCTCGACGTGCGCGGCGCGATCCTGAATGAGCACCCCGGCGACGTGCTGGTGATCGGCGAAGGCGATACGCCGCCCTACGATGAAACGTCCACCGTGTGGCGCGTCCTGCTGGATGGGCTGCCCTCGGTGCGATTCGTGAATGCAACACGCATGTTCGTTTTGCCGGATCATGCAGCGGTCTATGTTGGCAGCGCACAGTACCAGGCTGTGATCGGGCAACGTCTGCCGGATATGCCGCGCCTTTTCCCGACGCGCCCCGGAGCCGATCCGCTGGCGATCTGGCGTCTGGACGCGGATGCTGTCCGAAATCACTTGCAACCTGCTTCGGCGGTGAACGTGACCGATGGACGTCTGGCGAACGGTGTGACGCTGCGACGCGTCCAGTTCATCGAGCGCGGCGACGGGCTGACGATCCGGACCTGGTGGCGGATCGAGCGGACTGCCAACGAGCCCAATGTGCTGTTCAGCGTGTTCAACCACATTGTGGACGGCGATGGCAAGAAGTGGGGCCAGATCGACGGCCCATTCTGGTTAGGTCGCTACTGGCGACAGGGCGACACCATCGTCCAGGAATTCAACGTATCGCTGGGCGAAGGACATCCGCCGCTGGCCCAACTGTGGCTGCGGACAGGGATGTATACCTACGACGGCGCGCGGTTCTACGGCATCGATGTGCTGGACGCAAACGGCGCGCCCGCAGGGCAGACGATCATCATGCCCCTTCGTTAAGCGGCGGCTTTTCGTGCGATCAGCCCTCGAAGACCTTCTCGCCCCGGTGCAGGCGGCGGGCTATGCGAAAGGTCTGCGTGTCCGCCCGCGACGTGGGTGCATGAGCAGCCAGGTAGCGGGCTGCCGCGATCAGCGCGTGAGTGGCGGCGGGCGTCCCCTTCCAGCGCTCGTGCTGCCGTACTGCCGCTTCCAGGCTTTGGATGGTGTGGAAATCACGGTCTTCGCGTACCATTGCCTGTCCCAGCGTCGCAATCAAGCGCAGCGGGTTGGCTCCGGCCATCATGTAACGCGCCACCAGATCGCCAGCCGCATCGATCTCCTGCTGGTGATCGAGCAAATCCAGGAGTTCTTCGAGCAACGCTTCGGGACTGGCCGTAACCGTGCCGGGCTGTGGAATCGGCGCGGCGGGAATGTTGAGGAACCGATCAAGGTAAATGCTCATCGCGGCGTCGAAGACGCCCCGCAAAATCTCCGGTGAGACCGCTTCACCCATCCGCCGGATGGCCTGATGGAGTGCATTGGCGAAACTCAACGTGTGTAACACGGTGTCCCAATCGCCAAATTCGTTGGAGGTGTGGAAATGCACCATCCGCCGAATGGCAGCGTAAGTCACGGTAGCAGCCAGCGCCTCCTCTGTCGCGCCAGTCCGCAGCGCGTCCAGCAGCGCCGAGACGATGGCTGCCGGGTCATCGGAGAGCAGCGTCTCGACCAGTGCGTCCGGGATGGGCTGCCACGTTCCGCGTCTGGCCTGCCCTTCGGCCAGCGCCTGCTCAAGCTGCCCGAAGGCGTCATCCAGCAGCGCCACCAGATCAATCGGATGCCGCCAGGCGTTGGATTCCTCCTGTCGAGAGGCACGGGTGTAGTTCTGGATCAGGCTGGAAAGAACCAGCGAAGCGTCAGCCGCCGTCCAACCCACCACGTCCAGCGCCTCGAAAGCCTTGTTGGTGAAGTCGGCCACGTGGCCGATACTCAGGTAACGGTGATCGGTGGCTGCGCTGAACAGGATGTCGGCCAGTGCGCCCGGCGACGCGCCAGCGCAGACGGCAGAGGTCAGGCAGCGTTCGGCTCCTTCGCTGTCGCGTACTTCGACAAACTGGCGGAACCAGCGCTTGAGTGTGGGCAGATCGATGTCCTGCCGGGGCAGCGGGTCAAGCGTGAAGCGAATGCCATCTGAGGCTTCGGCCACTGCCAGCGCGCCCTGGTACAGCGCGTGCGGGCGGACGGCGGGGTCGAGGTACGCTTGCAGGTTCATCATGACGGCATTGATGGTCTGCCCCATCTGCCAGCCATTTCGATGATAATGCACGCCAAAATCGAGCACGATGCGGAAAGCGTCACGGTTGCCTTCTGGATAATCGGCCATACCAATCAACGCTTTGGCGATGACCAACGAGATGTTCTGCTTCAAGCCGTGTCGCAGCCGTTCTTGCAGCCGGGCATACGGATCTGCTTGCGGCGTCAGATCAACCCACACGCTGCCATCCTCGATCCACGCCGGATAGACCGGCACGTCGTCGGCGAACAGGTCGAACGTGCCGCCGCTGGCAAGGTCAAAGCGTGCGTGATGCCAGTGGCAGGTCAAAATGCCGTCCTGTACCGAGCCACGATCCAGCGGGAAGCCCATGTGTGGGCAGCGATTATCGACGGCGTAGACTTTGCCCTCGACCATGAACAGGGCCAGCGGATGCCCATCGGCATAGACCACACTGCAACGCCGCCCACTCACGTCAGCCAGATTTGCCACGCGCACTTTATGCTGTTCCATCGCCAATATCCCTCAGTCCTCAAAATCACGATATGTAGCGAACCAACTCTTGATTTTTCCCTGGAACCCTGTATACTGTCTGCCTGTGGCGGGGCGTAGCGCAGCTTGGCTAGCGCGCTTCGTTCGGGACGAAGAGGTCCCCGGTTCAAATCCGGGCGCCCCGACCTCATTGAGACACCTGGTTCGCGCGCCAGGTGTTTTGCTTTAATGATAGCCGCATCAGGCCGAGTCGAACCAGTAGGCCAGGTACTTCCACTTGCCCCAGTGGTCGTAAACTGCCGCGATTTCCTTGTCTGTCGGCTTGTGGCCGTTGAAGTACTTCTTGACGACCAGGGCGCGCACCTCGGTATCAACGGCGATGGAGTCGTAGTAGCCGAGCGACATGAGCAAGGTGCTGGCTGCATAGTCCCCGATGCCTTTGATGCGTTTCAACTCACGCCGCATCTCGGCGGCAGGCAAGCCGCTGGTTTTCAACGCCTCCAGGTCACGGCCTTTCTCCACAACTTCGCGGGCCAGTTGCAGCACGTAGTCGTTGCGGTAGCCAAGCCGAATCTTATCCTTGAACAGCGCTTCGCCCGCCAGAATCTGTTCTGGCGTCGGGAAGGCGTGAAGTTCCGGATCGCCTGGGAAGGGATCGCCCAGGAAGCGCACGATACGCTCAACCATACCCTTTGTTTGTGACCAGGTGGTGTTTGTGGTGCAGATGGTTTTGACCACATCCTCGAAGAGCGTAGGTGAACGCAGCAGTCGCCCCCGGCCTGTCTTGAGCTTTTCCCACAGCGCGGCGTCGGAGGCGCACGCCTGGTAGAACTCGGATAAATCCTCATCCAGTTTCAGCATCCAGCGCACCTTGCGCCGGATTTCCTCTTGCTCGCGCCGGGTCAGCTTGCCGTTGGTCTGAACATCGATTCGCAGCGTGACGGCCTCAGCCGCTTCATGCCCGGTGACGTGCAGCACGACCACTTTGCCAGTGTCCAGCCGCTCGACGCGGCGCAGCGCATTCAGTTCATCCAACCAGCGGACAGGCGCAAGGGCAATCCAGCCATAATCCCGGACGCTGCGGGCAAAATCGTAGGGTCTGGCAACCTGTAGTTGGAGGTTCATGGGTGATCCAAGTGGGTCGAAATAGAACTGCGCCAGAAAATACTAGCACAGGCGTTCGTTGTTGTCGAGTGGTTGGAACCAGGTTTTTCAGGACAGCGGGAATTCGCAGGTATTGAGGCGCATCGAGCACGTTTGCAGGGTGCGCCCGTTGCGGTTCACCAGAAAAGTGGTCGTCGTGTCCTGGTCGCTGCGCATGGCCCAGAAGACAAAATTCGGGTCTTCGTAAATGTAGGGCTTGGTTTGCGGGCCGCAGACCAGCGGCATGGCCCGATCATCGACATTTCGGGCGCGAATGCGCAAACATTGCCCGGCAGGCAGCGCCTTATGCGTGCGTTCGCCAAGCTGGGATGCCTCGAAGGGACGACTTGCCGGATCGTTGCGGACAAACGAAACGCCTTCCAGCGAGATGACCTGCCCGCTGGGGTTGTAAATGGCGAAGGCGTCCTTGCTGTAGATCAGGCGTACACGCAGGGTAGGCGTTGCGGTGGTCGGCAGGCCGGTGTAACTGGGTGGCTCGTTGCGGAAGACCATGCTGAGTGCCAGGAACACACCCGCCACCACCACCAGCACGATGATGACGGGCCATGTCGGAAGCCTGGCGCCCTGCCGCGACGTTGCGCCGTCTGGCGTGATGACCGGCGTGGAAAGCATTGCTGTATCGTCGGGCGGCGGCGCGACTGGCAGCGAAGCGGCCTGTACCGTCGGCGGCATATCCAGCGCTTCCTGCGTCAGCACCACGTCTGGCTCTACCCCCTGGTAAGCCTTCCGAAGCGCTTCAGCCATTTCGGTGGCCGTTTGCCAGCGATTTTCCGGGCGCTTTTCGAGCGCCTTCAGAATCACCGTCTGGACGGGATGAGGCAGGTCGGGCCGGATCGATTGGGGCGCAGGCGGAATAGAGGTGATGTGGCTGAGGGCCATGCTCATCGGCGAGTCGTCGTCGAAGGGTGCACGGTTTGTGACCATCTCGTACAGGACGACACCCAGTGAGTAGATGTCGCTCTGCGGCACTGCTCGCTGTGACGAAATGGCCTGTTCCGGTGCGATGTAGCGGGGCGTACCGAAGGCTGTGCCCTGCGTCGTCTCGGAACCAAGCTGCATGGTCAGGCCGAAGTCGGTCAGGACAGCACGGTTGCCTTCGGCCAGCATGATGTTTGAAGGCTTGATGTCGCGGTGGATGACACCCCGCTTATGCGCGTAATCCAGCGCGTCGGCTACGTCGGAGACAATGCTGACCACGCGCGCCGGTTCCATAAATTTGCGGCGTTCCCTCAGCGAACGCAGGATGTTGAGCAGCGTTTTCCCCTCGACGAACTTCATCGCCATGTAATACAGGTCTTGTTCTTCGCCGAACTGGTAAACGCTGATGATGTTGGGATGGTCAAGGATGCCAACGGCCCGCGCTTCACGGATGAAGCGCTGCGTGGCTTCTTCGCCGTGTTCGTGCTGGATTTCCACGACCTTGATCGCGGCGCGGCGGCCCAGCTTTTCGTCGATACCCTCGTAAACGCGCGCCATCCCGCCACGCCCGATCAGGGCGCGAATCCGGTAGTCGCCCAGGCGTGTGCCGATCAGTGGGTCGGCTTTCACAGTTCTGTCAGTCACGATTGGGTGGTCGGCAAACGCGGCAGCTATTCGTCAACGTTGCCAATGATACCCTGTAGCAGGGCATCGTCGAACGATATCTTGTTTCCACTGCTCCCCGACAAGCTGGCGGCCAGTTTGTCCGGATCGAACAGTTCATCGGCCTTGCTCAGATCGATGCTGTCCAGCGAGTCAAACAGACTCGGATCGAAGTTCGGAATGGCTGCGGCAGCAGGTTTCTCGGGCTTGGGCGGCGTTGCGGCTTTGGCGGGTGCAGACGGCGCGGCGGCCCTGGCAGGTGAAGGCTGCACTGGCGCCATCTCCTGCGTTCGGCGTCCGCGCCGAGGGGCATGTTCTGCGGCTTTGGCCGGTGCCGGGGTAGTGACCTGCGGCGCAGGCCGGGCGCTGAAAGCGACATCGCCAATGATAGCCAGCATCTCGTTGACGGCGATCCCACCCAGGCGCTTGACCGTACCCATCGCCCGATCCCCGGCGTTCGTCTCAAAGATCAGAGTGATGAAATGGTGCAGGCCAACGGCCAGCCCGAACAGATCAATCTTGTCGCCGTCGTAATACTTGAGAACGCGCGGCTGGTCGCCGATGATCGGCAGAATCTTTGACGTGTTACCGAAGCCCGGCCCCAGCGCGGAGGCCAACAGATCGCGGTCTACGTAACCCGCTGCGCCCTCGTAAGTAATGACCTTGCCATTACGATCCGCCATGACGGCTGCCATCGCGCCCGCTTCGCGCATCAGGCGAAACAGGATCGGACGCAGCTTGTCGCTGTCGATGGCCGGGACAGGGCCGAAGAGGTCTTCGGGTGGGGCGGCTTGTGGCACAGCTTCTGGGCCATCCAGGGCGACCCGCACGGCCCGCAGGAAAGTTTCTGGCGCGAACGGGCGGCGCAAATACTGGAAAGGTGACTGTGCCAGGTCATCCTCACTGATTTCGGGATCGCGCTCTGCGCCCAGCACCATGACAGGTAGCGCCGCCAATTCTCGCTTTGCCAGTGTCGCCAGCGTGGGGCCATCGGTCTGGCCGGGCAGCGTCTGGGCCGTGACCAGCAAGTCCGGCGAACTGATGCGCAGCTCGGCCAGGGCATCTTCGGGCGTGTGGGTTTCAATCAGTCGCGGGCGGCGGCCAAGCAGCTCTAGCGAGGCCCGAACAATGTTATACAGACCCTGGTTGTCGTCCACGACGATGATACGAGGATTTGTAGGAGGCATTTTATAACCTGCCTGACACTAGATTACGTACACCATTCCCCTAACGATCTCGCGCGATTATACTGCACAACCTATGGCTAGTGTAAGCAAATTGGGCCATTCGAGCAATAGGCGCTAAGTCCGCCGATCAAACTGAGATTGATTTGTGACAGGTTTCAATCGCGTATCGGGTCTTGCCAAACAGAACAGATGTTCCTATAATCACCGTAGGCACGCGAGCACGGGCCAGGTTATAATTGACTGACCTCATCCCTGTTCCATTCCCTGAATGCGGACACGGAATCCATGAGCCGTCAATATGATTCCCAGGGCTTGAGGGTAATGGTCAGCCTGTATTCCAATGGACAAGGTCATGTTCAAACGGATTGGTATCTTGGGGCACCCGCTGCGGCCCGGCACAGGCAAGCTGGTCGAACAGATCGCGGCCAATCTGCGTGCCCGACAGATCGACGTCTGGCACCGGACGACCTGGGAAGTCGCAGAAGTCAATCCGTTGGTTGCCGACTCCGAAATGGTTATTGCTATCGGTGGCGATGGTTCGATGCTGCGGGCGGCTCGTAGCTGCGCCATGTTCAACGTTCCTGTCTTCGGTATCAACGCCGGGCACCTGGGCTTTCTGACCGAGGCCAGCCCGGATAACTGGGAGCCGTCGCTGGATGCGGTGCTGACCGGGAAATATTGGATCGAGCAGCGCATGATGATCCATTCGGAAGCATGGCACGACGGTGAACGGCTGTGCCAGGGCGAGGCGTTGAACGATGTGGTGATCAGCCGGGGAGCCATTGCGCGTTCGGTGGTCCTGGATATGTACATCGATGATGCCTGGGCGACCACCTACAACGCCGACGGCTTGATCGTTGCCACACCTACCGGATCGACGGCTTATGCGCTGGCCGTTGGCGGGCCGATCCTGCCGCCGGAACTCAAAAACATCCTGGTCGTGCCCGTCGCGGCGCACCTGAGCTTTGATCGCCCGCTGGTGCTCTCTGAGGGGGCAACGGTTGAAGTGGTCGTTGCGCCCGAAACACAGGCGGACGTAGCCCTCAACATTGACGGCGAGCGCACCGCCGCGCTGCACGTCAACGACACGGTGATCATTCAATCCAGCAATGCCTTGAGCCGTTTCATCCGGCTGCGTGACCGGAATTACTTTTATCGTTCGATACTGGATCGTGTGGAACCGAGAATGCCTGAACGCCGTGAACCGAATGGACGCAACCGGCTCTCTGCGGCGAGGCGAGAGAAAGGGACTGTATAACATGCCGGAAGTCGGTTTTCATCCTGCTGAACCTGTTACCGCCGAAGGTCCGGATTCGCGTACTGTTTGTGCCGTTCACCCCAACATTGAAACCTCGCTGCGCTGCAACAAGTGTGGGCGCTACATGTGCAGCAAATGTGCCGTGCGGACGCCCGTCGGCTACCGCTGCCGGGAATGCGTGCACCAGCAGCAAGACGTGTTTTTCAGCGCCACACAGCGCGATTATGTGACCGCCGCAGCGGTCAGTTTTGTACTGAGCGTCCCGATCAGCTATATCCTGCCCAAGATATTCCTGCTCGGCATCATTCTGTTTTCGATCCCGGCGGGCGGCCTGATCGGGGAGGCCGTCTTCCGGGCGATGGGCAGGCGGCGCGGGCGCTATACCTGGGCCATAGTCGCCGGTGGAATCATCGCCGGAGCGGTGGTAGCGTCCATCCCGATCATTCAGTTCTCGCTGGCGGTGATTGATCGAGCGAATGCGCTGGACATGTCTCCGGCCACAGTGCTCGGCGGTCAGCTTCTCATGCCGGTTCTCTATCTAGTGTTATGCGTGGGCGGCGCGATTGCCCGTCTGCGCTACGGGAAGTGACGTTATGCTGTGTGAAATCCGGATACAGAATTTTGCGATCATTGACCGCCTGGAGGTGCGCTTCGGCGAGGGTTTTAACGTCATCACGGGCGAAACCGGTGCAGGCAAATCGATCATCATCGACGCGGTTGACCTGCTGCTGGGTGGGCGCGGCGATGTCGATTTTATCCGGGCAGGCACAGACAAATCCGTCGTCGAGGGGGTGTTCCGGCTGCCGCCCTTCCTGGCTCCTGGCATCAAGGCCATGCTTGACGAGCAGGGTATCGACATGGAAACGCCCAACGAGATCACGCTGACCCGCGAAATGCGCGCCAACGGGCGGAGTATCTGCCGGATCAACGGCAGCACGGCCAACCTGCAATTCTTCCGCGATCTGGGCGAGAAACTGGTGGATATCCATGGGCAGAGCGAGCATCTCTCGCTGCTCAAAGGCCGCGAACACATCAATCTGCTGGACGGCTATGCCAACCTGGAAGGGCAGCGTAACGCGCTGGCGGGCGTCGTCCACAAGTTGAACCAGGTGCGCAGCGAGATCGACAACCTGGTGCAGGACGAGGCAGCGCTGGCCCGCCGGATCGACATGCTTGGCTACCAGATCGAGGAGATTCGCGCCGTTGCGCCGCAGATCGGCGAAGAAGAAAAACTGAACGAGGAGCGCACACGCCTTTCCAACGCAGAGCAACTGGCTTCTCTGAGCGCCGAAGCGCAGCACATCCTGTATGAGGGCGGCGACGACAGCACGCCGTCGGCGGTTGACCTCTTGAAGCAGGCGGCGGCGGTCCTGTCCAAGCTCGCCAAGATCGATCCGAAGTTCCAGTCGCAAAGCACCGAGGTCGAGAGCATTTCGGCGCAGGCCGAAGAACTGGCGGCGGCAGTCCGGCGCTACCGCGAACACGTCGAGTACAACCCCAACCGCCTGAACGAAGTCGAGGATCGTATCGACGCCCTGAACCGCCTCAAGCGCAAGTACGGCGGCACGATTGAGGCTGTCCTGGAATTCAGCGAAAAAGCCAAGAAGGAACTCAACGACATCACGCACAGCGAAGAACGTCTGGCCGCACTGCGCCAGGAGGAAGACAGGCTCCTCCACCAGGTCGGCGATCTGGCGGCGAAGTTGAGCGACGCGCGCAAAGCCGCCGCCATCAAGCTCGCCAGGGCGATTGAGGCCGAACTGGAAGACCTGCGCATGGAAGGCGCGCGCTTCGACGTGCAGATCACGCAGGAAGACGACCCCAAAGGCTGCTTCGTCGGGGATCGACGGCTGCGCTTCGACAACACGGGTATCGATCACGTCGAATTTATGATTGCGGCCAACCGGGGCGAACCGCTGCGCCCACTGGTCAAGGTGGCATCCGGCGGCGAAACGTCACGGATCATGCTGGCGCTCAAGAGCGTTCTGAGCCGCGCCGATCAGACTCCGACATTGATCTTCGACGAGATCGACCAGGGCGTCGGCGGGCGTGTCGGCGCGATAGTCGGCCAGAAGTTGTGGAACCTGTCGGACGGGCATCAGGTGTTGTGCGTGACGCACCTGGCGCAGTTGGCGGGCTTCGCGGATGTACATTTCAAGGTGTCGAAGGGCGCCCGGGGCGACAGGGTGGTCACGTCGATCACGCCGCTGGACGACAAAGCGCGGGTTGACGAACTGGCGGAGATGCTCGGCGCGGAGACGATCAGCGCCAAGCAGAGCGCGCATGACATCCTGATGCTGGCGCGCCGAGCCAAAGAGGGCAAGGGCGTGCAGTCGGCGCTGCTGTGAATAGACCCGTGATCAAGTTCTATGCAGATACGCACATCGCTAAAGCTGTAGCGGTACAGTTGAGACTTCGTGGCGTGGACATTGTGCGCTGCGAAGAAGTCGACATGGCTCAGGTTGATGACGAAGCCCTGCCCTGGCCTCGAATTCATGGACAGATCAATTTGTCCAAAAGGCTTGCTCGAATTGTTGAGGCGACTGATAACCGAGCGTCGAAAGGAGACGTTGACGATTATAGAAACCCTCCAAGTA
>Ga0070741_10008482_pt1 | contig 20596 bp, 29 predicted proteins | sample Coa_R1_4_FD_66440 | JGI IMG/M metagenome (GOLD analysis project Ga0070741, IMG submission 66440) | Surface soil microbial communities from Centralia Pennsylvania, which are recovering from an underground coalmine fire - Coalmine... | ecosystem: Environmental > Terrestrial > Soil > Unclassified ...
CGGGCGAGTGACCGGGCAGCTCGACAGGCTCGAGCGGAAGACCCACCGGCGTGCGCACTCGGATCGGTTGTCGCTGTCCCCAGAGCCTCGCCCGATACTCGGGCACCCGGCTCGGGCGTCGCAGGCGAGCCGCCGTGCCCCGGCTGCCGAACACCGGCACACCTCGCTGCGCGAGCAACCCGGCGCCTCCGCTGTGGTCCTCGTGATGGTGGCCCAGCAGGAGCGCATCGAGGCGCCGGCCGGCGAGCCAGTCCGCGAGCGCGGTCGCCGTCAGCCCACCACCCGCATCAACCAGCAGGCCTCGCACATACCAGGCGGCGACCTGGTCGCGCGCCTCGGGAATGCGGCTGAAGATCAGCTCGATCGCTTCGCCGTGGTCGCGAACGGTCAAGGTCATGCGGTTCGACCAGATCGTCCCCGGCTCCGCCGCTTCAGTCTTTAACTGCTGACCTTCTGCGAAGCCGACCTCGCCATGCGGTCGATCTCCGCGGCGACCTCGGCCGGCAGGTAAAGCGGAACGTCGTGTGGCGAGTCGAGGCTCTTGACCTCGACGTCCGGCGCGATCTCGTGCAGCTTTTCAATGGCGTCGTCGATCGAGCGCGAGAAGCGTCCGAAGCCCTGTCTCGCCCTCAACACGAGGGCCGGCACGCTGACGTGCGACCACAGGATGTCCGGCTGAGAGTGATAGAGCCCGTGAAGGAGCTCCAGCCGGACCGGGGCTGTAAGGGTGAGAACCAGAGCATCGCCCTCCGGCATGACCCTTGCCTCGACGAAGCTCGCGAGATCGTCACCCCACGCCTCCTTGAAGTCATTGCGAGAGTCCGCGATCGCGTCCGCGATCCCCGCGTAGCGAGGCAGCGGCGGCTGCATGAACTTTTGCGCGTCGTCCCAGCTGAAGAGGTTGGCGGGGCTCTGCACGGGTCCGTCGATGAAGACCAGCGCCGAAGCCACTTCCGGGCGCGAGCCGACAACCTCGAGCGCGACCGTCGCGCCCCACGAATGGCCCGCCACGACCGGGTGGTCGAGGCGGAGCCTGGCGGCGAGGGCGCACACGTCCTCCACCAGCTCCTGCATGGCGTAGCCATCCGGAAACCTTGGAGCCCGATCGCCGCGACCGGTCAGCCCATGAGCGCGCTGGTCGAGGGCGACGAGGTGGCGGTGGGGAAGCCGGTTGGCCACGCGCTCCCAGTAGCGTGCGTTGGAGCTGAGCCCGTGCAGCAGGAGGATCGGAGTGCCCGGTTCCGCCTCGTCCTCTGGCTTCCATTCGAGGTAGTGGAGATCGACTCCGTCCCGCTCGAACCAGCCTTCCTCCACCTTCCTCACGCGGGTTAGGGTACGCGCCGCCCTGCGCGGCGGCGAACGGAATACGACACGCGCGTGGATGGTTGTCGGACCCATGCGAGCATTTGCCCTAGACCAGTTCGGCGAGGCCGGTTCGATCCACGACGTCCCCGAGCCCGAACCGTCCGAAGGCGAGGTCCGTGTCAAGGTCGACGCGGCCTCGGTCAACCCCTTCGACCTGTTCGTCATGAAGGGCTTTCTGAAGGACCGGATGGAGCATCACTTCCCGCTCATCCCGCTCGGCGACCTGTCGGGCGTCGTCGACGTCGTCGGCGGCGGCGTCACCACCTTCAAGACAGGGGACAGGGTATTCGGCACCACCGGCATGAGGACCCTGGGCCATGGGTCGCTCGCCGAGAAGACCCTGGCATCCGCCTCGACGCTTGCCCGCACGCCTGCCGGGTTGGGCCCGGTGGAGGCCGCCGCGCTCCCTCTTGCAGGTGTCTCGGCGATGATGCTCGTCGAAGCGGTCGACCCCAAGCCAGGTGACGTTGTCGTCGTGGTGGGGGCATCGGGCGGGATCGGCGGTTATGCCGTGCAGCTGGCATCGCATCGCGGGGCACGGGTGGTCGCGGTAACAAGCACTCCGCATGTCGAATACGTCAAGAGCCTGGGCGCCACCGACGTCATCGACCGCTCGTATGAAGACGTTTCCGCCGCGCTCAAGACGCGCTATCCGGATGGCGTCGCCGGGATCATCGACACCATCAGCGACGCCGCCACCCTCGCCCCGTACACGGAGGCGGTCAAACCGGGAGGCGCTGTAACGTCGATGCGCGGAGCCGCCGTTGCGGAGGAGCTGGAGAAGAGGGGCCTTCGGGCGACCAACATCTCGACGCAGATGAACACCGATCGGCTGAACGAGCTGGCCCGGCTGGTCGCCGAAGGCACGCTCGAGCCGGGTCTCATCCACACCTTCACGCTGGACGGCGCCGCCAAGGCGTTCGAGCTCAGCGGCAAGGGCGCGGGCGGCAAGATCGTCATCACGATCTGAGCGCGCGATAGGCGCATCCTTCGACGCGGTGAACATGGGGCGACGGGCGCTGGTGCTGGGCGGCGGCGGCGTCACCGGCATCGCCTGGGAGCTCGGCCTGATCGCCGGCCTCCACGCTGAGGGCATTGATCTCGCCGCCGCGGACCTGGTGGTCGGCACATCCGCCGGCTCGGCCGTCGGCGCCCAGATCCTGAGTGGGGCGCCTATCGAAGAGCTCTATGAAGAGCAGCTCGCCGACCCGTCCGGCGAGGTCACGGCAAGCATCGGCGCCGGCGTGCTGGCCCGTTTTGCGCTCGCGGCGCTGACGCCGGGCGACGGGCGTCGCGGCCGCGCATATCTCGGCCGCGCGGCGCTCAAGTCGCGCACCGTTCCCGAGTCCGACCGCCGCGAGGTCATCGAGTCCCACCTTCGAAGCGGCGGGTGGCCTCAGACGCGCCTCCTGATAACCGCCGTGGACGTCGAAACCGGCGAGCCGCATGTGTTCGATCGCGACAGTGGCGTCACGCTTGCCGACGCCGTCGGCGCCAGCTGCGCGGTGCCGATCGTCTGGCCGCCCATCACGATCGGCGGTCGCCGCTACATGGATGGGGGCGTGCGCTCCATCGCCAACGCGGACCTCGCGGTGGGCTGCGACCGGGTCGTGGTGCTGGCCCCCGCGACGTTCGCGTTTCGCAAGAGCATGCGCGTGTCCGAGCAGCTCGCGAAGTTGGGGCCTGGGGTCCGCTCGATCGTGGTGAGCCCTGACCCGGAGGCGCTCAAGGCGATCGGCCGCCGGGTGCTCGATCCGGCGCGGCGCGCGGCGTCGGCGCGTGCCGGCCGGCGCCAGGCGGGTGCGGTTGCGGACTCGGTGCGATCGGTCTGGTTGGGCGCCGGATCGATCGGCTGATGCCGGCTCGCGAGCTGCGCCTTTTCATCGAGCCCGACCCGGACGAGGAAGGCGCGGCCGAGGTCTTCGTCGACGGCACCGTCGCCGGACGCGCTTACAGGTTTCTCCTCGACACGGGAGCCGCCCAGACGAGCCTCGTCCACGACGAGCTCACGTCGACCTTTCCGACGGCCGGCAGCTCCGATTCTTCAGGGATCTTCTCCTCGGGCCACGGGGAGGTGGTGCTTGTGCCGAGCCTGGAGGCGGGCGCCATCCGTGCCGAGAGATTCAACGCAATACGCGCCGCGGCGGGCTCGCGGCCGGAACGCAGCCTCATCGGGATGGACCTGCTGCGGGCCTTAAGCTGCCACTTCCAGTTCGGTGCGGCGATTCTGGACCTTGTGGGTGATGAGGGCTCGGGAGACCGGCAAACCCAGCAGTTGATCCTCGACGCGCGCTCGCATCCTTATGTGCAGGTCGGATTCGGGTCGGGTGTCGCGATGGCGGTGTGGGACACGGGGGCGAGCATGACCGTCGTCGACGCGACGTTCATCCGGAGCAACCCTGAGCACTTCGAGCATGCGGGCGCCTCGAGCGGCACGGACTCGACCGGAACCACCGTCCAGACAGAAACCTTCACGATGTCAGGCGCCGTCATCGGCGGGAGAACATTTCCGCCGCACCGCGTTGCCGCGGTCGACCTCTCGCGCGTCAACGCGACCATCGAGATCCCGATGCAAATGATCCTCGGCTACACGACGCTGCGCCAGGCCGACTGGCTCATGGACTTCCCCGGCCGCCGCTGGATGATCACAGGCCCGCCTTCCTGATCCGGGCTGCATCATGGTGCGGTCGAGATGCCATGCGTCCGTTGAGGAGGTCGCGATGACGAAACCCCTTCCGCCCACAGCGGTGGTCCGCGTCTCGCGGGGAAATTTCGACCCCGCCAACTTCGAGACCGTCAAGCGAATGGCGATCGAGACGGGCTCGTACCTGGTCCCCGCCATCCGCCGGCTCGAGGGCCTCATCACCTATTACGCGGCCGTGTCGCCCGATGGGTCGATGGTTCATGTCAGCGTGTGGGACTCAGAGGCACATGCGAGTCAGATGGGTTCGCTGCGGGAGATGGTCGTGCGCGCGCGCGCGGACGCACAGCAATCAGGTGTCGAGTTCATACCTGTCGTGAACTATCCGCTGGTGTGGACGATCGAAGGACACGAGTAGAACGATGCCCCGGCAGGTGGCCTTTCGCCCAAAAAGTGCTAGCCTCCGCGCCGCGATGGGCAGAGCGTCGCAGGCCCGCCAGATCGTGGCAAGGTGCGAATGCGGCTTCGAGGCGAGGGGAACCTTCTCCGAGGTGTTTCCCGTCATAAAGAAGCACGGTCTGGAGGCTCATAACATGCGGGTCACGCGCGCGGGTGTGGCCGCGAAGGCGAAGCCGGCCTGACCCGGACTCGCCGGCTCGTGCAGGGGTTCGACGTCCAGGGGCCTGTCCAGGCCGAGGTCTTCGTCCTCCGCCGCCGAGAAGCAGCCGTCGAGCTCGCCGGTCCATGCGGTCCGGACCCGTGGTATGTCGAGGTCGGCGCGTCGGACGACCCCGTCGACGTCGTCACACGGCTCGCGACCCGCCTCATGGATGCGCCGCTGCTCGTGCACTCGACGTCCTGGCGGCGGGACCGCGGGGGCGTGATCCTGACCTTCGTCGTGGTCAACCGCCCCGAGCAGGCCGCGCAGCTTCCGGGTGTCCCCGTGCTCCGGGCCGAGCTTGCGCGCTCTTCGGCCACTCACGCCGCAAGAGCCATCCAGGCCGGCCAGGTGCTCGAGCACGGTATGCGCCACCTCGCGTGGCTGGCCCTCGAAGATCCCACCGTCAGAGCCTCCCTCGACGACGGCTGGAGGACCGTGCTCGAACAGTACGTGCCGGAGCCGTTCCAGCACCTGGGCTGACCCGGCGCCGGCTCGCTCGTAGCATCTCCACATGGCCGACAGCCCGGCTCCGCCTCCCGCTCAGCCGCCACCGCCGTCAGTTGGAGCGCCGCCGCCTCCGCCGTCGGGCGCATCTCATGCCGAGTGGCGGGCGTGGCGCCACCAGGTCCGCGCCTACGAGCGCGCCCAGTACGGAGCGGGCGTGTGGTACGGACCGTGGCCGTGGCGATCGAGCATGGGCTGGGGATGGTTCTGGCCGGCGGCTTTGATCGTCATCGGCGTGTACTACCTCTTGAGCAACCTCGGACTGCTGAAGTGGCTGCACGGAGACGTGTTCTGGCCGAGCGTGCTGATAGTTCTCGGAGTCGTGCTTCTTCTGCGTCGCGGCCGCTGGTGAAAGTTGGCGCCCTGCCGGGCGCCATCCATGAGAGGGGAAGATTCGCATGGCATTCGTGAGGCATCGACTCACACTGACGCGTGTGGAGGCTGACCTCCCCGGCTCTGGTCCCCTTGGCTTGTCGCACGCGTTCTGAAATCAGGAGCCCCGCGCGTACCTGGCATGGGCCGGCGTTGCGGAGCGCAAACAAACAGGAGGAACGCGCATGTGCCTGAACTGCGGATGCGGGGAATACAACGAGCGACACAAGCCGAGCGACATCACCGCGGATGATTTGAAGGCTGCGGCCCAGGGCCAGAACATGGACATGGAGCAGGCTGCCGACAACATCCACCAGGGCGCTCGAGCAATGCGCCAGGAAAACAAGACCGGCTGAGTTCGACGTTTGGTAGGTGGCCCCGGCGTCATGCCGGGCCACCAGCCGTTCTACGGTCCGCTCACCTGCGCGTCGCAGGACTTGGCCGCGGTCGCCATGGCCGACGCGTCACCCTGGATGGCGGAGTTGGCTCCGCGCAGGGCGCCGAGAGCCGCGCCCAGCTCAGAGCTTCGGTTGTTCGTGTAGGCCTTCTTGCCGGCCTGGATGGCGGTGTCGGCCGCAACGAGGTCGGCCTTCATCTTCGTCACCGGTGCCGCGATGCAAAGGGGAACGGCTTCCTTCTGCACCACCGTCGAGACGATGGCGACCTGGTTGTCCTCTCCGATCATCGCGTCCTCGCAGCTCGACGTGAGCGCGCCGTAGCAGATCTGCTTGACGAGAAGCATGCTCTGCGACAGCTCGGACATCGGGGGCGCGAGCACCTGGTTCACGAAGCGGTCCGCGCGGACGTAGTCGCTTCGCGCGGTCAACGTCGGTGTCGGCGAGGGAACCGTGTGGCCCGCCGGCGCGCGGTACCAGGGCATTGCCACGGGGTTCAGCGAAGAGAGGTAGATCGCGGCGACGAGCAGCATGACCGCCCCCGTCGCCAGGTAGAGGTACTTGCTGATCCCTGTACCAGTCCGGCCCTGCTCCCACAGCGGGGTGACCTGTGCCGGCGCCGGCGTGACGGGCGCGTACACGGCGGGGATCGTGGGGCGGGCAGCGACGCGCGGCGCCGGCTGGACAGCCTCGGGCATGGCCTGGGGCGCACCGACCGGAAGGTCCGAACCGACCGCCTTCCATTCCCTGAACGCCGCCTCGTGGACGGCGATCGGGCGCCACTGCGTCCCGTCCCAGATCCACTTGTGGTCGGGCGAAAGCTGAGGGGCGCCGACTGGCGGCCCGGTCTGCGGACTCACGACGCCAAATCTAGGAGCCTCACAACGATTTCGATTTTCTTACAACGTTAAGAGTTGTTAATGCCCCAAGGTTGCCTGGTCGGGACAAACCGCGCCGAACTGTCCCGGGCTACGATGGAATTGACAACACCGGAGCGTTTGGAGGTGAGCCGATGGCCAACCCAGTCGTGCATTTCGAGGTGATCGGCCGGGACGGAAAGAAGCTGCAGGATTTCTACCGCAAGGTCTTCGAGTGGAAGATCGACGCGGACAATCCGATGCAGTACGGGATGGTCGGCGCCCAGGGCGGCGAGGGCATCGGCGGCGGGGTCAGCGGCTACGCCGGCGAGGACGGCCATCGCGGCGTCACGTTCTACGTCCAGGTGCCCAACCTCGAACAGACCCTGAAGCAGATCGAGGCCGCCGGGGGCAAGACCGTCATGCCACCGGCCGACGTGCCGGGCGGCCCTCGGATGGCCCAGTTCACCGACCCCGAGGGCAACTGGATCGGACTCATCCAGGCCGGCACGATGCAGGGCGGCTGATCGCCGCAGGCCGCTTGGGGCAGCTGCTCTACCTGGCCCGATCCGACGTGGAGCGGCTGCTCGACGTCGATGCGATGCTTGATGCGCTCGGCAGAGCCTTCATCGCGTTCTCGGAGGGCCGGACGTCGGTGCCGCCGCGGACCGCGGCACGCTCGGGCGAGCGCGGCCTGCTCGGCGCGATGCCGGGCTACGTGCCCGGCGTCGGCCTGGAGATCAAGCTCGTCACCGTCTTTCCGGGCAACCACGGAGGCGGGCTGCCGTCGCACCAGGGCCTCATCGCCCTGTTCGACGAGGAGAACGGGGCACCCCTCGCCGTGATGGATGGCGCCTACATCACCGCGATCCGGACCGGCGGATCCGCGGCTGTCGCCGCCCGCGCGGTTTCCCGCGAGGACTCGCGCGTACTGGCGATCCTGGGCGCGGGCGTGCAGGGCCGCTCACATCTCGACACGTTCACGCACGTGCGCGATTTCAGCGAGATCCGCATCGCGTCGCGCAACCGGGATCATGCGGAGGCGCTGGCCGCGCTGCACCCGGCGGCGCGAGTGGCCGCCTCCATGGAGGAGGCTGTGCGGGGCGCCGACGTCATCGCGTGCTGCACCGATGCGCGCGAGCCCGTCGTCCGCCGCGAATGGCTCAGCCCGGGGGCGCACGTCAGCTCGGTCGGTGGCACCTTCGGCCCGGAGGTCGACCCGGCCATCGTCACCTCGAGTCGTGTGTTCGTCGAGTGGCGCGGCGCCGTCACGAACGCGCCGCCGGCCGGCGCGGTCGAGCTCCAGGGCATGGACCCCGACGTCGTTACGGAGGTCGGCGAGGTGCTGGCCGGCAGGCGCCCGGGCCGGCGTTCCGCCGAGGAGATCACCCTGTACAAGTCGACGGGCCACGCCGTCGAAGACGCCGCCACCGCGCGGCTCGTCTACGACCGGGCGCTGGCCACCGGCACCGGGGTCCGGCTGCCCCTGTAGCCTGCTGCGGCCAGCTCACCAGGGCTCGGCCTGGTTCGTGTTTTCTTTGGCGCTGGCCGGGCCCCTCAGCCGTCCCCGAAGAACACGAAGGGGGTCGCGTACGTGAGGCTCGCCACGGCAAGCACGACGCCCGCCACCACGCTGCCTATCACCAGGGACCGCCGTGACAGCGCCTCGCGCGGTCGCGACTCGGTCAGCTCGCCGGCCGCCGCCTGGCCGGCGCGGTTCAGGTGCCCGAGCACGTGGATGCCAGTGACGGGCAGCCACATGAGGAAGCTGAGCTTGTGCCACTCGATCCAGACGGCGCCGAACCGCAACCCGAAGAACCAGAGCTCGAGACCCGTGGCGAAGACCGCGACCGTAGTCAGAACGACCAGGGGCCCGACGAGCCGGAGCAGCAGGGCCGGAGGCCCCGCACGGCGGTAGACGGGGTCGCCCGTGTAGTAGCGGGCAAAGCGGTAGCCGGTCGAGGCGAGCTTCAGCGCGATTGGCGGGATCAGCAGGAAGCCGAGCAGGAAATGCTCCGGCAGCAGCTCGCGGACCTGGAGAACGGTCACGCCCATCAGGGCGAGCAAGACGAGGAGCAGCGCTCCGGTCAGGGCTGTGAGGCGCCCGTTCCCGGCGACGCTGATGATCGACGCTCCGCGCTCCAGCTCCACCGTTGCCCTCCCGATGTTAGATGTCCGACGCAATCTCAACCGCGAGCGCGAGCCGGCTACCCGTCCCCCGGGCCCGGCACGAGGTGCGGATGGGGGGCCGGGATCGCCGCAAGTTTCAGATCGGGCCATCGTTCGGGCCCTTGAAAGGACTTCCGAATCCCGGCGGGGCCTGCGTTACATATTCCAGGCCCGGGAGCGGAATGCTCCGGTCCTGGAGGAAGGAATGATCGTCAACAGGGTCGAGTCTCGTCCGGCCGCGGCCGCCATCTCGAGGAAGCGCACGCCGGGCCGAAACCGGATCTTCCGGTTCATCGTGCTGACCTTCGGGTCGGGCGCGGCCGCCGCCCTGTTTGCGATCCTCATCGCCGGCCTGCCGACCGTGATCGCGATCGTCATTCCGACGGCGCCGCCTGCTCAGCTCCAGGCCGCGCAGCTCTTCCCGCCGGTCCCGCCGCTGCACAAGACGGTGGTGATCGTCGATCCGCCGGTCTACCGGGCACCGGCGCCCCGGCCGGCCCCGCGGCCGCCCGCCACGGCGCAGCCCACCCAGCCTCCAGGTGGCGACGACGGGGGCGGGGGCGGGTCGGACAACTGATGGCGCGACGACCCGAAGAGGTCGTCCGCGACCGGGCGATCTGGATCGTGCGCGCGGTCACGTTCGGAAGCGTGGCGAGCGCGCTGGGGCTGACGTGGCTCTTCTCGAACATGGCCGAGGCATACTTCTCGGGCAAGTCCGTGCCGCCGCCGACTCCGCACGTGCCGAACCTGGCCACGCCGGTCCAGTCGCCGCCGGTCGTCATCACGACCACCGTCCATCGCCCGTACAGCGGGACAGGGACGGCGCCGCGACCGCCTTCCGGCGGTGGAACCGTGTCCGCGCCGGCGCCGCCGCCACCTCCTGTCTGTCACTCCACGCCTTCGAAACCGTGCTGAGCAGCGAGTCGTTCGTCGCACTCGGGACGAGCAACACGGTCGCCGTGGACGACCCGGCGGCCCTGCCCGCGGCCGTGGCCATCGTCAAGGCGCAAGTCCAGGAGATCGACCTGGCCTGCAGCCGGTTCCGCGCCGACTCTGAGCTGTCGCGGCTCAACCGGGCCGCCGGCCATGACGTCGCCGTCTCGCCGCTGCTGGAAGAGGCGATCGTCGCCGCGTTCCGGACCGCGCAGATGACGGGCGGCCTCGTCGACCTGACCGTGGGGCGCAGCGTCGAGGAAGCGGGCTACACGGTCACCTTCCGCGACATGGCGCCGGACGGACCGCCGCTCGAGCTTCGCGTCCGCCGCCCGGCGGGCTGGCAGGCCGTCGGCTATGACGAGGCGGCCCACACCGTTCGCGTCCCCGAAGGCACCTCCCTCGACCTCGGCGCGAGCGGGAAGGCGTGGGCAGCCGACCGGGCCGCGGCAGCCGTCGCGGAGCAGCTTGGGGTCGGGGTCCTCGTCGACTGCGGCGGCGACGTCGCTGTCGCGGGAAGGCCGCCGGCGGGCGGCTGGACGATCCGTGTCGCGGAGGACGTCGACTCGCCCGTGTACGAGGACGTGTCGATGTACGACGGCGGCCTCGCCACGTCCGGCGTCACCGCGCGGCGCTGGCGGCGCGGCGGCGTCGAGCTGCACCACATCATCGACCCCGCCACCGGCCTTCCCGCCGAGACGCCGTGGGCCGTCGTCTCGGTCGCGGCCGCGACGTGCCTGGAGGCCAATGCCGCGGCCACGGCCGCGCTGATCATGGGTCGCGCGGGAGCCGACTGGCTCGAGTCTCTCAGGCTGCCGGGCCGCCTTGTCGATGCCGCGGGCGCCGTCCGCCACACGGGCGGGTGGAGCGCGTAGCCGTCCGGTGAGGGCCATGTTCCTGGTGGTTGCCTCGTCGACGGAGCCGAGCTGGCTCTGGTACGCGACGCGTGGCCTCGGCGCGGCGACGTTGATCGTGCTCACCTGCACGGTGGTGCTCGGCATCGTGACGGCCACTCGATGGATGGGCCGCGCCACGCCGGGATTCGTCGCCGCCGACCTGCACCGCAACCTGAGCCTGCTCGCCCTTCTCTTGCTGACGGCGCACATCGCGACCACGGTTCTCGACCCGTTCGCGCACATCAGCGTGCGGGACGTGCTCATCCCCGTCGGCGCGTCCTACAGGCCGATCTGGCTCGGGCTTGGCGTCGTCGCGTCCGAGATCATGGTCGCGGTCATCGTCACGAGCCTCCTTCGTGACAGGGTGGGTCCTCGGCTGTGGCGCATCGTCCACTGGGCCGCCTACGGATCCTGGCCGATCGCGGTCGTGCACGGCCTTGGCACGGGCAGCGACGCGCGGGCACCGTGGCTGATCGGCGTGGTCACGGCATGTGTCTCGGCCGTCATCCTCGCCCTTCTCTCGCGCATCGGAGAAGGGCAGCGCAGCACCCTCCCAATCCGGGCCGGTGCCGCCGTCGTGGCGACCTTGTTCGTCGTGATCGGTGGTCAATGGGCCATCAACGGGCCGTTCCAGGCGAACTGGTCCGCGCGCGCGGGCACGCCCGTCCTGAAGACGGTGAAGAGCGTGGCGCACGTCGGGCCCGGTGGCTTCAGCGATCCACTCGTCGGCGTGATGGTGCGCGACGCTTCAGGGAACGTCGCGATCTCGATGCGCGACACCATCGACACGGCCCTCACGATCACGGTGCGCTCCCCTAACCCAAACATCGAGACGCTGCCCGTCGTCTCGATCGCCAGGGGCACCAAGGTTCTCTGCACCGTCCCCGCGACGGCGGGCACGACGCTGTACGCGGTCTGCGGCAAGACGCGGCTGACCATCACGCTGTACGGCACCGCAACCGCGGTGAAATCCGGTGGGAACATCACGGGAAGGCTTGACACGACGGGCCCACTGGCTTGACGGTTGCCGTCATGCCGGTCGCCGTCTCGGAACCAGCAGGACCCGCCGTCGGCCACCGCCTGCTGTCCGGGCCGCCCTTCACCGCGGGATACGAGCGAATCGACGATCACGAGCGCAGGCTCGGTCCGCGTCCGCCGGGGAACGCCGAGCTCATCGGGAGGCTCGAGCGCAGCGGGCTGAGTGGACGTGGCGGGGCTTGGTTTCCGACGTCGCGGAAGTGGGCGGCGGTCAGGCAGGCTTCGCAGGGTAGAGCCGTCGTCGTGATCAACGGCTCGGAGGGCGAGCCGCTCAGCTCCAAGGACCGCACCCTGCTGCTGTACCGGCCGCACCTCGTCTTCGACGGGGCGCTCCTCGCGGCCGAAGCGCTGGGGGCCACCGACGTGATCCTCTACCTGTCCCGCGCGCAGCGCGGCGCCGACCGGCCCATCGAGCAGGCGATCGCCGAGCGCGTCGGACCGGCGCGGCCGGAGCTGCCCATTCGCATCGTCAAGACGGCGCACCGCTATATCGCCGGTGAGGCGACTGCCCTGGTCAACCGGCTCTCGGGCGGCCCCTCCAAACCGAGGTTCAGCCTCTACCGAACCGCGGAACGCGGCGTCGACGACCGGCCCACCCTTGTCCAGAACGCCGAGACGCTCGCCCACGTCGCGATGATCGCCCGGTACGGAAGCGACTGGTTCCGCAAGCTGGGGACGCAGGGCGCGCCGGGCAGCACCCTGATGACCCTGTGCGGCAACGTGCGCCGGCCCGGGGTTTACGAGGTCAACCTGGGCGTCCCGCTCGGGAAGGTTTTGCAGGCCGCCGGCGGCACGTTCACCCCACCGGCGGGTGCCCTCATCGGCGGCTATTTCGGCAGCTGGGTCCCGGGTGCCGCGCTCGCCGGCCTGCCCGTCGAGCCCAACCTCCTGCGCGACCAGTACCACGCGGCGCTCGGCTGCGGCATCGTCGCGGTGCTTCCCCAGGACGGCTGCGGCATCGTGGAATCCACGAGGATCCTGTCGTACCTCGCGGCGGAGTCGGCCGCCCAGTGCGGCCCGTGCGTCAACGGGCTGAACGCGCTCGCCGAGACGATGGAGCGGGTGTCCGCGTCGCAGCCGAAACCCGGCGACATCGAAAACGTGGTCCGCTGGATCGGCATGGTGCGCAACCGCGGCGCATGCCACCACCCGGACGGCGCCGTTGGACAGCTGGCCAGCGCGCTGGAAGCCTTCCGCGACCACCTCTCCGATCACCTTTACGGGCGTCGGTGCCGCGGCACGGAGTCGCAGGGGTTTCCGAGCCCGCCGCTGCCTGGGGACCGCTGGCGATGAGCCAGGCGCGCAAGCTGCTCGTGAACCCGACGCAGTGTGACGGCTATGGCTTTTGCGCCGAGATCGTGCCGGAGCTCATCACCCTGGACGACTGGGGGTTTCCCATCGTCGACTCGCGGCCCATCTCGGACGACGGCGTGATCGGCCTCGCGAAGCGCGCGGTGGCGACGTGCCCGAGGCTCGCCCTGCTCCTGGAGGAGGCCGAGCCGAAACAAGCCTGACGGCCGGGAGGCGCCACGACGCGCCGTGACATATCGTGGGTTCGTGGAGCGCGGGCTGAACCTCGACTCTGGTGTGGCGGAGCACGTCCATGAGCGGGTGCGGCGGTCCGATCCGGAACGAGTTGTGTGGGTCGGGCAGAGGATGCCGTGGTGACCAAGAAGATCGACGCCTTCTCGCACATCATGCCCCGCCGCTACCTCGATCGACTCGACAAGCACCTCGAATCGACGATCTCGAGCCGGGAGCTGCGCTACTACCGCGAGGGTGTCTTCCACTTCGACCCCGTGCTGACCGACATCGAGGCGCGGCGGAGAAAGCTCGAGCCTTTCGGCGAATACATGCAGGTCCTCGTGCTGGCGGTGCCACCTCTCGAGGACGTCGGCCCGCCCGCGGTCGCGGCGGAGTTCGCCCGGCTTGCGAACGAGGAGATGGCGGAGCTCGTCTCCATGCATCCCGACCTGTTCGCCGGCTTTGCCGCGGCGCTTCCGCTCAACGACATCGACGCGTCGCTCACGGAGCTGGATCGCGCGGCGCGCGACCTGGGTGCGCTCGGTGCCCAACTGTTCAGCAACATGCAGGGCGTGCCGCTCGACGACCCGCGCTTCGTGCCGCTGCTCGTGCGACTGGAGGAGCGCGACCTGATGATCTGGCTGCACCCGACGCGCAACGCGACGTGGAGCGACTATCCGAGCGAGCGCGAGTCGGACTACGGGCTCTGGTGGTCGCTCGGCTGGCCCTATGAGACCGCCGCGGCGCTCAGCCGGCTCGTCTACTCGGGCACGATGGAGCGGCACCCTCGGCTCAAGGTCCTCGCCCACCATGGCGCCGGGATGGTTCCTCACTTCTCCGCGCGACTCGCGATGGGTCCCGGTTACCGGCAGGTGAAGGACTCGCTGCCTCGACCCCCGCTCGAGTACTTCAGGCGTTTCTACGCGGACACGGCATTGTTCGGCGCGCCGCACGCCGTGCGCTGCGTGCTCGACTTCTTCGGTCCCGGCCACGTCCTGTTCGGGACCGACATGCCGCTCGGCCCGCCGGAGGCGGTCGCGGCGACGATCGCGGACATCGACTCATGCGGCCTCGCGGAGGCCGACAGGGCCGCCGTTTACGCGGCCAACGCCATGGCGCTGCTCGGTATCGGCAGCGACGCGACATCAAGGCGGCGGTGATGCCCGGGGGAGTGCTGGCCGAGATCCTGGCGCTCGACCCGGTCAAGGACTACGCGCGAATCTCCTTTCTCAGCACCAACTGCGATTTTCCCTGGGACGTCGAGCAATCGCTCAGCCTTGCGTTCTTCAAGACGTACGGCATCCCGAGCATCAGCGCGCTGCTCGACCGGACGGGAGAGTTTCGCGAGCGGCCGCAGAAGCGCTATGACGACACCAAGCTGATCCTCGCCGAGCTGCTCGACTCGGGCCTCGACAGCGATCGGGGCCGCGAGGCGAACAGGCGGATGAACAGGATGCACGGCCGCTACGCCATCACGAATGACGACTACCTGTACGTGCTGTCCACCCTGGTCCTGGAGCCGATCCGGTGGAACCGGCGATGGGGCTGGCGGCGCTACACCGAAAGCGAGACGCGCGCCTCGCTCGAGTACATGCGCGAGGTGGCGCGCCGCATGAACGTGCGCGACGTGCCGCAAACCGTCGATGCGCTGGAGCGCTGGAGCGCCGGCTACGAGCACGCGCAGTTTCGATTCACCGAAAGCAATCGCCGCGTCGCGGACCAGACGCTGGGGCTCTTCGTCTCGTGGTATCCGCGGCCGCTGCGCCCGCTCGTCCGCACCGCGATCATCAGCCTGCTCGAGCGGCCGCTGCGCGATGCCTTCGGCTATCCCGACCCTCCGCCGCTGCTCGGAGGCATGATCGACATCGCCATGCGGGCGCGTGCTGGAATCCTGCGCGTGATGCCGCGCCGCCGCGAGCCCCGGCTGATCAGCCGCATCCCGACGCGCACGTATCCCCGGGGGTACTCCGTGAGCGAGCTCGGGGTCGACGGGCTCGAGACGGAGCCTGCCGCGCCTATCCGCTGACCCCGTCGATGTCCGGGGGCATGTAGCCGCGGGCCAGCGCGGCGATCATCCCGGCCTCGCCCCGGTCCATCGCGGCTTTGTGATTGCGCTCCAGCAGCCCTCGGCCGCCCAGCCTGGCCGCCAGGTTGATGAGCGGCCACATCGTTTCGGTTCGCTCGTGGAGCGTGAGACGCGTCATGCCTGGCGTCGCCTGTTCCAGGCGCCAGTCGATCTCGCCGTCGAAGAAACCGTGAACCCGGGTGCGCACGTAACGTGGCGGCTCGTGGACCAGCACCGTGAACTCGAAGTCGAGCGTGTACGGGAGATCCGCTCGAACCTTCACGTGCCAGCGGGTTCCAGGACCATGCTGGGCCGCGGACACGATCTCGGCGAAGCGATAGTCGGGCCACCAGGATGGCCAGCCCGCGACGTCGTCCACCATCCGCCATGCGATCTGGATCGGCACGGGGATGTTCCAGACGTCCGTGAACTCGTAGCGCTCGCCCATGGTCCCAATCGTATGGTCCGGGAACCAGCGGTCGGGCGTCCGACGCGCCTAAGCTGGAGTCGATGAGCAGAGGATTCCGGGACTCCGACTCGACGCAGGCGCTGAGCGACCAGGCTACCGCGACGGCGATCGACGAGCTGCTCCAGCTCGACCGCGAGGCCGAGGCCCATGCCGAGCAGAGGCGGGCCGAGGGCGGCTACGGTCTGTGTGAGGACTGCGGCAGGCAGATCGGTGCGGAACGCCTCGAGGCGCTTCCCGCCGCCACCAGGTGCGTGCGTTGCCAGGCGTCCTGGGAGCAGGCGAACCGGTTCTGATGGCGCCGCAGCTGTCGGACTTCCGGCTCGGCTGCGAGGTCCTGGGCAGCGATGGCGCACCGGCGGGATCGCTCGTCAGCGTGCTGGTCGAGGAGCAGGGTTTCGACCCGCGGGCCCTGGTGGTCCGCAAGCACGAATCGCTGGCCGGTCGCCTGATGGCGGACGAGCGCCTGTTCATCACCGACGAGGTGGTGGTGCCGATCGACAAGGTCGCTTCAGCCGAGCATGGCGAGGTGAGGCTGGCGGTTGCGGCAGCCGAGCTGCATGGCGAACGGCCCTATCTCAGCCACCACTTTGTTCCGCCAGGCCTGGGGCAGGGCATGCTGCAGGAGGCGGTCGTGCTCACAGGCGGGGTTGCGTTTCCGCCCGCCGTGGAAACCGCAAACAAGCCCGCCGACCAGATCGAGCTCGACCGCGGCGAGAACGTGATGCTGGGCAGGACCGGGCGCCGCCTCGGCCGCGTCGAAGAGGTCCTGTACGACCAGGGCGAGCTCGTCGGCATCGTGCTCAAACCCGAAGGATTCTTCAAGAACGACGTGGTTCTGCCGATCAGGTTCATCACGCGCGCCGACGACATGGCGCTGTTCGCCGAGATGAGCGAGAAGGACATCGAGGGCCTCAAGCCTTTCGACGCCGCCGGCTAAACCGTCCCCACCACTCGGTCGGTGGCGCGCGTGATCTCGCTCAACAGCGCTTCGGTCTGGGCCGCCTCGTGCTCGCTGATCACCGAGACGACCAGGCTCGTATGCGTGAGGACCCAGTCGCCGACGCGGACCTCCGGGACCATGAGGGCGTTGCACCATGTCTGGCGTCCGTCGCGCTCCACCGCCGCCATGCCTTCACGCAGCTCGACGACGAGCCCCGGCCGGCTCATGCACATTCCAGCGTCTCCCCGAGGTTGACCGCAAGCTCGGCAGCCGCCCGAATCACAGCCGAGTCGGGCTTGTTACCGAGCTCGAAGGACCGGCCCGTGATCCCGACGACCAGCATCGTGGGATTCGCTCCCAGCACGTTTGCGAGTCCGATCGCCTCCGCGAGCCCGGCGTCGTGGGTGCCGTGCCTGCGATGCTTTCCGATCGACTCCGGCCGGATCTCCATCACGCGCCCTGGGGGCCCGGCCGATGCGACGGCGTCGACCACGATGACCTCCGGATACTGGGCGATCGTCTCGGCGAGCGAGGCCGCGTCACCCGTGCACTCCTTCACGTCCACGCCCGCCGGGTCCAGCTTGCGAAGGGCACGCACCGTCAGAAGTCCCGCGGCATCGTCGCCGCGAATCTCGCTGCCGAGTCCCACCACCAGCCGGCTGTTCACTTCCCGTCCACCTCGATGCGGAGGAAGTGCGTCGCGCAGGAGATGCACGGGTCGTAGTTGCGAATGGTCTGCTCGCTGATCAGCTGCAGTCGATCGTCGGGCAGCTCGAGGTTCGCCGCGACGACGCTTCGCAGGTCGTCTTCGATCGCGAGCTGGTTCTGCGAGGTGGGCGGGACGATCGTCGCATGCTCGATCAGGCCCGCGGAGTCGATCTCGTAACGGTGGTAGAGGATGCCGCGCGGCGCCTCGCTGGCGCCGTGCCCGGTGCCCGCTCGGGGCGTGACCTCGACGTAGCCCGCTGGTGGCTCGACGTATTCCCGCACGATCTTCAACGCGATCGCGCACGCCTCCATCGTTTCCAGGCCGCGGACGACGATGCTTCGGAAGGGGTTGCGACAGCCGGCGTCGACGCCTGCCGCCAGAGCTTCGCCACGCACGTCGGCCGACAGCTTGTCGAAGTTGAGCGCGAACCGCGCGAGCGGGCCGACAAGGTACGGCCGGCCTTGGTGCCGCGAGATCAGCGCCGTCGAATGCCCGGACTGGTCCTCGTGGAACTCGTCGGAGAACGCCGATACGGGAATGTCGAGCCCGCGCGTGGAGACGATGCGGTCGCCGAGCATTGGGTACTCGGTCGGGTGCCACAGTGACACGAGCTCGACGTCGGGGGCGAGCGCGGGGAAGTGGAAGCCGGCCGTCCAGCGCACGGTCTCCCGCGCGATCTCGTACGCGCGCTCCAGTGGCTCGATGAGCGGCGCGAGCTCCTCCTTCGACGGCGCGCGGTGGAAGCCGCCGACGCGAGGGTTCACCGGGTGGATCGGGCGGCCGCCGACGATCTCGACGATCTGGTTCCCGACCTTCTTCAACGCGAGCCCCGCCCTCACGCGATCGCCGTGGTCGCGAGCCATCTCGATCCCGCTGTCATAGCCCAGGAAGTCCGGCGCGTGGAGGAGGTAGATGTGCAGCGCGTGGCTCTCGATCCATTCTCCGCAGTAGATGAGCCGGCGGAGGTCGCGGATCGCACCGGTGACCACGGTTCCGCATGCATCCTCGATCGCCGCGGCGGCGCTCATCTGGTAGGCGACCGGGCAGATGCCACAGATGCGTGCGGTGATGTCGACGGGCTCCATGAACGTCCGGCCGCGGAGCAGCGATTCGAAGAACCGTGGAGGCTCGTACAGCTCGAGCCGCACATCGTCCACCGCGCCGTCCTTGATCCGCACGTGCAGCGCGCCCTCGCCCTCCACCCGGCCGAGCTCGGAGACCTTGATCGTGCGCTCTGCCGGCTTCATTTGCGGGCCGCCTCGTGCCGTTTCGACTCTTCACGCGTCCTGGGCTCCCATGCGTTCACTCCGCGCAGGTGCCGCACGACTTCCGCGGGCGCATCGCCGAGCTCGTTCCATCGCTTGATCAACGAAGCCGCGTTGAACGTCTCGGACGGTCCGAAGCATCCGTAACACCCCCGGCCGTAAGCGGGGCAGATCGCGCCGCACCCGGCACGCGTGATGGGTCCCATGCACGAGAGGCCCGACGCCACCAGGACGCACTCGTTCACGCGCAGCTTGCACTCCATGCACACGCTGTGCGTGGGGACGATCGCCCGACGCTTGTGGAGCAGGGCGATGACGACTTCGAGCAGCTGGTGGCGGTTCACCGGGCAGCCCGGCAGCTCGAGGTCGACGGGCACGTGCTCCGAGATCGGGGTCGACGTGGCGAGAACCTTGAGCTGCTGCGGCCGGGGATACACCGCCGAGGCGATGGTCTGCAGATCGCCGAAGTTGCGCAGCGCCTGGATCCCGCCTGCCGTGGCGCAGGCCCCGATCGAGATTAGGAACCTGCTCCGCCGCCGGATGTCGTGGATCCGTTTCACGTCGTGCTCTGTCGCGATCGATCCCTCGACAAGAGCCACGTCGTAGGGCCCGCCTTTGGGGTTGGTGGCGGCCTCGAGGAAGTAGGCGACCTCCACCGTGTCGGTGACCGTCAGCAGCTCGTCTTCGAGGTCGAGGAGGCTGAGCTGGCACCCATCGCAGGATGAGAACTTGAACACGGCGAGACGCGGCTTGCGTGGGGGCATCTCAGAGCTCCTTGACCTTGAAGATCGGCGCGAGCTTCGAGAACGGCAGCACCGGGCCGTCGCGACAGATGAGGAACGAACCGACCTGGCAGTGGCCGCAGATCCCCGCGCCGCACTGCATGTTGCGCTCCATGGAGAGCCAGATGCTGTCCGCGTCGATGCCGACGTCGAGCAGGCCGGAAGCCGCAAAACGCATCATCACCTCTGGCCCGCACACGAGGGCGGCCGCGTGATCGCGATCAATCGCAAGCCGGCTGAAGAGCCTGGTCACGACTCCCACCTCGCCCCGCCACCCGCTGCTTGCCACGTCGACGGTGACGAGCACCTCGACGTCGAAGCGTCCGCGCCACTTCTCGAGCTCCCTGGTGAACAGGAGGTCGCTCGGCGTCCGCGCTCCGTATAGAAGGACGAGGCGTCCGTACTCCGTCCGGTTCTCGAAGAGCGCGTGCAGCGCAGGCCTGAGCGGCGCGAGGCCAAGGCCGCCGGCCACGACCACCACGTCTTTGCCCCGCAGCCCCGCGACCGGCCACCCGTGGCCGAACGGGCCGCGCAGGCCGATCATCGTGCCGGGCGCCGCCGACGTCAGCGCGGCGGTCACCAGCCCGACGTTTCGCGTCGTGTGGGTGATGCGGCCGTGTCCACGCGCGCTTACGGATATCGGGACCTCGCCCTTGCCAAAGGCGTACAGCATGTTGAACTGGCCCGGCTCGACGGCCATCCCGTCGTCGATGTCGATGCTGACCGTGTCGTGGTTCTCACGCCGGCGCGCGACGATCTTCACGGGCCGCGGTGCCGCGAACGGAGCTTCAGCGGACTGCAGCGTGGCCATATACGTCCAGCAGCTGGAGCTGCGTCTGCTCGAGGTCGCGGATCGCGATGTCCGCGAACCGGCTCATCACGTGGTAGCCGAGCTCGTGATCCGTGGCGCACTTCTCGCGAAGGCACTCGCCGTCCAGGCTCACGACTCGCGTGAGCTCCACCGCGATTGCGTCGAAGTGCCATCGGTAGGGCTTGAAGAGCCACGACCAG
>Ga0070741_10008483_pt1 | contig 20595 bp, 21 predicted proteins | sample Coa_R1_4_FD_66440 | JGI IMG/M metagenome (GOLD analysis project Ga0070741, IMG submission 66440) | Surface soil microbial communities from Centralia Pennsylvania, which are recovering from an underground coalmine fire - Coalmine... | ecosystem: Environmental > Terrestrial > Soil > Unclassified ...
GCTCGAGGCGCTCGGGCTGACGATGTTCGGGCAGATGACCGCCGGGAGCTGGATCTACATCGGCACCCAGGGGATCCTGCAGGGCACCTACCAGACGTTCGCGGCCGCGGCGCAGAAGCACTACGAGACCGAGGATCTGCTGGGCCGGACGGTGCTGACGGCCGGCCTCGGCGGGATGGGCGGCGCGCAGCCGCTCGCCGCGGCGATGCTCGGCGCGGCGATGCTCTGCGTCGAGGTCGACCCGACCCGGATCGAGCGCCGGCTCGAGCACCGTTACCTCGACGAGGCGACAGATTCCTTGGACGAAGCGCTCGCCCGAGTCCGCGCGGCAGCGGCCGAGCGGCGTGGCCTCTCGGTCGGCTTGCTGGGCAACGCCGCCGATGTCGTCCCAGAGCTGTCCCGCCGTGGCGAGCAGTTCGATTTCGTCACCGACCAGACGGCGGCGCACGACCCGCTGACCGGCTACATCCCGTCGGGACTGTCCGTCGACGAGGCCGCTGAGCTTCGCGAGTCCGATCCGGACGAGTACCTGCGCCGTGCGCGGGACTCGATCGTGCGCCACGTCGAGGGCATGCTCGAGTTCGTCCGGCAGGGCAGTTATGTTTTCGATTATGGCAACAATCTCAGAGGTGAGGCCCGTGAAGGTGGCCTGACGGAAGCGTTCTCATACCCGGGCTTCGTCCCGGCCTATATCCGGCCACTCTTCTGTCGCGGCAACGGCCCATTCCGCTGGGCGGTCCTGTCCGGCGACCCGGCGGACATCGAGGCGATCGACGACGAGCTCCGGGGGCTCTTCCCCGACGACGCAATCTTGCAGCGCTGGCTCTCCCTGGCGCCCGAGCGAGTTGCGTTCCAGGGGCTACCCGCCCGGATCTGCTGGCTCGGCTACGGCGACCGCGCACGTGCAGGGCGCGCGATCAACGAGCTCGTCGGGGCAGGCCGCGTCCGAGCGCCGGTCGTGATCGGCCGCGACCACCTTGATTCGGGCTCGGTTGCATCGCCCTACCGCGAGACGGAAGCGATGAGGGACGGCTCCGACGCGATCGCGGACTGGCCGATCCTGAATGCGCTCCTGAACACGGCCGCCGGCGCCACGTGGGTAAGCGTCCACCATGGCGGCGGCGTCGGGATCGGGAACTCGATCCATGCCGGGATGGTCGTCGTCGCCGACGGCACGGACGACGCGGCGGAGCGCCTCGAGCGCGTGCTGACAACCGACCCCGGCACCGGCATCCTCCGCCACGCCGACGCGGGCTACGACGAAGCGCTGGACGCGGCCCGCGAGCACGGGCTCGACCTACCCGGGCAGATCTAGACCCGCGTACTCGACACGCTCGAACGGCCACGAGGCTTCGAGCCAGTCGGAAACGACGCGGCGGAGAGGGAGATCGAGCTCCGCGCTTTCGGCCCGAACCCAGGAGCGCACGCGCGCATCTGCGTCCTCGTCGCGGTCGGGATAGATGTACACGCAACCGATCACGGTGTCGGTGCCCGACGCGAGCACGCTGTACGTGAAGCCGGTGCGCATCGCGAAGTCCCGGCCGTGGCCCTCGAGGTCGCGGAGGTTTTTCTCGAGGGTCATCTCGTAGGGCCAGCGCCAGGTCTCGAACCCCGGACTCGCGTGGATGTGCTCCATGGACGACGACCAGGCCGCGTAGTCGCGCTCGTTGTGCTGCGGCCCGAGCGGCTCCAGGGTGAACAGCGGCGTGTCGAGCCCTTTGGGCACGCTGAACTCCACGGGTACGAAGGGCGCATCGGCCATCGTCGCAGCCTACGCGCGGCGGATAGAGTCGCCGCATGGTCGAGGAGGCGAAGCTGGTCGAGACCGAGAGCGGGCTGGAGGCCGAGGGCCCCGGCTGGTTCGTCGTCAACGCGCGTGACGCTGCCTGGCGCAGCCACCGCGGCGTCTTCGGATACGGCTGCCCTTTCGGGAGTCGGAACCCCGAGCTCTTCCCGGAGCTCGGGATCACGCTCCGAGTCCTGCAGCCCGGCGAGCCGAATTGCCGCTACCACGCCGAATCCACGCAGGAGGACTTCCTCGTGCTCTCCGGCGAAGCCTTGGTGCTGGTCGAGGGACAGGAGCGCCCGCTGAAGGCATGGGACTTCGTGCACTGTCCCGGCGGGACGGAGCACGTATTCGTCGGCGCGGGGGACGGCCCGTGCGTGATCCTGATGGTCGGCGCGCGCCGGCCGGACGACGACATCGTCTACCCGGTCTCGGAGCTCGCGCTGAAGCACGGTGCCGGCGTCACGCACGAGGCGCGCGACCCGAGCGACGCGTATGCCGACCTTCCGCCGCCGCGGCCGGAGCGCTTGCCTGATCTGAACCTGCCCTGGCAGTGACGCGGCTGCTCGTCCGCGATCTCGCACAGCTCGCGACGCCCGCCGCCCCCGGTTCGCAGCTTCGAGGTGCGGCGCTCGGCGAGGTCGAGGTGATCGAGGACGCGTTCGTCCTCTGCGCGGACGGGAAGATCGAAGCGGTCGGGCGCATACGCGACCTGCCGCTGCTCGAGGACGACGTCGAGGAGCTGGACGGCCGCGGCCGCTGCGCGATCCCCGGGCTCGTCGACTGCCACACGCACGCCTGCTTCGCCGGGGATCGCGTCGAGGAGTTCGCGCTCCGGGCGTCGGGCGCGACCTACGAAGAGCTGCATGCAGGGGGCGGCGGAATCCTCTCCACCGTCCGGGCGACACGCGCCGCCGGGGAGGCGGCGCTTCGCGAGTCGGTCGAGCGTCACCGCGGCTGGATGCTCGCGCAGGGAACGACCACGTTCGAGGCGAAGTCCGGCTACGGCCTCGATCGGGACACGGAGCTCGCGCAGCTCCGCGCGATCGCGGCTGCCGGCGGCGTCCCCACCTGGCTCGGCGCGCACGCCGTCCCTCCCGAGTTCGGCTCGGCAGACGCCTACCTCGACTTCGCACTCGCCGAGGCGCTGCCCGAGGCCGCGCAGATCGCCGAAGCCGCGGACGTCTTCCTCGAGCGCGGCGCCTTCGACGCTGAGCAGGCGCGCCGGTACCTCGAAGCGTGCGCCGCCGCCGGGCTTGCGCTCCGCCTTCACGGCGACCAGTTCACGGAAGCGGGTGCGATCCCGCTTGCCGTCGAGCTCGGCGCCCGCTCGGTCGACCACCTCGAGGCCGCCGGGCCGGAGGGCGTCGAGACGATCGCGGCCAGCGACGTGACCGCGGTGCTGCTCCCCGCGAGCGCGCTCTTCCTCGACCGGCCGATGGCGCCTGCCCGCGCGCTCGTCGACGCCGGCGCCGCCGTCGCGCTCGCCACCGACTTCAACCCGGGAAGCGCGTTCTGCGAGAGCCTGCCGATCGTGTGCTCGCTCGCGTGCACGCAACTCCACCTCTCGCCCGCGGAAGCGCTCACGGCCTGCACGGTCAACGCCGCGCACGTCCTCGGCCGCGCCGGCCGAAAAGGCCGCCTGGCACCCGGCTACGACGCCGACATCGTGCTCCTCGACGCCCCCGACTGGCGCTATCTCGCCTACCACCTCGGCGGCGACGTCGTCGCCGGAACGGTCGTCGGAGGCGCGGTACCCTAGTCATCGTGGCAACGAGGAAGCAGCGGCGCCGGCGCCAGAAGGGACGGCGGCACGATTACGAGTTCGTCTACGTCGACGACGACGGCGAGGAAGTCGAGGTCGAGGAGCCCGAGCCGAAGCCGCGCCCCGAGCGCCAGACGTCGGGCATCAAACCGACGCCGGGCGCGAAGAAGCAGCCGGCCGCGAAGACTGCGTCGCGCGCCGAGCGCGTCGTCGAGCCTCCGTCGTGGGATCGCACGTTCCGCCGCGCCGCGATCTTCGTGCCGATCATGCTGCTCTTCCTCTACTTCACGAGGCCGAAGAACTACTCGACCGTGGCCATGGTCCTGCAGGGCCTGTTCATCATCGTCCTGCTGATCCTGTTCATGTACGGGATGGACCACTTCCTCTACCGCTCGTACCTCAAGCGCACCGGGAAGCGGCGCGACGGCGGGTCGGCGTCGAAGACGAAGTAGACCGAACGTAGACTCAGCTCCATGCCGCCCGTGGTGGACAAGTTCGAGCTGGGCCCGATCGGAACGAACTGCTACGTCGTTCGGACGGAGCGCGGCTCGGCCGAGGCCGTCGTCGTCGACCCGAGCGGCGACGCGGCCACGATCAGGCTCGAGCTCGCCGGGATGGGCTCGACGTGCGCGGGAATCCTCGTCACACACTCGCACTGGGATCACATCCTCGGCCTCGCCGACCTCGCCGAAGGGACGGAAGCACCGGTCTACGGCCCGGAGGGCGAGCTGGACGTGCTCGAGAACCCGAACAACTACTTCGGCGCTGTCGGCGTCTCGCTGCGCGGCTGGACGCCGGACACTCTGCTCTCCGGCGGCGAGACGATCGAGGTCGCCGGCATCTCCTTCGAGGTGCTGGCGGTGCCCGGCCACTCTCCGGGCCACCTCGCCTACTACACGGACGGCGTGCTGCTCTCCGGCGACGTGCTCTTCGCGGGCTCGGTCGGCCGCACCGATCTCCCGCGCGGCGACTGGGACACGCTGCTCGACTCGATCCGGAGCCTGGCCGAGCGCTATCCGCCGGACACGGTCGTCTATTCGGGACACGGCCCGGCGACGACGCTCGGCGCGGAGCTGCAGCGCAACCCGTTCCTGGCCGAGCTGCGCACGTCGTGAGCAAGTTCGAGGCCCCGAGGGGCACGCACGACATCCTCCCGTCGGAGTTCCCGCGCTGGCAGCGCGTCGTCGACGCGTTCGAGGAGCTCTGCGGGCTCTACGGCTACCGGCACATCCAGACGCCGCTGTTCGAGGACACGGACCTGTTCACGCGCACTTCGGGCCAAGGCTCCGACGTCGTCTCGAAGGAGATGTACACGTTCGAGGACCGCGGCGGGCGCTCGCTGACCCTGCGGCCCGAGCCGACCGCGGGGATCGTGCGCGCGTATCTGGAGCACGGGCTCCACCGCGAGCCACAGCCGCAGAAGCTCTATACGTACGGCACGCAGTACCGCTACGGCCGCCCGCAGAAGGGCCGTTTCCGGGAGTTCTGGCAGCTCGACCTCGAGGCGGTCGGATCGGACGATCCGGCGGTCGACGCCGAGATCATCGAGCTCTTCGACGCGCTGCTCGGACGGCTCGGCGTCACGGACTACCAGCTCGAGCTGAACTCGATCGGCGACGCGAACTGCCGCCCGCAGTACCTGGACGAGCACCTGAAGCCCTGGCTACGCGAGCACGAAGGCGAGCTCGACGAAGGGACGCGAGAACAGGCTGCCCGCAATCCGCTGAGGGCCCTGGACAACCTCTGGGGAAAGCATCCGGACGTGCGGGACGTGCTTCTCCAGGCGCCGGCGATCGGCGACTTCCTGTGCGAGGAGTGCGAGCAGCACTTCGCCGAGGTCCGGCGGTTCCTGAACGAGTACGGCGTCGCCTACAAGCTCGTCCCGACGCTCGTCCGCGGGCTCGACTACTACACGCGCACCACGTGGGAGTTCGTCGGGCCGGACGGGACGGCGCAGAGCACGCTCTCCGGCGGCGGCCGCTACGACGGGCTCGCCGAGGAGCTCGGCGGCGCCCACACGCCGGCGGTCGGCTTCGGCGCCGGGATCGAGCGGCTGCTGCTGGCGCTGCCCGACGCCGACGAGGCGCCCCCGGCCATCGACGTCTTCTTCGTCTGCGAGGAGGGCGCGGACCGTGGAGCCGTCGCGGCGGCGCTGAAGCAGCTCCGGGCCGAGGGCAGGCGAGCCGACATGGACTACGCCGGCCGCTCGGTGAAGGGGCAGCACACCCAGGCGCGCCGGCTCGGCGCGAAGCGGGTCGTCGTCGTCACGGCCGAGACCGACCTGGAGAGCGAGCTCAGTGCCCTGGCGTGACCTCATGTGCGGCGAGGTCCGGCCCGAGCACATCGGGCAGCGGATCGCGCTCGCCGGCTGGGCAAACACCAGGCGCGACCACGGCGGCCTCGTCTTCGTCGACCTCCGCGACCGCGTCGGGATCTGCCAGCTCGTGGTCAACCCGGAGAACGCGCCGGACGCCGCCAAGGTCGCGCACGAAGTGCGCAACGAGTTCGTCCTTCGCGCCGAAGGCGAGGTCGTCGCCCGCGCGCCAGAGCTCGTCAACCCGAAGATCCCGTCCGGCGAGGTCGAGGTTCAGGTCGACAGGCTCGAGATCGTCTCGCGCTCGACGCCGCTCCCCTTCCAGCTCGACGAGGAGGGCGTCGACGAGACGCTGCGCCTGCGCTACCGGTGGCTCGACCTGCGCCGCGAGAAGCTGCAGCGCAACATCGCACTGCGGGCGCAGATGGTCGGGATCATCCGCCGGACGATGGAGGAGGCCGGCTTCCTCGACATCCAGACGCCGATCCTCTTCAAGCCGACCCCCGAAGGCGCGCGCGACTTCATCGTCCCGAGCCGCCTCCAGAAGGGCCGGTTCTTCGCCCTGCCGCAGAGCCCGCAGATCCTCAAACAGCTGACGATGGTGGCCGGCTTCGACCGCTACTACCAGATCGCGATCTGCTTCCGGGACGAGGATCTCCGCGCCGATCGGGTGCAGGAGATCACGCAACTCGACGTCGAGGTGTCGTTCCCCGACCAGGAGTTCCTGTTCGCCCTGATGGAGGAGATGTTCGGCCGGATCTGGCGCGAGTGCCTCGGCATCGGGACGGAGCGGCCCTGGCCGCGGATGACCTACGAGGAAGCCGACCGGCGGTTCGGGTCGGACAAGCCCGACACGCGCTTCGGCCTCGAGATCGAGGACGCGACCGAGGCCACGCGCGGCTCGGAGTTCGGCGTCTTCGCCGGCGCCGAGGCGGTTCGCTTCCTGCGCGTCCCGCGGGCGTTCTCGCGCGCCGACCTGGCGCGGCTCGAAGACGTCGCGAAGGAGTGGGGCGCGAAGGGACTCGCGTACATCGTCGGCGCCGAGGGCGGGGAGCTCCGCTCGCCGATCGTCAAGTTCCTGTCGGAGAAAGAGCTGGCCGCGCTGGCCGTGCAGCCCGGCGAGACGCTGCTCTTCGCCGCCGACGAGTGGGCCGCGACCTCGCGCGTCCTCTCGGCGCTTCGCCTCCAGCTCGGCCGCGAGCTCGGCCTCGTCGACGAGGACGCGTTCACGTTCCTCTGGGTGACGGACTTCCCGATGTTCGAGTGGGACGAGGACGAGAAGCGCTGGTCGGCGGTCCACCATCCGTTCACGCGGCCTGCGGACGAGTGGAAGGAGCGGTTCGCGGACGAGCCCGCACACGCGCTCGCGCACGCGTACGACCTGATCGTCAACGGCAACGAGCTCGGCGGCGGGTCGTTCCGGATTCACGAGCCCGAGATCCAGGCGAAGGTCTTCGACCTGCTGCAGCTGAGCCCGGAAGAGCAGCGCGCGAAGTTCGGCTTCCTGCTCGACGCCCTTGCGATGGGCGCGCCCCCGCACGGCGGAATCGCCCTCGGAATCGACCGGATGACCATGGTGCTTGCGGGCGAGCCGAACCTCCGCGACGTGATCGCGTTCCCGAAGAACCAGGCGGGCGTCGACCCGATGAGCGGCGCGCCGTCGGAGGTCACGCAGCAGCAGCTCGACGAGCTCGGCCTGCGGATCGTGGCTCCGCCGCCGGGCGCCCAGAGCTAACCTCTGCGCATGGGCGGGTTCACGCCCCGGTTCGCGTTCGAGATCGTCTTCCTCGTCCTGCTCGCGGTCGCCTGCGGGCTCGCGGACCTGCGGCCGCTCGTGATCGGGCTCGTGATGGGCGGCGCCTGGGTGCTGATGACGGGGATCGAATGGGTCGCCTGGCGCTCGGAGACGACCGTCGACGCGCCTCCGGCGTGGCCGGACGGGAACGGCACCGAGCCGATCGACCAGTGGGACATCGACGAGATCCTGGCGCCGCTGCCCGAGGGCGAGGCCGGAAGCTCGACGTCGGTGCTCCCGCCCGCCTCCGGGCCCGAAGGCGAGCCCGACCGTTGACCGTCCCGTTCGGGCAGCGGGTGCTCGCGCTCGCGGGCGCGGGCCTGCTGGCGGGCGTCGTCGCCGTCGCGGTGGCGCAGCAGAACGAAGGGAGCGCCCGCGCGTCCGGGCCGCAGCCGGCCGTCGGCCAGGGCGCGGGCTGGTCCAGCGCCGTCGTCGGCGTCGCCCGCGACTATCCCGTCGGCGGCAAGCGCTCGACCTGCGGCTGGCTCCTCGAGCCCGAGACACTGGGAATCGTCCATCCCGTCCTGCCGTGCGGCACGAAGCTCTTCCTCCAGGTGGGCGGGAAGCGCGTCTACACACAGGTCGTCGACCGCGGGCCCGTCCCGTCCCGCGAGGACTTCGACGTGACCGCCGCGCTCGCCGAGAAGATCAACCTCACCGGCACCCGTGCAGTCCGCTGGGCCTTCGCGCGCTAGGAAGGCTTCGCAAACCTCCTGCGTTAGGTAAGAATTCCAACGCTTCAAAAGCAAAAGGAGGGCAGCATGGCATTGTCAATCGGCGACGAGGCGCCTGACTTCCAGGCGCAGACAACGGAGGGCCCGATCAGCTTCCACGACTGGATCGGGGATTCGTGGGCGGTGCTCTTCTCACACCCGAAGGATTTCACTCCCATCTGCACGACCGAGCTCGGTTACATGGCGAAGATCAAGCCGGAGTTCGACAAGCGCGGCGTGAAGGTGATCGGCCTCAGCGTGGACTCGACCGACGACCACGAGGGGTGGGCCGACGACATCGAGGAGACCCAGGGCAGCCGGCCGAACTACCCGATCATCGGCGACTCCGACTTCAAGGTCTCCAAGGCCTACGGGATGCTCCCCGGCGGTGTCGAGGGCGACGCGAAGGCGCGCACGCCTGCCGACAACCAGACCGTCCGTAACGTCTTCGTGATCGGCCCGGACAAAAAGGTGAAGCTCGTCCTCGTCTATCCGATGACCACGGGGCGCAACTTCGACGAGGTGCTGCGCGTCATCGACTCGCTGCAGCTGACGGCGAAGCACAAGGTCGCCACGCCGGTCAACTGGAAGCAGGGCGACGACGTGATCATCGCCGGCTCCGTGAACAACGACGACGCGAAGGAGCTCTTCGGCACCTGGGAGGAGCCGAAGCCCTACATCCGCATCGTCCCCGACCCGAGCAAGGTCGCAGAGCCCGTCTAGCCCGCCTGTCGGCGCCGTGGCCGGGGCCCGACCTCGGTCACGGCGCTAAGATGGGCGCACGTGCTCGACCCTGTGCGAGTCCGGCGGCCGCACAGTTGAACCAACAGCAAGTGAAAGGGAATCCGCGTCGGGCCAGAGGCGTTGCCAAAGGCCCGCAGGTATCCCACCTGGTTCTCCAGGTTCACTAGGTCGCCATCAGTCTCGTCAGGGTGGAGCACGTATTCTTTTTTGCGTGCAGGAGCTGTTCGGAGACGCGACGCGGTGCGGTGAATGGACTTCCGTGCGTCTGCGGGTGGAAGGCGTGCGGATCGTCGACGCCGACGCCGACGGGCTTGCGGAGGATCTGCGTGGACTGACGCTGCTGGAGGCGGCTGCGGCGCCGGGTGACGACCTCGCCACCGAGGCGCTCGCGGCCGCGATCGGGCCGGTGTTTCGCGCGGCCGTGTCGCCGACGCGGGTTGCCGTTGCCATGAGCGGCGGCGTCGACAGCGCCGTGGCCCTTCTCCGCTCGGGTCCTGACGCGATCGGCGTCACCCTGCGGCTCTGGGTCGACCCCGAGGCGCCGCACGCCGAGCGCGCCTGTTGCTCGGCGACCTCGGTGCTCGCCGCGCGGCGGCTCTGTCACCAGCGCGGGATCCCTCACGTGACGCTCGATCTCCGCGAGGAGTTCCGGCGAACGGTCGTCGGGCCGTTCGTCCGCGGCTACGCGCGCGGCGAAACGCCGAACCCGTGCACGACCTGCAACGGCGGCTTCCGCTTCGCCGAGCTGCTCGCCTTCGCGCGACGCGCCGGCGCTGCGCGGCTCGCGACCGGCCACTACGCGCGGATCGTCGAGCGCGACGGGCGGCTGCTGCTCGCGCGAGCGGCCGATCCGGGCAAGGACCAGTCGTACATGCTCGCCCGGCTCGACCCCGGCAAGCTCGACCGGATCTCGTTCCCGCTCGGCGGGCAGACGAAGGTCGAGACCCGCGACGAAGCAGCACGTGCAGGCCTGGCCGCCGCACGTCGCCCTGAAAGCCAGGAAGCCTGCTTCCTCGGCGGCGACGACTACCGCGCATTCCTCGAGCGCCGTGGGCTGCGCCGAGAGCCCGGGCCGATCGTGGCGACCGACGGCACACGGCTCGGCACCCACGACGGCCACTGGCGCTTCACACCCGGCCAGCGGAAGGGGATCGGCATCCCGGCCGGCGAGCCGCTCTACGCCGTCCGGACCGAGCCGGGAACGAACACCGTCGTCGTCGGCCCGCGCGCCGAGCTCGCCCGCGACCGGGTCTCCGTGCGCGGCCGCCTGTACGCGCCGGTCGCGCGCGCCGAGGCGAAGCTCCGCTACCGCTCGCCCGCCGTTGCGGCGACGGTGCAGGAGACCGCGCGCGGCTTCCGTCTCGCCCTCGACGAGCCCGGGTTCGGTGTCGCCCCGGGCCAGACGGCCGTCCTCTACGACGGCGACGCGGTCGTCGGGGCCGGAACCGTGCTGCGCGCCGCGTAGAATCGCGCCATGCCGCTCGCGGTGACCACGGGCCAGGCACTCGACGTCGTCCTGGCCGTCTTCCTCGTCGTGGTCGGGGTCGCCGTCGGCTACGCATTCTGGAAGCTCGGCGTGCTGCTCTCGCAGCTCCGTCGCACCGTCCGGAACACGGAGCGCGAGGTGCTGCCGGTGATCGGCAAGACCGGCGGGACGATCGACCGCGTGAACACGCAGCTCGACAAGCTCGACGTCATGACCGATAGCGCCGTCGAGGCCGTGTCCGCGATCGACCGGGCCGTCCGGGCCGCGTCCGCGCTGATCACGGCGCCGGTGCAGGCACTGGCCGGAGTGGCCGCCGCCATCCGCCACGGCGTCTCGTCGTTCATGACGCACCACGACATGGACGAGGCGGTCCAGACCGCAAAGGACGCGGCCGCGCGGCGAATGCAGGACCTCAGCGAAGAGCTCGACCAGGCAGGCCGCGGCTCGAGCAGCACTCGCTAGGCTCGAACCGATGCGCACGACCGCCGAGCTCCGCCAGGGCTACCGCGCCTTCTTCGAGTCCAAGGGCCACACGTTCCATCCCTCGTGGCCGCTGATCCCGCGGCCCGAAGACCGCTCGACCCTGCTCACCTCGGCCGGGATGCAGCCCCTGATGCCGTTCTTCCTCGGCCGCGAGCAGCCCCCGGCGCCCCTGCTGACGACGTGCCAGAAGGTCTTCCGCACGCCGGACATCGACGAGGTCGGGCTCGACGGCTACCACCTGACCTTCTTCGAGATGCTCGGCAACTTCTCGTTCGGCCAGTACTTCAAGGCCGGCGCGATCGAGTTCGCCTGGGAGTTCATGTTCGACCACATGAAGCTCGACCTCGACCGGATCTGGGTGAGCGTCTTCGCGGGCGACCCGGAGCTCGGCCTCGACGAGGACGCGGTGGCGATCACCGAGTGGGAGAAGATCGGCATGCCGCCGGAGCGGATCGTCCGCCTCCCGCGCGCCGACAACTTCTGGTCGGTCGGCGGCCCGGGGCCGTGCGGGCCCGACTCGGAGATGTTCTTCGACTGGGGGCCGGAGGTCGGCTGCGGCCGCGCGGAGTGCACGCTCAACTGCGAGTGCGAGCGCTTCCTCGAGTTCTGGAACCTCGTCTTCATGGAGTACGAGCTGCACACGGACGGGAAGCTCACTCCGCTGCCGAAGCAGAACATCGACACAGGGCTCGGCCTCGAGCGCGGCGCGCGCGTCCTCCAGCAGGTCGCATCCGTCTACGACACCGACGGCTACCAGCGGATCATGGGCTGGATCGCCGACGAGTCGGGCGTCGCGTACGGCGACAGCCCCGAGGCGACGAAGGCGCACCGGATCCTCGCCGACCACGGCCGCGGCCTCACCTTCCTCGCATCCGAGGGCGTCGTCCCGTCGAACGAGGGCCGCGGCTACGTGATGCGCCGCATCGCTCGCCGCGCCGTCCAGCAGGCGGGCCGGATCGGCCTCGACTCGCCGTTCCTCGCTCGCCTCTCCGACACGGTGATCGAGCAGATGGCCGAGGCATACCCGGAGCTCGAGGAGCACCGCGCCGAGATCCACCGGATCCTCACCGCCGAGGAGGAGAGTTTCTCGCGCACCCTTTCGCGTGGCCTGCGGCTGTTCGAGGAGATCGCGGACAGCGGCCAGATCTCCGGCGAGGACGCGTTCCGGCTCCACGACACGTACGGCTTCCCGTTCGAGCTCACGCGCGAGCTCGCGCACGAGCGCGGGCTGGCGATCGACGAGGAGGAGTTCACGCGGCGGATGGAGGAGCAGCGTGAGCGGTCGCGATCGGCAGGCGGGTTCGAGGTGGCGTTGTTCGGCGGCCGCCCGAGCGACTTCGTCGGCTACGAGAAGACCGACGTGCTCACCTCGATCGCGGCGCTCGAGCCGCGCGGGGACGGGTTGTTCGACGCCAAGCTCCACGAGTCGCCGTTCTACGCCGAGGGTGGCGGGCAGGTCTCTGACGCGGGCTGGATCGAGCACGAGGAATCCGGTGCTCGGGCCGAGCTCGTCCGCGCGACCCGGGTCGGCGACGACCAGGTGCTGACGTTCGAAGGCGAGGGCTTCGCGGTCGGCGACCGGGTTCGCGCCATCGTCCCCTGGGCACACCGGTTCCCGACGATGGCCAACCACACGGCGACGCATCTCCTGCACCAGGCGCTTCGCGACGTCCTCGGCGACCACGTGCGCCAGGCCGGCTCTGCGGTACGGCCGGACAAGCTCCGCTTCGACTTCACGCACACGGAGGCGATGACCGCCGAGCAGCGGCACGCCGTGGAGGAGGCGGTGAACCGGCGGATCTTCGAGAACCTGCCTGTACGCACGTATGTGACGACGATCGACGAGGCTCGGCGGCTCGGCGCGACGATGCTCTTCGGCGAGAAGTACGGGGACGAGGTGCGCGTCGTCGAGATCCCCGGCTACTCGATGGAGCTCTGCGGCGGGACACACGTGCGCTGGACGGCGGAGATCGGGCCGTTCGCGATCCTCACCGAGTCTTCGGTCGGCGCGGGTGCTCGCCGGATCGAGGCCGTCACGTCGAGCGAGGCATATGCGCTGCTCCACGCCCGCTCGCGCGAGGCGGACGAGCTGCGCGGCGAGCTCGAGCGTGTGCGCCGGGAGGCAAAGAAGGCGCCCACAGCTGCGGCTGCCGAGGAGCTCGACGTGCGCTACGAGGACGAGCGGGTCGCTGTGATCGAGGTGAAGGAGTCGGCCACGCCCCTGCGCGACCTGTCGGACCGGATCAAGCAGCAGAAGAAGGTGGGCGCCGTCCTCCTCGGGGCGCGAGTCGACGGGCGCGTCCAGCTCGTGCTCAACGTCGACAAGGGTCTCGTCGATCGCGTGGACGCCTCGCAGGTCATCCGCGAGATCGCGAAGCTCGTCAGCGGGGGCGGCGGCGGCCGTCCGGATTTTGCCGAGGCCGGCGGGCGCGAGCCCGAGAAGCTCGGCGAGGCGCTCGACGCGGGCCAGGAGCTGCTCGTCGCGGCGCTCGCGTGAAGGTGCTGGCCCTCGACTACGGGTCGGCGCGGACGGGCGTCGCCGTCTCCGACCCGACAGGGACGATCGCGCGGCCGCTCGAGACCATCGAGCGCGTGCTGACGGAGCCCGGGCTCGCACGGCTCCGCGAGCTGGTCGCCGAGCAGCGGCCCGAGCTCGTCGTCGTCGGACTACCGCTGACGCTGCGCGGAGAGCTCGGCGCCCAGGCCCAGGAGACCGAACGCTTCGTGGCGACCCTTCGAGCCGAGCTGAAGACGCCTGTCGAGCTGTTCGACGAGCGCTTCACGTCCGTGCTGGCCGACGGCGACGACGCGCGTGCCGCCGCCCATCTGCTCTCGAGCTATCTCGAATGGTCGCGCGCGCAGTAGCTCTCCTCGCCGCGGCTGGAGCCGCGGTGGCGCTTGCGGGCTGCGGCGGCTCGTCGAAGCCGAAGCCGACCGTCCCGGCTGGACCGAAGGTCCTGCACGTGATCTTCCCGGAGGGCTTCACACGGGCCCAGATGGCGCAGCGGATCGACGCCGTCCGCAAGATCGCCGAGCAGAAGCGGCACGTCACGCCGCGGATCACGTCCGCCGGCTACCTCGCCGCAACGAGGTCGTCGAAGCTCCCGGGCCTGTACGCGGGCGACGGCAAGCGCGGGCCGCTCGAGGGCTTCCTGTTCCCGGCCGACTACGCCTTCTTCTCCAACGAGACCGCGCGGCACTTCGTCACGCGGCAGTTGACGGCGTTCCGGCAGGCGTTCGCGCACGTGAACATGAGCTACGCGCGGTCGAAGAACCTGACCCGCTACGACATCGTGATCATCGCGTCGATGATCGAGCGCGAGGTCGTCGTCCCGTCGGAGCGGCGCCTCGTCGCAGCCGTGATCTACAACCGGCTGCACCTGCACATGCCGATCGGCATCGACGCTGCCCTGCGCTACGGGCTGAACATCCCGCCGACGCAGTCGATCACGCAGTCCGAGCTGCAGTCGAACTCGCCGTACAACGTCCGGAAGTTCACGGGCCTGCCGCCGACGCCGATTGGGAACCCCGGCCTCGCCTCGCTGCAGGCCGCAGCTCATCCCGCGCACGTGGACTACATCTACTACGCGCGGAAGAAGAACAGCGACCACCACTTCTTCACCGCCAGCTACTCGGCGTTCCAGCAGTTCCTGGCGGCCAACGGTTACGGCTAGCCCCTGAGCTTCCGCCACGGGCGCGATACTCCGTCGGTGGCGGCGATCGAGGGCACGACGACGCTCGTCGGGCTGATCGGCGACCCGGTCTCCGGGTCGCTGTCGCCGCGGATGCAGAACGCCGCCTTCGCGGCTCGTGGGCTCGACTGGGCGTACGTTCCGCTGCGCGTCGCGCACGCGGCGCTCGGCGACGCGGTCGCGGGCCTCGCGGCGCTCGGCTTTGCGGGCGCGAACGTGACCACGCCGCACAAGACGAGCGTGATCCCTTTCTGCAGCGAGCTCGAGGAGTCCGCGGAGCGAGCCGGCTCCGTGAACACGCTGCTGATCTCGGGCCGTCGCGTGACCGGCGCGAGCACCGATGCCGAGGCGCTCGACGAGGTGGAGGCTTCAAGCGCGGCGGTGATCGGGGCAGGCGGCGCGGCGGGCGCCTGGGTCGCGGCGCTCGAGGCTCGAGGTATCCCCGTGCAGACGTTCGCTCGGCGCGGCGACTGGCCGCCCCGCTCGGGCGATGCCGACCTCGTCGTCCACGCGACTCCGGTCAAGGACGAGCTGCTGTTCGAGCCGCGCGCCGGGCAGACGCTGATCGAGCTCGCGTACCTGCCCGACGGGCGCGACACCGCCCACGTGGCCGCGGGCCGCGCAGCCGGCGCCACGGTGATCGACGGCCTGGAGGTGCTCGTCCGCCAGGGGGCCGCCTCCTTCGAGCGCTGGACGGGCGTCCCCGCGCCGCTCGACGTCATGCGCGCGGCGATCCGCCCCTAACCTTCCAGCGTGGCGCTGACCCTCACCACCGCGGGCGAGTCGCACGGCCCGGCACTCGTCGCGATCGTGACCGGCCTCCCGGCCGGGCTCGAGCTCGACCGCGACGCCGTCAACGCCGACCTGCGCCGCCGCCAGCAGGGCTACGGCCGCAGCCCGCGGCAGCAGATCGAAACGGACGAGGTAGAAGTCCTCGCCGGCCTGCGGCACGGCCGCACGCTCGGCACGCCGCTGGCGCTGCTCGTCCCGAACCGCGACCACAAGAACTGGACGTGGGGGATGAGCCCCTGGCCGCCGGAAGGCGAGCCGAGCGGCAAGGGGACGAAGCCGGTGACCGTGCCTCGCCCCGGCCACGCCGATCTCGCCGGAGCGATGAAGTACGGCCACGACGACATCCGCAACGCACTGGAGCGGGCGAGCGCGCGGCACACGGCGGTCGCCGTTGCCGCCGGGGCTGTCGCCAAGAAGCTCCTGCGCGAGATCGGTATCGAGGTGAGCGGCTCGGTCGTCGGGATCGACGATCTCGAGGCCCGTGTCGACGAGGCCAGGCGCGACCGCGACACCGTCGGCGGCGTCGTGGAGGTCCGCGCGACCGGCGTTCCGCCGGGCCTCGGCTCGTACGCGACGAGGGACGACCGTCTCGACGCGAGGCTGGCCGCGGCGCTGATGGGAATCCAGGCCGTGAAGGGCGTCGAGATCGGCGACGGGTTCGCGCTTGCGGCGATGCGGGGCTCGAAGGCGCATGACGAGATCGTGCCGGGCCTCCACCGTGAGACCAACCGCGCCGGGGGAATCGAGGCCGGCGTCTCCAACGGCGAGGAGATCGTCGCCCGGGCCGCCATGAAGCCCCTGCCGACGTTGATGCGGCCGCTGCAGACGGTCGATCTCGCAACCGGCGAGCCGGCCGAGGCGCTGGTGGAGCGCTCGGACACGGCTGCCGTCGAGGCGCTCGCCGTCGTCGCCGAAGCGGCGGTTGCGTTCGAGCTCGCTCGGGCGGCCCTCGACAAGTTCGGCGGCGACGCGATCGGCGACTTCGTGGCGGCGCACAAGGCGTACCTGGAGCGGATCGACTGGACTCCCCGCTAGACAGGCACGTCGCGCTCGTCGGCTTCATGGGGGCCGGCAAGACGACGATCGGCGAGGAGGCAGCGGAGCGGATCGGCCGTCCGTTCGTCGACCTCGACCGCGAGATCGAGGCGCGGGCGGACGACTCGATTCCGGTCATCTTCGAGTCCTGGGGCGAGCCGGCATTCCGGGAGATCGAGGAAGAGGCGGCGCTGGAGGCGCTGTCCTCTCGCGAGCGGAAGGTGATCGCGCTCGGCGGCGGCGCCCTCGGCTCGGAGCACACGCGGCGCCTCCTGCGCGAGCGCGCCACGACCGTGCAGGTGGAGATCGACCCGGACGAAGCCTGGCGTCGCGCGGGCGGCAGCGACCGCCCGCTGGCACGCGACGAGGACGCCTTTCGGCGTCTCTACGACGAGCGGCTGTCCACCTACGAAGAGGCCGCCGACGCGGTCGCGCGCGACTCCGACGACGTCGTGCTCGCGGCGGGCGGTGTCCACGTCCACGTCGGCTCGCTCGAACGGCTCGGCGAGCTGCTCCCGGGCGACGGGGCCGCGGCTCTCGTCGCGGACGCGCACGTGGCGGGGATCCACGGCGCCGACGCGCAGCTCGCGCTCGGCCGGCGCCTTGCCTCGACGCACACCGTGCCGCGCGGGGAGGAGGCGAAGACGGCCGAGGTGTGCGAGCGCCTCTGGCAGGAGCTCCGGCTCGACCGCCGCGGGGTCCTCGTGGCGGTCGGCGGCGGCACGACCGGCGACGTCGCCGGCTTCGTCGCGGCGACGTATCTCCGCGGCGTGGCCTGGGCGGCCGTGCCGACGACGCTCGTGGCCCAGGTGGACGCGGCGATCGGTGGGAAGACCGCGATCGACCTTCCGCAGGGCAAGAACCTGGTCGGCGCGTTCCACTGGCCGGTTCGGACGGTGATCGACCCGTCCCTGCTCGAAACGCTGCCCGCCGCCGAGCGGCGCGCCGGCATGGCGGAGGTCGTGAAGACGGGCCTGCTCGCGGGGGAGCGTGTGTGGGAGCTGCCCGACGCCGAGCTCGTGCGGCGGTGCGCGCTCGTCAAGACGGCCGTCTGCCTGCGCGACCCGCACGACCGAGGCGAGCGCGGCGTGCTGAACCTCGGCCACACGTTCGCGCACGCGCTCGAGGCTGCAGCCGGCTACGAGGACGTCACGCACGGGCAGGCGGTTGCGCTCGGGCTCCGCGCGGCGCTCCGGCTCTCCGTCGACCACCTCGGCCTGGACGCGGCGGTCGCCGAGGAGGCGGACGCCGTGCTCTCACCGCAGCCTGTCCGTGTCGACCTCGACCGGGCGTGGGCCGCCCTCGGCCGGGACAAGAAGGTGGAGGGCGGGCGGGTGAAGCTGGTTCTTCTGGAAGCACCCGGCAAGCCCGTTCACGGAGTCGAGCTTCCGGACAAAGACGTCCGCCGCGCGCTGGCTTCTCTCATCCGGACCTGAATCGGACACGTCCACTGCAGCCACGTCTGGGGTCTGACCCCGGACATGTCCGCGAGAGGCAGGGGCTGGACGTGGCTGCGCCGGCCTTGTCAGTTTGGTCTTTCCCTGCAAATCGCACAGCTCGACTGTCCGAACCGGACATGACAGGGGTCTGGCACCGCCGTTTGGACATGTCTGCGCGCACGCCTCGCCAGGTTTGTGGGCTGAGCAGGGCTTTTCTCGCTCGGCCGAGACGAGCCGCGACTCCGCACTAGAGTCCGCGCATGCGCGTGGACGTGCTCAACGGCGTCAACCTCGACCTGCTCGGGCGGCGCGACCCGGGCACGTACGGCTCGTTCAGCGCGCGCGAGCTGGAGACGAAGATCTACGCCTGGGGGAAGGAGCTCGGGATGGCGGTGCGTGTCCGGCAGACGAACCATGAAGGCGTGTACGTCGACTGGCTGCACGACGCGCTCGACGTCGCCGACGGCGTCGTGCTCAACCCGGCCGCGTGGACGCACTACAGCTGGGCGATCCGCGACGCAGTCGAGCTGTTCACGAAGCCCGTCGTCGAGGTGCACCTGTCCGACGTCGACAACCGCGAGGACTGGCGGAAGTTCTCGGTGATCTCCGACCTCGCGGCGAAGCGCATCGTCGGCAAGGGCCTGGATGGCTACCGGGAGGCTCTCGAGTACCTTGCAGGCAAGCCGTGAGTGACCGCATCGCACGCCTCCAGGCGCGGCTCGAGGAGCCGCTGCTCGTCTCGAGCCTCGTCAACGTCCTCTACCTCACCGGCCTGTCGAGCTCGAACGCGGCGCTGCTCGTCGCGCCCGACGGCGCGCAGATCTTCACGGACTTCCGCTATGCGGAACGGGCCCGGCAGATCCCCGGCGTCGAGCTCGTCCAGACGAAGCGCGACTTCTATCGCCAGCTACCGTCGCTCGTCTCCGGCCGCATCGGCTTCGAGCCCGGCGCGCTGAGCTACGAGCGCTATGCCGCGCTGAGCGAAGGCGGGCTCGAGCTGATCCCGCGCGAGGGCCTGGTCGAGGCGCTCCGCGCGGTGAAGGACGAGGGCGAGCTTGAGACGATCCGGCGAGCCGCGGCGGTGACCAACGAGGCGTTCGCGCGGATCGCCGAGGAGCCGTTCGTCGGCCGGACGGAGCGTGACATGGCGTGGCGGATGGAGCAGCTCTTCCACGAGCTCGGCGGCGAGGAGCTCTCGTTCCCGGTCATCGTGGCTGCGGGCGCGACCGGCGGCTCACCGCACGCTGTCCCCGGTGACCGCCCGATCGAGAAGGGCCAGACCGTGACGATCGACGCGGCCTGCCGGCTCGGCGGCTATGCCTCGGACTGCACGCGCACGTTCTTGACCGGCGAGCTCCCGGACGAGCTGGTGCGCGCCTATGACGTCGTGCTCGAAGCCCAGCTCGCAGGGCTCGCAGCGGTGCGGGCCGGGGCCGACGGAGTCGCCGTCGACCAGACCGCCCGCGACGTGATCGAGGCCGCCGGCCTGGGGGACCTCTTCGGTCACGGGCTCGGGCACGGGCTCGGCCTCGACGTCCACGAGGCCCCGTGGCTGAACGCCGAGTTCCCCAGCACGCTCGCGGCCGGAAACGTCGTCACGGTGGAGCCCGGCGTGTACTTCCCGGGCAAGGGCGGCATCCGGATCGAAGACCTCGTGATCGTCACCGACGACGGCGCCGAGGTGCTCACGCCCTTCACGAAAGAGGCGGTGACCGTCGGCTAGGCTGGAACCGTGGCCGAGATGGTCAACACAAACCAGTTCAAGAACGGCATGCACATCGAGATCGACGGTGACGTCTGGCGCATCGTCGAGTTCCAGCACGTCAAGCCGGGCAAGGGCGGCGCGTTCGTCCGGACGAAGGTGAAGAACCTCGGGAGCGGCGCCGTCGTCGACCGCACCTTCCGCGCCGGCGAGAAGTTCGCACGCGTGCACACCGAGGTCAAGAACGTCCAGTACCTGTACGACGCCGGCGACGACGTCGTGTTCATGGACGAGGAGACGTACGAGCAGATCCACCTGCCGCGCGGGAACGTCGAGGACGACTTGCAGTTCCTGCTGCCCTCCGGGTCGGTGCCGATGCTGACCGTCGACGGCAAGCCGGCGGGCCTGCAGCTGCCGGCGTCCGTCGAGCTGACGGTGACGTCGACGGAGCCGGGCGTGAAGGGCGACACGGTCTCGAACGTCACCAAGCCGGCGACGCTCGAGACGGGCGCGGTCGTCCAGGTGCCGCTGTTCGTGAACGTCGGCGACCGGCTCAAGGTCGACACGCGCGAGAAGCGCTACATCTCGCGGGCCTGAGAGTGAACCGAGCCGCCCCGGAGGGCGGCGCGGCTCGGTCAGACGTCGGAGGGCGAGTACATCGTCGCCGACGATGCGCCCGACGAGTTGCCCATGTTCGGGCAGTGATGCCCGGACGGGGCTCTCGGTGTCGTCTGGCTCTTCGGCGCCGACCGGCTCGGTGCTTTCGAGCCGGGCGACGAGGCCGCCATGGCGACCGCCCCCCACGTCCCCGCTGCGGCGACGGCAGCCGTGGCCGCTGCGGTGAGCAGC
>Ga0070741_10008484_pt1 | contig 20595 bp, 16 predicted proteins | sample Coa_R1_4_FD_66440 | JGI IMG/M metagenome (GOLD analysis project Ga0070741, IMG submission 66440) | Surface soil microbial communities from Centralia Pennsylvania, which are recovering from an underground coalmine fire - Coalmine... | ecosystem: Environmental > Terrestrial > Soil > Unclassified ...
CTGATGAGTCACGCCGTTGGCCTGGATGGGCAGCAGCAGCAGGTCGCCAGGCTGCCAGTCCAGCCGCAGGCCATCCACGTCGGTCGTGCCCTCGCCCTCGACCACGAACAGCACCAGGCCACCCTGGTGGCGATGCTTACCCGACTGGCGCTTGATGTCGTGCTGGAAGATGACCCATTCGGACAGCGCGGTGTCATGGAAGAACTGCGGGTTGAGGTAGCGTTTGATGTGCCCCTGGCGGTTAGGCTCGAACTTACGCTCGCTGCCCTTGATGAGCACCTGGCCGGTCATGGCCCGCTCGACCCAGCCGGCGCGCTCGCGCAGCGTCTCCTCGTAGCGATCGCCGTTCGGCTGGGGCTCGCGCTCTCGTACTCGTACTTCTTCCATAGTCCTTATTCTCCTCTGATGGCTAACGAGCTGGCGCCGCGGCTATCCAACCTGCTCCAGCCTTCTCGACGGTCGTGATGTCCCGGTCAGCGCTCGTTCCAGGCATACCTCTACGTCCTCTTCGGACAGCGAGCCCAGCGCGCATCGCCGCTGCAGATCGGCGGCGATCCGGCGCAGGTCCGCGCCGGAACAGCCCTCTGTTTCGGCCACTATGCGGTGCTGCCAGGCCGGCCTGACCTTCCCGGCGATGCTCAGCGCCTGCAAATGGACGTCCAGGATCTCGGATCTGTCCGAAGCGTCAGGCAGGGGCAGCCGTATCTGCACGCCGAAGCGGCCCGGCCGCAGCAGGGACGCATCCACCAGGTCCACCCGGTTGGTGGCCGCGAGTGCGATGACCCCGGGCGTGCTCTCCAGCCCGTCCAGCTCGCTGAGCAGCTGGCTGACTACGCGTTCGGTGGTGCGGCTGCCCGATTCGAGGCCCCGAACGGGGGCCAGCGCGTCCAGCTGATCGAAGAAGATCAGGCAGGGGGCCAGCTGCCTGGCCACGAGGAAGATGTGGCGCACCGCCTCCTCGGATTCGCCCAGCCATTTGGTGAACAGCTCGGGGCCATTGACCACGATCAGGCCTACGCTGGCTTCCCTGGCCACAGCTCGGGCCAGGAGGGACTTGCCGCTGCCGGGCGGCCCAACCAGCACCACCCCGTCGCGCGCCACATCGGCGTTGCCGCCGTGCAGAGCAGCGACAACGTACTCGCGCAGCTGCTCCTTGGCCGAGTGGAGCCCTCCGACGTCCGCGAAGCCGACCTCGGGAAACTCGACGAGCGCTTCTCGCGTGGCTGATGGGTGGATGTGGCCCCGCGCGAGGGTGAAGTCCTCCGGCTCAATCCGGAGGTCCGCTACGTTCAAGCGACGCAGGTCGCCAGCCCCTGGAGTGCCGCTGCTGCGCTGCGCTCGCCGCAGCGCGTTGAGCCCGGCCTCACGGCACAGCTCCATGAGGTCTGCGCCGGCGAAGCCGTGCGTTTGCCGCGCCAGCGTGGGCAGGAATGCCTTGGCGGTGTCGGACAGTGGCATCTCACGGGTATGGATCCCCAACACTTGCAGGCGGCCTGCCTCAGGCGGAGGGCCGACGTAGACCTCGCGATCGAATCTTCCCGGCCGCCGCAGCGCCCTGTCAACCGCTTCCACGCGGTTGGTCGTGCCGATGACCACCACGCCTTCTACCTTGCTCATACCGTCCATCAGTGACAGCAGCTGCGCCACCATGCGCGTGTCGGCATGGGAACCGGTTTCGCCGCGCTTGGGTGCCATGACGTCCAGCTCGTCGATGAAGACAATCGACGGCGCGTGGTGAGTCGCCTCGCTGAAGATCTTGCGCAGGTTGCTTTCGGTCTCGGCGTACATGGCCCCGATGAGCTCGGGTCCGTTGATGTAGAAGAACTGGGCGTGGAACTCGTTGGCGATGGCCCGCGCCAGGTGCGTCTTGCCGGTGCCGGGGGGGCCATAGAAGATGAGGCCACGCAGCGGTCGAATTCCGATCTGCCGGTAGAGGCTGGGAAATTGCAGCGGCACCTGGACGAGCTCCTTCACCAGCTGAATCTCCTTGTCCAGGCCGCCCACGTCGTCAAAGGTCGTATCGAGCGTCAGGTCGTCGGCGAAACCTTCCGGGGCCGGCTCGAGGATCAGCTCCGTGTCGCGGGAGACGACTCCCGGCCCGGGTTCGACCTTGACCACGCGGTAGATGATGCCGGCTACCGAATGGTGGAAGTGAGCGAACAGAATCTGCTCCGCGGAGACAGGCGCCTGCCCGTCGACCAGCTCCTCTTTGAGATGCTGCTCGATGTGGTGCGTTTTCGCGGTGAACAGGTCCACCGAGGGCTGCAAGGTGAGCCGCTCCACGGCCTGCTCGGTCTCCGGATAGATCTCTACCTCTTCGCCCACATGGGCCTTGAGCGTCTGCCGCTGAAAGCGATCCAGCCGCACCGCTCGGGCGCCGCGATCGACCGCGTGCCCGGCGCCAACCCGCGCCCACAGCTGCTTGCCCCAGTAGGTCGTCAGGCGGACGAGCTGGCCCTCGCGCAGCCCGTTCTGCTCCATGACTTCGGGATCGATCGCTACCAGTGAAGCGCACGACACGAGGTGTTCGGCGTTCGATCGCTCGACGGCGAGACTGATGACCATTCCAGCTACGTCCTAGGGCTTGCTGTTGTTCGGCTGACGAGCCCCGGCAAGTATAGAGGTCTTGCTTCTGTCTGATATCCTGCACGCTGGCCGGGAGGGCAGGCAGCGTGCTCGTCACCCGGGAGCGTTGAGAGGAGTCGCCATGGCTGAGTGCCCCAAAGATCTGCACACGTTCCTATCTGAATACGAAGCCGCTTACCCGGACATGGTGGTGCACGTCGACAAGGAGGTGAGCGCCCGTTGGGAGCCGGCTGCCATCGCTCTCAAAGCGCAAAAGGAGCTGCCCGAGCCGCCGGTTTTCGTCTTCCATCGGGTTCGCACCCTGAGTGGCCAGCTGTCCACCCAACCGCTCGTCCTGAACCTGTTCGCTTCTCGCCGCCGCTCGGCCTTTGCCATTGGCTCGACCTTCGAGAACGTGGCGCGGGACACCTACGCCATGCGCAACGCCCGCGTGCAACCCGCCGTGGTGAGCCGCGGAGAAGCGCCTGTCAAGCAGGTGATCCAGCGCGGCGACGAGGTGGACCTGGGAACGCTTCCGGCAATCGTTCACGCCGGCTGGGACCCGGGGCCGTATCTGTCGGCTGGCTTCCTGCTGACGTACGACGACGAAAGTGGCGTCGACAATTCGGCGCTGCAGCGCGGCTGGATGGCCAAGCAGCGCGAGGTTCGCATCTTTCCGAGCAATGCCAGCCACAACGGCTGGAACATACGCAAGCTCGAGGAAAAGGGCCAGGACGTCCGCGTGGCTTACTGGGTCGGCCACCATCCCGCTGCCTACATCGGAGCCGAGGCCAGGCTGGGCTACCCCGAGAGCCACTGGGCCGCCGCCGGAGGCGTCCTGCGCGAGCCGCTGCGACTCGTTCCGTCCGAGACCCTGGGGGACGATTTCCTGGTTCCGGCCGACGCGGAATACGTCATCGAAGGCATCGTGCCTCACGGCCAGCGCAAGCCGGAAGGGCCCTTCGGCGAGTTCACCCGCTATTTCGGCGGCCAGCGACTCAACCCATACATGGATGTCACCGCGGTCACCCGCCGGGAGAATGCCCATTGGGTCGGTGTGGTCACCGGCTACGCCGACGACGGCATTGGCGCCCTGCGCCGCGAAGGCCTGCTGTTCGATCTCGTGAAGCGCGTGGTTCCCCAGGTCACGAACATTTACCGGCCGCCGACCTGCCCGTTCTACATGTACGTGCAGCTGCGCAAAACGCAGGACTGGCAGCCGCGGGCCATCATCATGAGCGTTCTCTCGGCCCCGGAAGCCATCAAGTACGTGTTCGTGTTCGACGAGGACGTGGACGTCTTCGACGAGCATGAGGTGCACTGGGCCATCGGCACCCGCTCCGATTGGGCCAAGGACTTGATCGTCGTGCCCGAGCTGCAGGTGTCGAATCTCGATCCCACCTGTGTGGCGCCGGGCATGGGCACGCGCGGGGGCATCGACTGCACCAAGCCTTCGCCCCCGGCCGTGTACGAGCAGCGCTCGTTCATTCCGGCCGAGGTCATGGACCGCATCCGCCTGGCCGATTACCTTCCGGCCGGCAGGGTGGCGTCCTCCGGCACCGCGGAAACTGGATCGAGGACGGTGGGTCCCCCCGCCGAACGCGTGCGGCGACTGCCGGGCGCGCATCGCGTGGCGGGCAGCCAAAAGATTGCCTATGTAACCTGTCCCTCGTGTAAGGGCGAGTTCTACGTGGAGCGCTCCGACTATGCCGGCCGTCCCGACGCTCCCTGTTACTGCCTGTTCTGCGAACATGAATTCCCGGTGGCGCAGGGCAATGCTTATCCGCCGCTCGATCCTGAAGGGAGACGCTGATGGCAGGTGAGTTCGATGGCCGCGTTGCGATAGTTACCGGCGGCGGCTCAGGCATTGCCCGGGCCACGGCGCGCCTGCTGGGAGCCGGCGGAGCGCTCGTTGCGCTATTCGACGTCGACGAAGGGGCGGGAACGCGCTGTCAGGCGGAGCTCCAGGCCGCCGGCGTCGACGCCGCCTTCTTTCGTTGCAACGTCACCAGCTGGGCCGACGTCATGGCTCAGACGGAGGCGGTGCTCGGCCGCTTCGGTCAGGTCGACGTTCTGGTCAACGTGGTCGGTGGATCAGACGGCGTGGCCGGCACAGGACCGGCCTGGACCTGGGAGATGAGCGAGGAGAACTGGGACGGCATGCTCGCGCTCAATCTCAAGTCGGCGTTCCTGTGCTGCCGGGCGGTATTGCCGCACATGGTTCAGCGCCGGTCCGGCTCGATCGTCAATACCTCGTCCGGGCGTGGCTTCACTCCCGCGCCCGAGCGGGCACACTATTCCGCCGCTAAAGCGGGCGTCATGGCGCTCACCAGGACGATGGCGGCCGAGGTCGCGCCGTACCGCATCCGAGTGAACGCGGTTGCGCCGGGCGTCACCGCAACCGAACGGGCGCGCAACACGTTCACCGAGCAAGGTTGGCGAGAATTCACCTCTAAGCTGCCCCTCGGAAAGGCGGGCGAGCCCGAAGACCTCGCTCAGGCGATCGTCTTCTTGGCGAGCCCTCGCGCCGGCCATATCACGGGACAGCTCATCCACGTCAACGGCGGGACGTTCATGCCCTGAGGCGCGAGCCGGCGCCCAACGTGTTGGCCTTTTGGTTGCCGGGTGCGTCGCCGCCCTGGGCCCAGGACGACGAAGGTCGAGCGGTCCAGGTAAGGGCACGCTGTTCCCAGTGGGGCCTTGGTTCTACGACCCCCAGTCCGCCATGCCTTCGGGAATCACCCATTCTTGCAGTGGCCGGCCTTCGGCCAGCGCGCGGAGCTCGCGAAACCACAGCTTACGCCGCAAGATAACGCCGACGTCGATCCGCCCAAGCCGCTCCTGCGAGCGATCGGCGATGACCCCCTGGCCGACTTCTGTGGCGTAGTCCTCCACGCGAAACAGCTCATACGTGCTCATGCCGCGATCCAGCTCCGGGATCCGCACCGCCCCGGCCAGCACGCGATCGCCCAGCTCGTTGGCCTGGACAGGCTTTGCCCGTTCGCGTTGATAGCGCTCCAGGTAGGCTTCGGCCGCCGCTCCGTCCAGCCGGACGTGATTCACCTCGAAGCGCAGGCTGCGCTCGTCGGTGATGGGCACTGCCCAGGTCATGCGTTCCTCCCATACCGAGGTCGTGTCTGCGCTGGCCTGGCCGGTCCTCACCCGGATCTGATTCACATTCGGCATCACCGCGCGCAGGTAGTCGGTGGGCTGCCCTGGATTGGTGATGGCCGTCCGCACGCCGTACGAGGTCTCCTCCGAGGAGACGTTGCGGTCCTGATAGATGGACATCCGGCCGGCGCGGCTTATCGACTCGCGATGCGTGAACAGCACGTGGAAGCCGTCGGCATCGTTGTCCAGGCGATTGAAGTAGTTGCAGGCCCAGGTCTCGGGTGGCATGGCGACGAGGATCCCCGGTCGCTCGTAGTCCGGGTAGCGCCTCAATGGCGGAGGCTCACCGTCGCCAAGATAGGCGAAGATCAGTCCCAGGTACTCTCGCACGGGGTAGCTCCGGATGCGGACCTTGGCGGCGAAGCCTTCATCTTCGCCCGGCTGCTCCACGCACTGCCCGCTGCCATCGTATTTCCACCCGTGATAGAGGCAGCGGAGACAATCGTCTTCGACCCAGCCGGTGGACAGCTGCGTGCCGCGATGCGCGCAGCGAAACGCGACGAGGTGCGGGCTGCCGGACTCGCCCCGGTACAGGGTGAAATCCTCGTTCATGACCTTGATGGGCAGGGCGCGTCCGGCGGGGAGGTCCTCAGCTCGATAGATGGGCTGCCAGAAGCTCCGCAAGTAGCGCCCAGCTAGAGTCTCCGGGCCGGTGTGGACGAGGTCCAGTTCGCTATCGTTCATGCCGCCGCCTCGCTCAATTGGGAATGAGCGTCTTGACCAGGTTGAGGACCTCGTTCTTGTAGCGCTGGTTCTCTTCACTGGCATCGTCGATGTACTGCACGCCAGGCTTGGGGACCACGTAGTCGGCCAGCTTGTCCGTCGGCGCGTCCAGCCGCCGGCTGGCATAGCCGGAAACTTCTGAGATGGCCCCCTGGCCGTCGCGCGAGAGGAGCCAGTCGAGGTACAGCTTGGTAGCGTTGGGATGGGGAGCTTTGTTGATGGCCGCGACCGTGCCCCAGCCGGAATTCAGGTAGGTCGGCTCCTTCACCGCTTCCGGAGGAAGGTATTCCAGCGGGACGCCCTTCTTCTTCAGCTCTAAGGCAGTGAAGTCCTGCTGAGCAACGCCGATGGCATACTGGCCGCGGGCAATCCAATCGGCCAGCTGCCTGTCTTCGCGGGTGAACACGACGTTCTGGGCGAAGAGCTGTGTCAGAAAATCCTTGCCGAAGCCGGGCAGCCGGTAGAACAGCGTGGCCATGCTCAAGCCTGAGCCGGCCCCGCGCGGGTCGTACATGGCGATCTTGCCCTTCCACTTGGGGTCGAGCAGGCTCTTGAAGGACGGAATGTCGGTCGCTGAAGCCAGGGACGGACTGTAGATCAGCGGGATGTGCACCCCGCCGGTGAAGATCAGGTCGTATTTGCCGGCGGAGTCGGCGAAGTTGTAATTCCCGGTGCGCCACTTCGAAGGATCGGAGTCATTGGGCCCGGTGAGCAAGGGAACGATTGGATCCAGCGCATTTTCGGGGAGCAGCGACGACACGATCGTCGTCGTTCCGTGGACGATGAGGTCGGACGTGTAGCGGCCGGCGGCGCGTTCGGTCAGCAGCTTGGAGGCAACCTCCGACCCGTTTCCGGCCAGCAGCTCGATCTTGATGTCCGGGTAGAGCTTCTGGAAGCTTTCCGTTAGCCCTTTAGCCACATCGGTGCCGCCCTGGGCCAGGATGTTGAGCGTGCCTTCCCGCCGCCCGTCCGCCACAACCTGCTGCCAGGCCGCGCTGGTCTGGCTGGAGGCTGCCCCGCTGCTCGCGGCGTTCGGCCCGGAAGACCCGGCGGGAGCAGCGGACTGGCCGCAGGCGGCGAGAAGCAGACAGCCTAGGGCCGCCGCGAGAAAACTCTTGATGCTGGCGTTCAATGCTGCGCTCCTACTTCCAGGGATCGATGGACACGTGGATGGCATCTTCGGGCCCCTGCCCGGCGGTGTAGCGGATGGCCTCGTCCACCTGCGACAGCCCCAGGCGATAGTTGGCGACGAGGTCCAGCCGGTACTTGCCCGAGGCAATCGTGCGCAGGGCCCGCTCCACGGCCTCATAGCAGTGTCCCCGTACACCTTTGATGCTCAGTGACTTGCGGCTTACCTGCTCCAGGGGAAAGCCGTCGATAGGCGCCCGCGCCGGAATCACCACCAACGTCCCGTGCGGCTTGAGCAGGGAGATGGCCGGGCAAACGGTCGCGGCGCTGCCAGCGGCCACGTCCAGCGCCAGGTCCACACCCTGGCCGCCGGTGAGCTCCAGGACTCGCTCCTGCAGGTCATCACGCTCGACGTCGATCGTGTGATCGGCGCCCAGCGCCGCGGCAACCTCCAGCCGGTGAACGTCGCGATGCAGCCCGGCGACGATGATCGTCTCCGCGCCGGACTCTCGGGCTGCCACGACGCAGCCCAGCCCCTGCTGGCCCGGACCTTGCACGAGCACGGTCTTGCCCGGCCCGGCGTTGCCCTCCAGGTACGCCCACTGCCAGCCGTTGCCAAAGGGGATGGCCAGCGCCGCGTGCTCGTCCGGTACGTGCTCGGGCACCCGGTGAAAGCGCAGGTTCGGCCGTAGGTAGAGGTACTGGCTGAAGCCCCCGTTGCGTGACGGTTGCAAGGCAGGCAGCGAGCCCGGCGGATAGTCGAGCTCGGCGTCACCTTCTTGCGGGCAGAAGCCAAAGTAACCCGACAGGCACGACGGACAGTGTCCGCACACCTGGTAGCCTTCGAGGGCGATGCGGTCGCCTTCGCGCAGGCCCCAGCGCTTTGCCGCGATGGGGCCGAGCTTGGCCACCCGCCCCACGTTCTCGTGGCCCATGATGAGCGGCCCGCGATCCAACGGGCGCGGGTAGTCGTGCACGTCTACGCCGCAGATGCCCGCCGCGCGCACCTCCAGCAGTCCGGCGTCATCCGGGACGTCCGGCATGGGCAGCTCTCGCAGCTCGGTCCTGCTGGGCGCGACCTTGACGGCGGCCAGCACCCCCGAGCTCATCCCGCGGTCGAACCGGCGAGCGCTGGCTGTCTATCGGCCGCTGCGGAATGAGCCGCGTCTTCGAACAGCGAGCGCCACTTATCATACGTTCGCTGGCGCAGCTCGTCGCTGTTGCGGTTGACGGGTGGGTATTCGTCGCGCCACTCCCAGGGACGGCAGGCGATGATGAGCGCCCGGCTGTTGAAGGTGTGGCCGCGCTTCTTCATCTCCGGTGGGACACGCGGGTCGAGCGTGCTGGCCGGACATTCCGGCTGGATCTCGAAGCTCGTGGCCGGATCGCTGCGTGTGGCCACGGCCCACATCACCTCTTCGATGTTGGATGGATCGATGTCCTCATCGACGACGATGATCAGCCGGCCCATGCTGTGGATCAGCCCCGAGGCCACCCGACCGACCTGCCGGGCGTGTCCCGCGTATTGCTGCTTGATCGACACGACGGTGATGAACTCGCCCCCGGTGTTCAGCGAGTACACGCCCTTGATGCCGGCCATGCCCGATTTCTCCAACCCATCCCAGACGCTGAGAATGCTGCGAGCCGGAGGGCAGGCGATGGTCAGCACCGGAGGCTTGAGCGGTGGGTCGCCGTGCAGCAGGGGGTTGGTGCGATGGTACAGAGCCTTCACCCTCAGCACCGGCCGCAGCTTCTCGCCGCCGGCATAGTAGCCGGTGTACTCGCCGAACGGTCCCTCGATGCGCTGCTCCTCCTCGGGAGACGGCACCTCGCCTTCGATAATCAGCTCGGCGCGCGCCGGCAGGGGCAGGCCCGTCCGCGGGCCGGTGACGTATTCCTCCGGCTCACCGCGAACGTAGCCGGCAAATTCGTATTCATTCGTGCCCCACGGCAGTCCCTCGGCAGCTGCCAGGAACAGGTAGGGGTCCAACGAGATGGCAACCGCCACGGGGGCGGGCTTGCCGCTGGCCCACCACCGGCGCATGTGCATGTTTCCGTGGTGGTATGGCGCAATGTCCACTGCCGTGGTGGTCCTGTCGTGCAGCATGCAGCGATAGGTGCCCAGGTTGACCCAGCCCTCATCGGGGTCCCGAGTGATGACTGCGCAGCCGGTCCCGAAATAGGGTCCGCCGTCACGCTCGTGCCAGCGCGGTACGGGGAACCTGGTGAGATCGACCTGGTCCCCTTCGAGCACGTTCTCCATCACGGGCCCGGTGGGAAGCTCCACCGGGCTGACCGGGGTGAAGTTGCGCATGCGCTCGCGCCAGGCCTTGAACATCTCGAAGGGCGAGACGTCTTCGGGTAGGCCCAGGCCGATAGCGCTGCGCAGCGGCGTGGAGTACGGCTTGGCGACGATGCGGTAGCCCTGGGGATAGCCTTTGATGCTGTCGAAGATCAGCATGGGGCCTTTGCGTTCGCACATGAGCTCGGTGAGGGCGCCGATCTCGAGCTCGCAGTCGGCGCCCTCTACAACGCGTGAGTTGCCTCGCCGCTCGATCTCACCCACGAACTCCCGGAAGTCTTGCCACACCATCTGCCGTGCCCCTTCTTCCTGCTACTTATTCAACCAGGCGTAGTTCAATCCACCACCATCGGTGATCAGGTTGCCGTCGTCGTCCGTCTGGAAGTCCTTCACCACGTCGCGGAAGGCGTAGAAGCGCGGCACGAACAGACCCATGGCCTGTGGCATGTCGGTGTGCTCCTTGGTGAGGATGTCCTTCAGCAGCGCCTGCTCCTTGGCCGGATCGAGCTCCTTCTGCAGCTGATGGAGCTCGTTGTCCACGTCCTGGTTGCAGTAGCCGGCGTAGTTGGTGATGCGGTTGCGCGGGTTCTCACACAGCAGCTCGGCATAGGTCGTGAACGGATCGTCGTAGTAGTTGGTGCCCATGAAATCGACCGTGAACTGGCCCTTCTGGATGAGCTCGCGCTGGGCGGCGAACTCCAGCGTGCGAATGGTGACGTTGATCCCCACCCGCTTGAGCTGGGACTGCATCGTGGCAGCCACCGTCTGCACGTCCGAGGCGTTTTCGATCACCATCTCCAGCGGTTCGCCCTTGTAGCCGGACTCAGCCACGAGCTGCTTGGCCTTGTCCAGGTCTGTGGGGAATGAGGGCACCCCCTCCACGTACCACTTGTTGCCCTTGGGATACTTTTGGTCCGCCACCTGTCCGAAGCCGTTGTAGGCGGCCTGCTGGATCTCCTTCATATCGATCGCATAGGACACGGCCTGGCGCAGCTTGAGGTTGTTGAACGGCGGGTCCGCGTAGTTGAACACGATGCGCCGGTAGCCCGCCGTCTTGGCTTCGGCCAAGCCGATGCCCTGCAGCTTGCCGCTCTTGATTTGGTCGACCCACTCATACGGCGTCCGCTCGATCATGTCCACGTCGCCGGATCGCAGTGCGGTGATGCGTACCGTGGCGTCCTCGATGGGCTTGACGATGACCCTGTCCACGTTGGCCTTTTGGCCCCAGTAATCGGCAAACTTGTCGACAACGAGCTGCTGCTTGGGCGTCCAGGATACGTACTTGAACGGTCCGGTGCCTGGGGGGAAGGCATTGGGCTTGTCGACGCCCGGCTGCAGCGAGTCCTTGGGCACGACCGAGAAGGCTTCGATCGAGTCCAGCGCGGGTAGGAAGGACGAGCTGACGTCCTTGAGCTCCACCTGCAGCGCGTAGGGGTCGACTGCCGTGATGCTCTGGACTTGCGAGAGGCGGTCGTAGCCGTAGGCGCCATTCTTCCGATCCATGGTGTATTCCATGTCGAACTTGACGTCCTCGGCGGTCATTTCCTTGCCGTTGTGGAACTTGACCCCCTTGCGCAGGGTGAAGGTGTAGGTCTTGCCGTCGCCCGAGACCTTCCACGACTCAGCCAGCTTGGGCTTGATGTTGCCCTGATCGTCGCTGGCCAGCAGCGGCTCAAACATGAGCAGCCTCACCACCTGGTCCGTGGAGATCGTCTTCACCAACGGGTTCAAGACCTGGAGGTCTTTGGACATGGCGACCGTGATGGTGCCGCCCTGTTTGGCCGTGCCTGCCTGGGACGCGGCGGCGGCTCCTGAAGAAGCTGGCGCACGAGACGCCGCGGCGCTGCCCGTCGGGGCGCTGCTCGCCGGCGCTTGGGCGCTGCCGCAGGCCGAGGCGATGAAGCTGAGGCCGATCAGAACCGGCAACAGCGCTCTGGAACGAGGTAAATGCATCGTTGTCATTCCTCCTTGGACGAATCGGGCTGCTGATTGACCGCTATGGTACCGCTGTTGCTGCTCGTCGGTTTCGTCCTTAGGAGCAGGGCTGGCGCAGCTGCCTGGCTGCCGCGATGCGCCTAGACCTTGAAACAGGCGGCCGTACGGCCAGGAATTTTCACTTCCAGTGGCGGTTGAGATTGGTGACATTCCGAGGTGGCAAGCGCGCAGCGAGACGCGAAGCAGCAGCCCGGTGGCGGATTGATGGGCGTAAACGGCTCGCCCTGCATACGAATGGCGGGCCGGTCGGCACGGGGGTTCGCTTCGGGAATGGCGGCCCGCAGCATCTGCGTGTATGGATGCAGCGGATCGTTGAATGTTTCGACGGCGGGCCCTTGCTCCACGATCCTGCCGGCGTACATGACGGCCACCTCGTCCGCGGCGTATTCGACGGCGCGGAGGTCATGCGAGATGAAGATCATGCTGAATTGCCGCTGGCTCTTGAGTGACACCAGCAGGTTGAGGATTTGGGCCTGAATGGAGACGTCGAGAGCCGACAGTGGCTCGTCGGCGATCAGCAGGGCAGGTCCGGGAGCCAGGGCGCGCGCGATGGCCACCCGCTGGCACTGTCCGCCACTCATTTCGTGCGAGAAGCGAACCATGTGGTCGCCGTTGAGCCCCACGGTTTCTAACAGCTCGACCGATCGTTCCAGCCGCTGGCGCTTGCTCAGCCCGGAGTGCAGGACGAGCGGACGATCCAGGATGTCGGCGACCCTCTTGCGCGGGTTCAGCGAGGAAAAGGGGTCCTGGAACACCATCTGGATGGACTGACGCACTGACCTCATCCTGGCGCCGGACGCCGCCAGGATGTCCTCGCCTTGAAAGAGCACCCTGCCGGAAGTGGCGGGCAGCAGCTTGGCCACCAGCCGGGCAGTCGTCGACTTGCCACAGCCGCTTTCGCCCACGAGTCCCAGGGTCGTGCCCTGCGGCACGTCAAAGCTGACCCCGCCCACCGCCCGAAGCACGGTTTTCCGCTGGCCGGGCCAGGGCAGGCCGGAGAGGTTGAATTCCTTGACCAGCTCGGTCACCTGGAGCGCGGTCGTGCCTTGCTCGAGCCTGGGCCGGGTGGCGACCATGGTGCTCATGCCGGCTGCGCCACGGGAACGCTTTGACGCGGGAAATGGCACGCCGCCCAATGGTCGGGTTCCCATTCGCGCAGCTGCGGCGCCTCGCGCGTGCAGCTCGGCTCCATGCGCGAGCAGCGCGGATGGAACGAGCAGCCGGAGGGCAGGCTCGACAGCTCCGGGACCGACCCGGCAATCGGGCGCAGCTCGTCCTCCTTTCGTCTGGGCACGGCCTCGAGCAGCGCATTGGTGTACGGATGCATATTGGTCTCGAACAGACGGTACTTGTCGGTGTATTCCACCATGCGCCCGGCGTACATGACGCCGATGCGATCGCACACCCTGGCAATGACGGCCAGATCGTGAGAGATGAACAGCATGGCCAGGTTGAACTCGCGCCGGATGTCGTCGAGCAGGTCCAGGATCTGGGCCTGCACCGTCACGTCCAGGGCGGTCGTGATCTCGTCGGCGATCAGCAGCTTGGGCCGGCAGGCGAGGGCGATGGCGATCATGGCGCGCTGCCGCATGCCGCCGCTGAGCTCGTGCGGAAAGCGGCGCATGACCTGCTCCGGGCTGGGCATGCGCACTGCGCCGAGGATCTCGATGGCGCGCTCGCGCGCCTGCTGTGGCGACATACGAAGATGCACCCGTAGCACGTCCATGATCTGCTCTCCCACACGGTGAACAGGGTCAAGGGCGGTCATCACCTGCTGGAAGACCATGGCGATCGATTTGCCGCGGACGTCTCGCATCTCTCGTTCGGATTTGCGCAGCAGATCCTCGCCTTCGAACAGCAACGTGCCGGCCGAGATGCGGCCTGGTGGGGCGATCAAGCGCAGCAGAGACAGCGCTGTCGCGGACTTACCGGACCCGGATTCGCCCACGATGCCCAGGGTCTCGCCGGGGGCGATGGTGAAGGAGAGGTTGTCCACCGCCTTGACGATGCCGCGAGGGCTAACGAACTCCGTGGTGAGGTCCTTGACTTCGAGCAGCGGCTGGACCACGGCCTGCCTACAGCTCGTAGTGGCGAGGGTCGAACACGTCGCGCAGCCCATCCCCCAGCAGATTGAAACCGAAGATGGTCAGGAAAATCGCCAATCCGGGGAAGATTGCCTCCCAGGGCTGGAGCTCGAGGAAGGGGCTGACCTCGCGCAGCATGAGACCCCAGCTAGCCGTCGGTGGCGAGAAGCCCAGGCCCAGGAAGCTCAGCGACGATTCGATGAGGATGGCGTGCGCGAAATCCAGAGTCAGCGCTACCAGGAGCGGCCCGAGGCAGTTGGGGACGATTTCGCGAAAGAGGATGGAGAAGTTGGATTCGCCCACGACCTGCGCGGCCGAGACGTAGTCGCGAGCCTTCTGGGTGAGCGTCACGCTGCGAGCGAGGCGGGCGTAGTGGGGGATGGTGCTGACGGCGATGGCCACGTAGATCGACACCAGCCCGCCGCCCAGCGAAGCCGCCAGGGCAATCGCCAGCAGCAGGCCGGGAAAGGCCATGATGGCGTCCATCAACCGCATGATGGTGGCGTCCACGAGGCGACCAAAGTAGCCGGACAGCAGTCCCAGCGGAATGCCGGCCGCGCCGCCCAGGATCACCGCGCCCACCGACACCTCGAACGTGGTGCGGGCGCCGAAGATGATGCGGCTCAGGGCGTCGCGCCCGAGGGTATCGGTGCCGAACCAGTGCGCCGCGCTGGGGCCCTGCAGGCGGTGGACCACGTCGATCTGGTATGGGTCGTAGCGAGCGAGCACGGGCGCAAGAATGGCCATCACCAGGCCCAGCGCGACGATCGCCGCTCCCAGCGTTGCCAGCCGGTTGGGCAGGGCCACCATTCGCAGCCGTAGACGGGCGCGTGGAGCCCTGGCCAGGACCGCTCCGGAGTGTCCTGGGCCGGAGGGCGAGATGCTGGCCGGAAGCGAGGCGCTCATGCCAGCCGGATCCGGGGGTCGAGCAGGTGGTACACCACGTCCACAACCAGGTTGAGCGTCACGTAGGTCAGCGCCAGGATGAGGACCGACGCCTGCACGGTCGGATAGTCGCGCGCATAGATGCTGTCCAGCAGGAGGCTGGCGACGCCGGGCCAGCCGAAGATCGATTCGACAATCGGCGTGCCTCCCAGCAGCCGTGCGGTGTGAAGTCCGGCGACGGTGACCACGGAGATCAGGGAGTTGCGGACGGCGTGCTTGAAAATCACCGTGCGGGGCGGCAGACCCCACGCGCGGGCCGAGCGTACGTAATCCTGGTGCAGCTGCTCGATGGTCTCGGCGCGCAGGTAGCGCGCCAGCTGCGCGGCGAAGGACGTGCCCAGGACGATGGCAGGCATCGCGACGTGCTTCAGGAAGTCCACCGGCTGGGCCAGCGGGGCAGCGTAGCCTATCGCCGGGAACCAACCCAGCTTCAGGCTGAACAGCAGGATCAGCAGCAGCGCCAGCCAGAATCCCGGCATCGCCAGGCCGACGAGCGAGAAGGTCATGCCCAGGTAGTCGAAGATGGTGTTCTGGCGGACCGCGGCAAACACGCCTATGGGTACGGCAATCGCCAGCGACACCAGCAGGGCCACGATCGTGAGGTAGATGGTGGCCGGATAGCGCTCGAACAGCAGGTCGGCTACCGGGCGCCGCGACTTGAGTGAGACGCCGAAATCGCCGTGAACGATCCTGCCGGCCCAGCTCAGATAGCGCTCGTACAGCGGCTGGTCGAAGCCGAGCTCGTGCCGCAGCGTGTCGTACTGGTCCTTGTTGAATCCGGCGCTGTCGGGGCTCACACCGAGCATGATGGCTACCGGATCCCCGGGAATGATCTGAACCAGCAGGAAGACCCCGACGCTTACGAGGAACAGAACCGGGATGAGCTGCAGCAGGCGGCCGCCGATGTATCGAGCAAGGGTCATGATGCGGTCCGAGGGTCAGACAATGGGCAAAGTATTTCCGCGGCGGTCCATGTTGTCAACCGCCCGGGACGCGGTTTACAGCAGGATGCCGAGGTGGCTGGCGCCGACGACCGACTGGTCCAGGCAGATGGTCCTTGCGGCCAGACGCCACGCGCTTCCGACCTTGCGGAGGACGTCCTGGCGCTCCCCGGAGAGGATGTCCGGGACCGGGTTGTCGGGCCGGGTGCGATAGACGAGGAGGTTGCTCGACACCCGAAGCTCATCCGCCTTGTCACCTTCGCTTACACGTACGTTGGAGACGTGGTGACGGGTTCTCGACGCCGGCGTCTCCGCCCAGGCGTACTCCGTGTCCAGCTTGTGGACGCGCACGCGCAGCGAAGCCAGGTTGTCCGAGAAGATGTCCGAGCCGCTGCTGTAAGGCGCCGAAGCGCCCCGCTTGAGCGTGAGCTGCACCGGCATACGGTAGCTCACGTCCTCGGCGAGCAGGTCGAGCCACTCCACCTGCCTTCCGCTGTCAAGCAGCTCGGCTTCGTGATAGAGGAAGAGCAGCGCCTCTCCGTAGCGTGGATCGGTTGGAATCAGCTCAGCCATCGATACTCACCTCAGACCGGCAGCGCCGACTCGACGCCCTCGCGCCGGAGCTCTTCTTCATAGTTGCGGCGAATCGCCGGATCCTCGTTGTCTCCGTCGATCAGCGTTCCGCCGCTTTGCAGCGGAACGAGATAGGCACGCTCCTTCTCGGGGCCGCCGTCGCGGAACTCGAGGCGGTGCAGCAGACTGCTGTAGTGGAAGGCCAACTGGCGCGCCGGCACCGGTCCGGTGTTGAAGTGCTGGTGGAACCAGTCGGTAGGCGGGGTGAAGACGCCGTTCTCCTTCCAATCCACCCGTACGATGGCGTCGGCGTTTCCGGCCTCGTACGGCCGGACCCCGGCTTCCTTGGGCCACATCAGCGAATAGCCCTTGGAGCGCAGGATCACCAGCAGCGCGCCGGCGGGATGGTAGTGGGCGCGGTGATAGCGCCCTACCGGCCAGTCGGTGATGTGGCCGATGAGAATGTCGTGCGCCATCTCGAACAGCACGCTCCGATGGCCACCGACGACCTTGGTGTCGCCGCTGTCTTCCAGCATGGCTACGCGTGCGTCGGGTATGAAATTCGTCTCCCAGATGTTGGCTGTGACCCTGCCCTTGCGGTAGCGCTTGCCCTCGCTGGTGAAGTAATCGTTCTGGCCGCCATAGCGATCGCCGAAGGAGTAGTCGCAGTTCATGATGAAGTCGCTGTTGTGGAAGATGTCGAACACCATCGGGGCGTTGGTGCAGCCGAGCACCACTGCCGGCTGGCTGCTGCCGTTGATCAGGCGGTGCCAGGTGTTCAACGGCACGGCGAACAGGCTGCCTTCGGACCACTCGAAGGTCTGCTTGTGCCGTTCGTCGCGCCACACCTCGGTCAGCCCGGTGCCCTTCAACACGTAGATCAGCTCTTCGTAGAGATGCTTCTCGGGCTCCAGGGTCCCACCGCCAGGGACCTCTGACACGTAGCAGCCGGTCATGCCTTCGAGGCCCTGGAATTTCAGGTACGTGCCGCGGCCTCCGAGTCGCGGCCAGGGCCCTCGCGGCACCTCCAGTGCATCCTCGATGCCGTGGCCGGTGACCACCGGAATGCCCTCCTGCTCCAGCCATAGCTGGTAGCCGCCGGTCGTAGGCGGGGGAACTTCGTCCATGCCTTGCGCTCCTGAATCCTGTTTGTTCAGCCGGCCGGCTGCGGGCTGGCGGCGTTCGTTTCAGCGCCAACCATAACCTCTTGCCAGCGCTGGTAAAAGCGGCGCTCGAGCGCGTCGAGATAGGGCGGGCGGCCGTAGGCGACGCCGGGGCCCGGCCAGCTATCGGCTGGCTGGGTATCCAGACCCATGCGGTACTGCAGCCACAGCTGCTGTGCCTTGGGGCCGGTCAGGCCGGTTGTGCCCTGCACCCAGTTCTCGACGTCGTCCTGTTCGAACGTTCCGGCCACGCCGAACACGCGCTCGTAGCACTGGCGCGAATCGGCTTTCCACTCGTCCGGCGCGTTGCGATCCATCAGCAGCCAGGTCAGCGCCTCCATCTTGGTGGGTCCCTTGGGCTGCCACTGGCGCATCGTAAGGAAGGACATTGGCCGCTGCGGCCCGCCCCACTCTTCTGGCGTGTGTCCGGCCGTTTCCAGGAAGCTGAAATTGGGAAACACCGTTCCCACCGCGACTACCAGGCGCTCGAGCAGCTGTCGCTGCTCGGGCCGGAGGCGCCGTTCCAGCTCCGGCCAGACCTCGCGGGGCAGCGCACAGAAGGGCGCCTCGGCTTCCCCCGACGGCTGCGATGAGAACGAGGCGCAGTGCCCGTTACCGAAGGTGACGGCATAACCCAACGGCAGCCCGGTGCTGCCGCGCGGCTGCAGGCTGTGCAGGCCGAGCTGGGTCGAAAAGCCGTGCGTGGTGAAGATGTGGGTGCCATCGCCGGAAAAGTTGGCGGTGCCGAACTTCCAGTTGGCGTTGATGATCCACCGTTGGGGCGGTCCGACGACCTCCACGGCATCCGTACGGCCGAAGAACAGGTCGAGCGCCCAGGTCATCTGGCCGAGATATTCTCGCAGCGATTGTGAAGGCCGCCAGCAGGCGAAGATGAGGCCGTGGAAGGTCTCCACGCCGGCCGCCTCGCACAGCCCGAGCTGGCCGCGGTCGAGGATGCCTTGATAGGCATCCAGGAAGGGCACACCGGTGAGCTGGCCGGCGTTGCTGTACGTCCAGCCGTGGTAGCCGCAGCGGAAATGCGAGGCGCTGCCGGCTTCCTCGGCGCACAGCCGCCGGCCGCGATGCCGGCAGACGTTCAGCAGCACGTGGACCTTGCCCTGCGCGTCCCGCGACACGATGACCGGATCCTCGCCCATCGATCGAGTCACGAAGTCCCCGGGATTGGGGATCTCCGACTCGTGAGCGACGAACAGCCAGCAGGTGGAGAAAAGACGTTCCTGCTCGAGGCGATAGATCTCCGGTTCCGTGAAGATGCGGGCGCTGACCAAGCCCTCGTCCGTGCGGACGAGCTGCGGAAAAGCGGCGGCCTCGCTGTGGCCATTCATTCCGGGCATGCGTTCTTTCTACCTCAAAACGGTGCGACTAGCCGATCTGCCCAGACATCATACGCCCAGGCGGGAGCATGGTAATCTGCCAGTCGGCGTCCCACTCACGGCCGACCCCCAGTTAGGAGAGAAGAATGGTCAACCCTAAGGTAACCATGCTGTGCAGCAGCATCTCGCACATGCCGCTGCACTTCGTCTGGCGCGACTCCGGCATCACTCAGAAGCATGGCTTCGAGATGACGGTGCACGTGACCAACCACAGCCTGAACGGCGAGCCGCGCGTGCCGATGAGCGACCGCGCCGAGCGGCTGCTCGATGGCACCTACGACTTTCTCAGCGGCCTGCATCATGAGACGTACATCTATCGAGCGCGCGGCGACAAACGCTTTGTATACCTGGCGCAGACGCAGAACGACTGGGACGATCGGGTGGTCGTCGCGCCCAACATCACCAACGCGAAGGACCTCGAGGGCAAGAAGTTCTACGTCACCTCGCCGGCGCCGTGCGTCTTCGGCAACCTGCAGCATTCGCTGCGTCTGGCTGGGGTGGACGTGGACCGCATGGAGTTCATGGGCTTGAGCGGCGGGTCGGGGCGCATGCCCAGCCGGTCGATGGTCGAGATGGTGCATCGGGGTGAAGTGGCCGGCGCGAGCGTCGACCTGCCGTTCGACTTCGTGGGCCAGCAGTTGGGTCTGCGGATCCTGGACATTCCGTCTGTACCGGTGATCCACAACACGACGCTGTGCGCCAACCGCGAGTGGGTGCTGCGGAACGAGGAAACGACGAAGGCTCTGCTGCGGTCGCTGATCGAGACCATCCACTTCTTCAAGACGCAGAAGGACAAGGTGTGCGAGATCCTGGAGCGCACGCTGGCACCGATCATCGATATGCGCAGCGCGCAGGAGATCGAGCACCTGCATCGCGGCTGGTCGGACCTGCTGAGCCCCAAGCCGTATCCGCATCCGCTGGCGGTCTGGAACGTCTACAACCTGGACGTGGCCCACGATCCGAACGTCAATTTCATCGGGCCGTTCGAGATCTGGGACACGAGCTATCTGCGTGAGATCGACGACTCCGGATTTGTGGAGTCACTGTATGGGGACGCGCGCGGCGCTGCCAACCCGGCGGTCAACGTCGCCATCTAGGCGGCCGGGCAAGCGCGGATCTCCTGCGCCCCGCTGCCCAGCGGGGCGCCGTGCGGTGATGTTTCATAATCCCCACAGCCGGTCGGGCTAGCCGCGGGCCACTTCAATGGGGAAGGTCAGGTAAATGGAAGAAGTACGAGTGCGGGAGCGCGAGCCGCAGCCCAGCGGCGATCGCTACGAGGAGACGCTGCGCGAGCGCGCCGGCTGGGTCGAGCGGGCCATGACCGGCCAGGTGCTCATCAAAAGCGGAGAGCGTGAATGGGAGCGCAACCGCCAGGGGCACATCAAGCACTATCTCAACCCGCAGTACCCCGAGTTCAATACCGCGCTGTCCGAATGGATCGTGTTCCAGCACGACATCAAGCGCCAGTCGGGTAAGCATCGCCACCAGGGCGGCCTGGTGCTGTTCGTGGTCGAGGGCGAGGGCACGACCGACGTGGATGGCCTGCGGCTGGACTGGCAGCCTGGCGACCTGCTGCTGCTGCCCATCCAGGCCAACGGCGTGACTCATCAG
>Ga0070741_10008485_pt1 | contig 20594 bp, 23 predicted proteins | sample Coa_R1_4_FD_66440 | JGI IMG/M metagenome (GOLD analysis project Ga0070741, IMG submission 66440) | Surface soil microbial communities from Centralia Pennsylvania, which are recovering from an underground coalmine fire - Coalmine... | ecosystem: Environmental > Terrestrial > Soil > Unclassified ...
GAAGCAGCGCAGGCGTTCGCGCGCGCGGGCAATCAGTCCGACGCTGCGCGCTGCCTTGAGGCTGCTGCCGGGCTCCGCGACGAGAGCTCCCGGCCCGAGGCGCGGCACGGCTAGACGGCCTCGACCGGATGACCGAATCGGTGGCGTGTCACGGGAGAGACGTCGGTGCTGCGGGATCTCACTCGATGCTCGGGGTATCAATGAGGACCGACTCACCAAGCGCGCACCGTTCCTCGCTCGAGGAGCCCGCGTCATAGACCTTATGGGCGAACAAGGTCATGGGCTACAGATTCGGCTTACGCGGACTGGCTCCCCGGAGCGGAATCGGGCCCCGGCGCTCATCCGACGATAGCAGAGGAGAAGATGAGGAGCTCCGGCTAACTCCTCACATCCTCCCCGATCTCTCCACGCGGAGGCGGAGGGAACACTGTAAGAACCCGATCGCCCCGGGCCAGAGCGTGTGGGTGAGCGCTCGGGAGTGGGGGCGAGTTGCGACCAGGAGCGACCAAGGGGTCCGGGCTCATCAACCCGACGCGCTAGGGCGACGAGGCGATCCCAGGCACACATTGCTCGCCGGCCGCAACGACTCGGGGGGTTGGGCATGTCAGATGACCGAGTAGAGGCGCCACTCGCCCGGGACTCCCTTCAGCTCGTACAAGCCCCGGTCCTGGAACTCGATCCCCGATCCCGCCACCAGATCCTTCACTGTCTGTGAAACGAGGGTCTCGCCTGCCCCGGCCTTCGACGCGACCCTCGCGCCGATATGGACGGCGATGCCCCGGAGCTTGTCCCCGACGACGTCACACTCGCCCGTGTGCAGGCCGATGCGGAGGTCCACACCGATCTCGTGCACGGACTCGAGCACCGCCCGGGCGCACTTGATGGCCGAGGCCGGGGAGTCGAAGGATGTGAGGAAGCCGTCGCCGGCTGTGTCGATCTCGCGGCCGCCGAACCGGCGCAGCTCAGCGCGTACTCGGGCGTTGTGCCTCTCGAGGAGATCGGCCCACGCCCGGTCGCCGAGGGCTCGAGCCCGCTCCGTCGAGTCCACGACGTCGGTGAACATGACCGTGGCCACGATACGGGTCGGTCCGGCTCCGCCCCGACGGCCGGTGAGGAACTCCTCCACTTCGTCGACGATCCCGTCAGTGTCGCCTGCCCACAACAGGAAGTCGTCTCCGGGCAGCTCCACCCACCGTGCCCCCGGGATGCGGTCCGCGAGATAACGACCGTGATCCACCTCATTGACGCGGTCACCGATCCGGTGCATCACGAGCGTGGGGACGGCGATCTGAGGCAGGAGAGGGCGCACATCGACCGCCATCGTCATCTCACCCAGCAGAAGAACAGCACGAGGACTCGCGCCGAGACGCATGAGAGTCGCGGACCACTGGAGGAAGGCCTGGTCGCTGGCCATCGACGGGGCGACCCTTTCCTCCCCCTCCGCTGTACCCCAGTGGTCCCTCACGCGCTGGCGGAAGTCGGCCCAGTCATCGTCCGTCCAACCCCAGGGATAGTCGTCGCTCCGGCTTCCCTTGGCGTAGGTCCCGCACAGGATCAGGCCACCGACCCGGTCGGGATGAGAGACCGCTGCGGCGATGCAGGGAGGTCCCGTGTCCGCGTTCCCGAAGAGCGTTGCGGTCTCGCTCTGTGCCGCGTCCAGCACCGACAACAGATCGGCCACCCGCTCCTCCATCGTCGGGATTTCCGTCAGTCGATCGGAGAGGCCGAGGCCGCGAGGATCCATGATGATCAGTCGGCAGAACCCCGCGAATCGTCTGAGGAAGCGGTTCACCCTGGGCTCGTCCCAGAGGACCTCGAGGTGCGACACCGATCCCGGTACCAGCAGCATGTCCGGACCGGAGGTTCCCACGATCTGGTACGCGAGGGCGGTGCCGTCGTTCCACGCATACGAGGTCTGTGGCCGATCCACCACCGAATCGTGAGCCGCTGCATGGGCGAGCGCAAGGGCGCTACGTCGCCGACTTGACCAAACTTCAGCAGGGGTGACCTATGGGGAGGAGATGTGGAGTCCGCTCATGTGGAGTCCGCCGGACTCCACGCTCTCTCCGCGATCTCTCGTAGCGGAGGCGGAGGGAACACTGTAAGAACCACAACGCTCCAGGTCAGTGTGTGTGGGTGGATGCTCGGGCGTGGGGCCGAGTCGTGTGAGAGCGCGATCGGTTGTGCCTCGGCCCCGGGTGTCAGCAGGGCGCGTCCGGCGTCATCTTCCGGGCGAGCCGGAGGAGCCGCTTGCCCTCTTCCTCGCCGAGGGCCTCGATCCCCGGCATCCCCGAGAACAGCCGCTCCTCGAAGCGGCGCCTGAGCGCACGTCCCGCCGGGGTGACCGCGAGGCGCTTCACGCGACGGTCGTCCGGATCGACCCGCCGCTCGACCAGCCCCCGCTTCTCGAGCCGGTCCACGATGCCGGTCACGTTCGACGCGTCGCACCGCATCGCCCCGGCGAGCTCCCCCATAGGCCGGGGCTCGTCGAGGATGCGAAGCGCCCACGCCTGCTGGTGAGTGAGCCCGAACGCGGCCGCCGTCGCGGTCAGGTGCTCCTGCACGAGCCAGGAGAGCAGCAGCAGGCGGGCCGGCAGCTCCTCGGACGGGTCGGTCCCGACGGCGCCGAGGCGGGGATCGGGCGCGGTTCGGCTCTCCACGCAGTCATCTTCCCACGGGATGGTTGACAACTTCAAGGATCCTAACCCATGATGGCTTCCATGATTGAGGGCTTCCATCTTCAAAGCCGAGGAGGGTTTACGCGATGAGCAGCGCTGGGCAGGTCGCCGGCCGCGGGACCGCTACCGGGGGCATCTGGCGGGCCGGCGTGATCGCGACAGGTATCGCCGTCGCCGCGAACCTGGGTCTGTTCCTCGCCTCCAAGGCGGCGGACGTGTCGTTCCTCGTGGAGATCGGGAACCGACGGCAGGAGATCGTGGCGGCTTCCGTTGTGTTGTTCAGCGCGGTGCCGATGGCGCTCGGTACCGGCCTCGCGGCGTTCGCTGCGCCTCGGATGGCGCACGGGCTGCGGGCGGTGCAGGTCGCCGGCGCCGCCCTCGCGGTGGTCTCGCTCGCCCCGGTCCTTCTCCTCGACGCCCCGACCGCCACGAAGCTCGCCCTGGGAGCGATGCACGTAGTGGCCGGCGCGGCGTTCTTGCGGCCGCTCGTCCGGATCGATGAGTCCCGCGCAGGGCGGGCACGAGGAAAGGAGGCACGGTCGATGAACGACTACGTCGAGGTGGCGAAGGTGGCGGACCTGCCACCCGGGCAGATGAAGCGAGTGAAGGTGAACGGCCAGCGCGTTTGCCTGGCCAACGTGAACGGCAACTTCTACGCGCTCAAGGACGAATGCGGTCACCAGCGGGCTGCTCTGAGCAAGGGGACGCTCGATGGCTCCGTTCTCGAGTGCCCGCTCCACTTCGCGCGATTCGACGTGACCACTGGGAAGGTGCTCTCGGGCCCTGACTTCGGTCGCCTCTCGATGCCCGGCATGGACCAGCTCGGTCCCGAGACCCTGGAGGCGATGCAGCGCATGGGGGAGATCCTCGCCGACGTCGAGGTGGAGGACGTGCCCACGTACGAGGTTCGGAAGGATGGGGAGACGATCTTCATCAAGGCGTGAGAGGACGCCGGGGTGCATGGGTCGGGGGAGGGAACCGCAAGGTCGAGGTTGGGAGCGAACGGGAGATGGAGACAGCGGAGCGTTTCGAGATCGATGATGCCAAGTACGTCGCGCTCACGACGTATGCGGAAGACGGCACGGCGCGGACCACCCCCGTGTGGGTTGCGGGCTCGGCCGGCCGGTACTTCGTCGTCACATCGGCCGCGAGCCACAAGGTGAAGCGGCTGCGCCGCGACCCTCGGGTCGAGGTCGCCGTCTCCGACGCGCGAGGCAGGATCGCGGAGGGTGCCCCGATCTACCGGGGCACGGCGCGGCTCCTGGAGGGGCCGGAGCGTCACCCGGCGGTGGAGGCGGTGCGCCGCAAGTACGGTTTGATGGCCAAGCTCCTGCCGGTCATGGCCCGGCTCCGGCGGCAGTCTCCGGACACCGTTGGCATCGAGATCACCCTGGACGGCGCGGCCTCGGAAGGATCGTGAAGCGGCGGACGGGTAGGGGTGCGTCGAGTCGAGGACGGCTGCCGGTGCCACCGGACCGTCACATCGCGGTCTGCCCGCCGTCCACGGCGATGACCTGGCCGGTGATCCAGGAGGCCTCATCGGAGCACAGGAACAGAGCGCAATAGGCGATGTCTTCCGGTTTGCCGTAGCGCTTGATCGGCTGCGTCTGGAGCATCATCTGGATGAACTCGTCATTGGATAGGTCTTGGGTCTGCTGGGTATATGGAACGAACCCCGGCGCTACCGCATTGCAGCGGATCCCTTTCGGGCCGTAGTCGACCGCGATCGACCGGGTCAGGCCGATGACCCCCGCTTTCGTTGCGGCGTGGGGACCATGGCCCGGTATCCCGACCAGCCCCGATGTGGATGCCGTGTTGAGGATGACGCCGCCACCTTGCCGTTCCATCTGCCGTAGCGCGTGCTTGCAGCCGTAGTAGACCTGGCCCAGCCGGGAACCCTCCTCAACCCGTCCGGGTGAGGGCCCGATCGGGGTCTCGTGGGCGTTCAGCTTCCGGCCCCGGCCGGGTCGGGCGCTCCACACGTCTCACCCAAGCTTGCAGAACTGTTGACATATCAACACTTGCGGCGTCAACATGTACTCGTGAAAGCGCGAGTCGAACGGGAACAGGCGTGGGCCTTCCTGAACCTGATGCAGGTGAGCGGGCTGGTCAAAGATGCGCTGGACGAACACCTCCAGGAGACGGCGGCGATGTCCCTCGCCGAGCAGGGCATGCTCATCCGGATCGCAACGGCCCGGGACGGGCGCGTCCGGATGGCCAACCTCGCGAGCCTCATGATGGTCAGCCGGAGCGGGGCCACGCGTATCGTTGACCGGCTCGAGCAGGCCGGCCTCGTCCGCCGCGAGTTCGGCCCCGAGGACCGGCGGGCGACGTTTGCCGCGGTGACCGAGAAGGGCCGAGCGCTGGCGATGCGCAGCATGCCGGTGTTCAAGCGGGCCGTCGAGGAGCGGTTCATCCGGTTCCTCGACGCGGAGGACGTCGCTTGCTTGCGCCGCACGCTGCGGAAGGTGCTTGAGGGCAACGGTGTCTGGGACGACGCGCGCTGCTCTCCTCCGTTCCCTCTGATGTCGAGGACGAAGGCAAGAACGTGAAGCACGAGCAGAACAGGGAACCCGCGGTCGAGGCCACGCAGCTGTCCAAACGGTTCGGCGACCTCGACGCCGTGAAGGGTGTGGATCTCGAAGTCGGCAGCGGTGAGATCTACGCGTTCCTCGGGCCGAACGGCGCGGGGAAGACCACGACGATCAACATGTTGTGCACGCTGCTGCGACCGACAAGTGGGTGGGCGAGTGTTGCCGGGCACGACGTCGTCAAGGAGCGGCGCGCGGTGCGCTCGAAGATCGGCCTGGTGTTCCAGGACAGGACGCTGGACGATCAACTGACCGCGGAGGAGAACCTCGCCTTCCACGCGACGCTGTACGGTTTGTCGAAGGAGGACATCGGCGACCGGATCTCAAGTGTGCTTTCGATGGTCGGTCTGGCGAACCGCCGGAAGGACCTCGTCGGGACATTCTCCGGCGGCATGGCCCGGCGGCTGGAGATCGCACGCGGCCTGATGCATGCGCCGCAGGTGCTCTTCCTCGACGAGCCGACGATCGGCCTGGACCCGCAGACGCGCGCGCGGATCTGGGAGGACGTGCGGCGGCTTCGGGAGGAAGAGGGGGTCACGATCTTCATGACCACCCACTACATGGACGAGGCCGAGTACGCAGACCGGATCGCCATCATCGACCATGGGGCGATCGTCGCGACCGACACGCCCACGGCCCTGAAGGGCCGCGTCGGACTCGACACCGTGCGGCTCGCGACCGCCGACGATACCTGGGCGGTACACAGCCTGACCGCGGCCGGTTTCGAAGCCGACGCGGGCGAAGACGGCGTGATAGTCCGCGTGCCCTACGGGGAGGCCGCGGTTCCCGCGCTGATCGCCAACGTCGGCGTGCCGGTCCGGCTCGTGAGCGTGCACCGGCCCACCCTCGATGACGTCTTCATGCACTTCACGGGGCGCAAGATCCGTGAGGAGGCCGAGTCGAACGGCAGCGCCATGGCCCGGCGCTTCGCGGCGATGCAGCGGAGGCGATGATGAGTACCACCGCGACCGCTCCCCTCGACCGGGTCCAGACCCTCACGCCGTGGCGGATGCGCCACGAGCTGCGAGCCGCATGGATCGTCTGGAAGCGCGAGCTGATCCGATTCGTGCGACAGCCGGCGCGGATCGTAACGGGCTTGGTCCAACCGATCCTGTTCCTGTTCGTGCTCGGGACCGGGCTGACTTCGCTCGTCGGCGAGACCGGCGGGCTGGACTACCGCAAGTTCATCTTCCCCGGCGTGCTCGCGATGAGCGTGCTGACGACCGCGATCTTCAGTGCGGTGTCGATCGTGTGGGACCGCGAGTTCGGATTCCTTCGCGAGATGCTCGTCGCACCGGTGGGGCGAGCCTCGCTCGTCATCGGCAAGACGCTCGGCGGTACTGCGGTGGCCACGATCCAGGGCTCGATCATGCTCGTGCTCGCGCCGTTCATCGGCGTTCGGGTCACCGCCCTAGTCGTGGTCGAGGTCGTCGCCGCCTCGGCGCTGATGGCGTTCGGGCTCACGGCGTTCGGCGTCTTCGTGGCGAGCCGGATGCAGAAGATCGAGAGCTTTCAGGTGATCATGCAGTTCCTCCTGATGCCGATGCTGTTCTTGTCGGGCGCGCTGTTCCCGATCACGGGGCTGCCCACGTGGCTGTCGGTGATCACGAAACTGGACCCGGTCGCCTACGCGATCGACCCGATCCGCCGCGTGTTCTTCGCCGCGCAGGACCTGCCGGCGGTGGCCCTGGTCCGGTTCGGCGGGGGGGTCGAGTGGTTCGGGCACGTCCTTCCGGTCGGCGCCGAGGTGCTCGTCCTCATCGTGTTCTCGCTGGTCTTCCTGGTTCTGTCGATCAGATCGTTCGGAAAGACGGATTGACCGCGGACCCGGTCGGGAACCCGGGGACCCGGGGATCCGAGATGTGGTGCCAGGCGTGCCCGCCGCCCGCAGCATCGGCGCGAACGAGCGCACGAGGTCCGTCAGACAGAACCGCGGGAACCCCCCGGAGCGTGAGTACAGGTCCGGGGTGAGGGCCACCTGGCCTTCCTCAGCAAGGCGGACAGCCGTGTCACGGATGTTGTCGTTCAGGCCGAAGATCTCGTGGATGACCACCACCGCCGGGAAGGGACAGGGACTTCGGGGCGGGCCAGGTACCACCCAAGCTTCCACTCTCGACCGGGAACCGGGTGGGCCCTCGCCTCCGTCACCCCGCTACCTCACAAGGGATGCCGCGGCACGCTTCCAGAACCTCGTCGTCCTCGGGGATCTCCCATTGCTGGTGGCCGACGTGCGCGAACCGGACGATCCCCTCGCGGTCCACGATGAACAGGCCGGGGCGCTGACCGAGCGAGGTGACCTTGCTGGTAACGCCGTAGAGGTCGTACACGTCGTGCCCGGGGTCGCAGACGCACGGATACGGCAGTCCATGCTCCGCGAAATAGCCGCGAGCCTCCTCCACGGTGTCGTTCACGACGGCGAGAACCTCGGTCCCCGCGGCCCGGAACTCCTCGTACTGCTCCGCCAACTGACGGAGATGCCTGCGGCAGAACGGTCAGAAGAACCCGCGAAGAAACACCACCACGACGCAGGATCGGCCCAGATAGCTCCCCAGCGAGACCTCACCTCCCGCCGCCGCCGGCAGCGTGAAGTCGGGTGCCGGTTCGCCGATCGCCGCCATGTTGGCCCCGGTCATGTCTCGCTTCTCCCTTCCACCTGGGAGTGGGGTGTCGAGCAGCCCAGCGGGAGCGCTCTCGCGGGCGTTGCTTCCGGTGTCGCTTGTTGGCACCAGCGATCGTGACCTAGGGGACGACGACCGCGCGCCCGCTCACCTCTCCCCGCTCCAGCCGGTCGAACACCTCGTTGATCTCCTCCAGCGAATGCCGCTCCACCGTGGCCTTGACCTTCCCCTGCCTCCCGAGCGCCAGCACCTCCTCAAGATCCCGTCTGGAGCCCCAGACGCTGTTGGTCACCTTGAGCTCGGAGGGCACACCCATGAAGGAGTAGGGGAACGTACCGCCCCCCAGCCCGACCACCACGATGCGGCAGCCCCTCCCCGCGGCGGCCAGGGCCGCCTGTAGGGTGGCGTCGTTGCCCACGAAGTCCAGGACCGCCTGGGCTCCCTCTCCCCCGGTGATCCGCTTGACCTCCGCGCCCACGTCTTGGCGCGCGTTGAGCGTGGCGTCGGCGCCCAGCTCCGCGGCCAGTGCCAGCTTGTCGTCGTCGATGTCCACCGCGACGACCTGCGCCGCGGTCAGTACCTTCAAGAACTGCAGGCCGAACTGGCCGAGTCCCCCCACGCCGATGGTCACGGCCCAGCTGCCCGGCGGCAAGTGAGGGGCGACCTTCTTGACCGCCCGGTACGGCGTGAGACCGGCGTCGGTCAGAGGCGCCGCGTCCACCGGGTCGAGGCCCTCCAGTTTCACCAGGTGTCGTTGGTTCGGTACGAGGAGGAACTCGGCGTAGCCTCCGTCCCTGCCGATCCCCACCCACTTCATCACGTCACACAGCTGCTCTTCGCCACCCCGGCAGAACGAGCAGGTCCCGCACCCCCAGCCGCCGAACACCGCCACGGCGTCGCCGGGCTCGAAGCCGGTCACCCCGGCGCCCACCTCCTCGACGTAGCCGGCGTTCTCGTGCCCCAGGGTGAGGGGCAGAGAGAGAGGCATGGCCATATGTCCGCGGATGATGTGGAGGTCGGAGTGACAGACCCCGCTGCCGGCGATCCTGACCCTGACCCCGTCCGGCGGGGTCTTGGGTACCGGCACGTCCTCGATCCTCAGTAACTGGCCTGGCTCGTAAAGACGCGCTGCTCGCATGTCCGCTCGCCTCCTTCCGTGCCTCCGTGCAGATGAAGACCCGAAGCCCCACCGGGTCCTTCCTCCTTACGCCACCCTGCGCCTCACCCGCCGGCCCGCACGAGTCCCCCATCCACGGCGATCGCCTGGCCGGTGATCCACCGGGCATCGTCGGAGGCCAGGAACGCCACCACCCGACTGAGGTCCGCCGGGTCGGCCACCCGCTTGAACACCTGCATGGTCATGACCTGTTGGGTCATCTGCTCCATGGCCTCCGGCGGGATCCCCGCGAACTCGTGGGGGAACAGGCCCACGAGGAGGGTGTTCACGTTGATGTCGAACTCTCCCACCTCGGTTGCGAGGGAGCGGGTGAAACCAACGACCCCTGCCTTGGCGCTCACGTAGGGAAGGAAGTTGGGGAACCCGAGGACCATGGTTCCCGAGGAGATGTTGATGATCTTGCCGTACCGCTGCTCCCGCATGGTCGGGAAGACGGCGCGAGCGCACACGAACATCCCCTTCAGGTCGACGGCCAGGTTCCGGTCCCACTCCTCGGGCGTGAACTCCGTCCAGGGCTTCTGGATGTTGGCCGTGAGCGCCGCGTTGTTCACCAGGATGTCGATGCGGCCGAAGCGCTCCACTGTCTCCCGGGCCACGCGCTGGGCGTCCTCCCAGCTCGTCACGTCGAGCTGCGTGAACACGGCGTCGCCGCCCGCTCCCTTTACCGCGTCAACGGTGGCACCGCCGTCGACGATGTCGGTGACAACCACCGTGGCTCCCTCCTGCGCCAAGTGGACGCAGTGGGACCTTCCGAGATACCCGGCAGCCCCCGTGACGATCGCCACCTTGCCGTCCAACCTTCCCGCCATCGCAACCTCCTCCTCCGTTTCCCGGCCTCTGCCTGTTGCTCGGCCTCCGCGGCCGGCGCCCCATGCTCCCGGCCCCCCGGTCCTGCTCCCAGGGACAAGGGTCCCGAGGCGCCCGGGACCCCGGCGCGCCGCTCACGCCAACCGCTGCTCGCTACAGGCGAAGCGGCCGGACCGGGGCGACGATCGCCTCGGGATCCCCCCGCCACGTCTCCGGCTGCACGTCGACGTACAGCTCGATCTCGTTCCCATCGGGGTCGGCGATGTACACGCTGTGGGTGATGGTGTGGTCGGCCGTTCCCGCGATCTCCACCCCCGCGTTCACCAGCTCCCGCAGGGCGCTCCGCAGTTCCTCGTCGCTGTCCCCGAGCTTCAGTCCGAAGTGATACAGGCCCACCCGCCGCCCGGGAGGGATGGGCGCGGCGTTCGGCCCGACCTCCAGCAGCAACAGCTCGTGGTGGGTGCGGCCGGAGGAGAACACGGCGCCCACGTCGCCGTACCGGGCCACCTCCCGCCACCCGAGGATCTCCCCGTAGAAGCGACGGGAGCGCTGCAGGTCATGCACGTACAGGACGATGTGGCCCAGCTCCTTGACTTGCATGGCGTCTCCTACGTGTTCCCTTCCCCGCGGGCGTGTTCGTACGAGATCCGCAGGATGGCCCACACCGTCTCCAGCTCCTCCTCGTCCCTCGGGCCGTAGACCATGAGCGCGGTGGCAGGGATCATGCCCATCCTGGCGGCAGGATGGAGCTCGCCCCATCCCCTCTCGATCACCTCACGGGCCGCCTCCTCCGGCAGGATGAGGTGGAGGCTCCCGTCGTACGGCGGATGGAGGTGGGCGAACTCGCCGTCCACCATGAAGGCCTCGCGGGGCCCGCGGGAGCCTTCCTCGAGGACCAACGCTCTCGCCCCGGGGACCGAGACTCGGCTCTCGCGCACCGTCACGCCAGCAAGCGTCCTCGCCCGCTGGAAGAGCCGCTCCTGAAGGGGTTGCGGCGCGTTCTGCGAGAGCTGTTGGTGCGGCATCATGGGGCCGGTCTGCGGCCGGGGTCCGACGCGTCCGGGCAACCGGGCGACCCCTGAGTCGAGCTGGTTCATCGGTTCAGCTTGCGGCTGTTCGGCCCCATTCGCTCCGTCCTAGAAGCTGAACAGCGGATCCGTGACGGTGAAGGGCACCGCGTGGCCCACGCCGGCGAAGATCGCGAAGAGCGAGATACCGACGCCCAGGAGCGTGAGGTTCCGGAAGAAGAGCTGCATCTGCGTCTGGCGCTGCATGGGGTCCTCGACCTTCCAGAAGGCGTGGAACCAAACGGCCGTCGGGATCACCCAGGCGGCGAGCATCAGACCGCCGAGATCCGTCCAGATGCCGAACGACAGCGACACGGCCGTGGCTAGGAGCCAGAGACCGGCCGGGATCCCCGCCAGGATGGGTGCCGGGAAACCCGCCGACTGTGCGTAGCCTCGCATCTGGGCGTCCCTCGAGACGTGACCGAAGGCGGAGAAGTACAGGAACAGGGAGAGCACGATCCGCCCGGCCAGCAGCACGCCTCCCGCCGTGTCGCTCACCTCGAACCTCCTTCCCAGCGCTGACTTCCTAGAGAATGGTAGCATACAACTAGTAAGTGAGCGGAGAACGACCGATGTCGCCCCGCCGGGCTCGCGACGGGTAGGCTGTCGTCGTGGAGGCCTCATGACCATCGGAATCTCTCGAAAGAAGACGTCGCCGGGCTCGTGTCCGGCGGCGGCTTGCCTGGAACTCCTCGGGCGCAAGTGGACCGGGTACATCTTGTGGGCTCTCCAGGAAGGTCCGCGCCGTTTCACCGAGATCCTCGAGGCGGTGCCCGGGATCACCGATCGTGTCCTGACCCTTCGGCTGAGGGAGCTGGAGCGGGCCGGGATCGTGACCCGTCGGCAGTTCCGGGAGATCCCCCCGCGCGTCGAGTACGCCCTAACCAGGCAGGGTCACGACCTCGCGCCGGTCATCCTGGAGATGGAGCGGTGGAGCCGGAGGTGGGGTGCCCAGACGAGCCGCCGGGCCAGGGGAGGCCGGTAACGGGTCAGGGGCTCTCCGGACCGTCCACGGGCCGCAGCCCCCAAGTCTCCAGGCGTCACGAAAGCGGGGACGGTCTCACCTGACCCGGTCGGGCGTCGCTTCGATGGCGCCTGGAGGTGAGCGCCAGATCAGTTCGGCCTAGCCGCGCGCCAGGCCGCACCTCGGCAAGCGGCTCGATCCGTAGGGCATCGGCCGGTGGGCCCACATACATCAGCGCGGCGGCCGCGCCGTCGGACATCCTGGGCGCGAGCCCCCGAGTCGCGGAGGCGGACGGGAATCGAACCCGCCTGGGAGCTCTCGCCCCCACACCGGTTTTGAAGACCGGGGGGCCCACCAGGCGCCCTGACGCCTCCGAGCCGAGCTTACCGCCGTACGATGAGGGTCCGACCGACAAAGGAGCCCGTCCGGCGTGATCCCGTACCACACCTTCCCGTCGTTCAAGGTCGGGCCGCTCACGCTCCACACGTTCGGTTTGTTCGTGGCGCTCGGACTCGTGGCGGGGTCGTGGATCTTCCTGCGGCACGGACGACGGCATGGCCTGGACGTCGAGGCGCTCTCGCGGCTGGCCTGGTGGATCGTCCTTGCCGGGATCGTGGGGGCGAGGCTCGCGTTCGTCGTGAGCCACCTCTCACAGTTCGCCGACCGCCCGTGGGCCGTGGTGGCGCTCTGGGAGGGGGGTCTCGAGTTCTCGGGTGGGTTTCTCGCGGCGGCCGTCATCGTGCTCTGGTGGCTCCGGCGCCATCCCGAGGTGCCGGGACTCGTGCTGGCGGACGGTGTGGTGCTCGGGCTCGCCGCCGGGCTCGCGATCGGCCGGGTGGGGTGCTACTCGGTGGGCGAGCACCTCGGGCACGAGACCTCGTTCTTCCTCGCGGTGCACTACCTGGGCGGCGTGACCCGCGAGGGCCCAATCCCGATCGGCGCCCACATCCACAACACCGCCCTGTACGAGATCCTGCTGCTCCTCCCGCTGATCGCGCTGTTGTTCGCACTGCGCCGGCGGGGCGCGGGCGCCGGGTGGCTCACGACGACGTTCCTGCTCTGGTACGGGGTCCAGCGTTTCCTCACGGACTTCCTGCGCGCCTACGATCGGCGCGTCCTCGGACTCACCGGTGCCCAGTACGTGTGCATCGGGCTCGTCGTCGCGGGGCTCATGATGGCCGTTCGCCTCCGCCGTCGCTCGACAACGGCGGCCGAATCTCTCCCCGCCTGATCCTTAACCTCCCTGCGTCTCCGGCTTTGATCTCCCTTTGCCCGCTCCCGCCTAGGCTCGTCCTCGGCCGCATGAAGGAGGATCGGGATGAAGAAGAGCGTGGTCGCGATGATGATCGCCGTGCTGGCGATCGGTGTGCTCGGCACCTCGGGCGTGGCCTCCGCGAAGCAGGGCGAGGTGCGTCGGACCGGGACGTGCAGCGACGGCAGCACCTGGAAGCTCAAGCTGTCGCCGGACAACGGCAAGATCGAGGCCGACTTCGAGGTCGACCAGAACGTCGTGGGTGACACGTGGAAGGTCGTCATGCGTCACAACGGCGCCGTCTTCTTCCGGGGCAAGCGCGTTACCGAGTCCCCGAGCGGCTCGTTCGACGTCTCCAGGCGCGTCAACGACGCGAACGGCTCCGACTCATTCGTCGCGAAGGCGGTGAACCCGTCGACCGGTGAGATCTGCAAGGGCACCGGCACCTTCTAATAACCCCCACGATCGTTGCCCTTGCGGCGAGCCCTCCGCTAGTCTGTAACAGACTAGCGGAGGTGCTCGCATGATCTCGAAGGTCGACGTCACGATCCTCGGACTCTTGGCCGAGGAGCCCCTGTACGGCTACGAGCTGCTCGAGCGGTTCCGCGATCGCGGGATGGCAGGCTGGGTGGAGATCGCGAGGGCGTCCGTCTACCAAGCACTTCGGCGACTGGAGGCCCAGGGCCACGTGAGCGGCAAGCAGCAGGAGGGAACGGAGGGGCCCGACCGCCGCGTGTACCGGATCAGCCGCTCGGGCCGCGACCGGCTCCATGCGGGCCTGGTCGAGCGGTTCGCGGCCGCGGCCCCCTACGAGACCGACGCGGGGCTCGCGCTCGGGTTCGCCCATCTGCTCTCCGTGGACGAGGTCCGCGGCGGGATTGCGGCGAGGGAGGGCGCCCTCAGGGCTCGGCGAGAGGCGCTGCGGGTCGAGCGGGGACGTCTCGCGAGCTCGGACGCGCTGGGCCACGGTGCGGCCGTCCGGCTCCTCGAGCTGCAGGACGAGCTCGCGCGAACCGAGCTCGCATGGCTCGCCTCCTTCCGCCGGGATCTGGCGAGGCTCCGGCGGTGATCGGCGACGTCGGCGGCGTCCCCTAGCATGGAGGGAACGATGGAAGCCGCGTTCTTCGACCTCGACAAGACGATCATCTCGACCTCGAGCTCGCTCGCGCTCTCGCGCCCGATGTACCGGGCCGGCATGGTCAAGCGCTCGCAGCTCCTCCGCAGCGCCTACGCGCAGCTCGTCTACCTGCTGGTCGGGGCGGACGAGAAGAAGATGGAGCGCCTGAAGGAGGGCATGCTCGCGCTCACGAAGGGCTGGGATCGTCGTGAGGTCGAGGAGCTGGTGCGCGACGTCATCGTCGACGTGATCGACCCCTTCGTCTACCAGGAGGCGCTCGACCTCATGGCGCTCCACCGGCAGGAGCGCCGTCGCATCTACATCGTGTCGTCCTCGCCGGAGGAGGTCGTTCGCCCGCTCGCGAGCCATTTCGGGGTGTCCGGGGTCCTCGCGACGCGCGCGAAGGTCGTCGACGGCAAGTACACGGGCGAGCTCGAGTTCTACTGCGCCGGCGAGGCCAAGGCCGAAGCCATCCGGCGGCTCGCCGAGCGCGTGGGGATCAACCTCGAGGGCTCGTACGCGTACTCGGACTCGATCACCGATCTGCCGATGCTCGAGGCCGTCGGTCACCCGGTCGCCGTGAACCCCGACCGCGACCTCCGCAAGGAGGCCGAGGCCCGCGGGTGGGACATCCGCGAGTTTCGCCGGCCGGTGCGCCTTCGAACCCGGATCGCGAGCGTGGCCGCCAAGCCGCGGAACCAGTTCGCCGCGGGCGCGGTCGCCGCGGTCGCCGTGGCCGCGGTCTTCGGCTGGGTGGTCGTGCGCTCGAAGATGTCGTCGCCGGCCGAGACGGCCTGAGCCCGGTCGTCTCTCGGCGTGCAGGGACGCCTCCGTGGGCGGGCGTGCAAGGCGGTCTCCCGGAGCAGGCCTCGTCGGACTACAATGACGGTGGTTGCCTTCGGGCGACCGCGAAGGGAGCAGAAACCCACGCGCGTCCTGCCGCGGGAGGCATGCTCGAGGGCTCGGGGCGAGAGCCACCGGGTCGCCGAGCAAGTGCATGACAGCGCATGTTCGCTGCTCCCTTCGCGTTCGTCTGGGCCGGCTGCGCCTCACGGCGCTCAGTGTGCGGGCGGGCGGCGGTACTCGAAGTGCATCCCATCGGGTCGAAGGAACGTCCCGCCCCAGATGAAGCCCCAGCGCTCGAACACCGCGACCATCCTTGGGTCCTGGTGGGGCGGCGCGCCGTACGGGTTCTCCGGGACGTTGATGTCGAGCGCGATGCCCCACGCGTGGTGGGAGATCGACTGCGATGGGTCGCGGTTCGTGAAGCGGCGCGCGTAGCACCCCGAAAAGCTGTGGATCGTGCCGGCGAGGCCCTCGGTGATGAGTTCGCGGACGGCCCCCCGGATCTGCGGGAACAGCGCGACGTTGCAGGTCACCTCGCCGAGGAGCGGCACGTGCTCGGTCGCGATGTGCGTCCGCTCCCACGCCGGGTCGATCAGCAGGTACCCCGGCCTCGAGGGGTCGGGCTCGGCCGCGAACTCGCCGAAGAGCATCTTGATCCGCACCGGCGGCAGCACGGCGTCCCCCTGGCGGAAGTACGGGGTCTCGCCGGGCGCCCGGACCCGCACGGAGACACCTTCGGGCAGGATCGAACGGATCCGCCGGGCGAGCCGCCGGTCGGTCGGGTGCCCCGACGGCTGGATGAGGGCGTAGCGGTCGTGGATCACGCCGATCGCGCGACCCACCGCGCGGGAGACCATGAGCTCGTGCGCCCCGACGAGCTCATCGGGAAGGATCGCCGCGATCCGGATCCGAATGTCGTGGAACTCGAGCACGGCGCCCGGGCCGAGTCCTCGGAGTCGAGCGCTGCTCTCACCGAGCACCCCCTGACCGTCGGCCAGGCCCACCACGACGCCCCGATCGGCGGGCGGGAGAAACGGCGCGTACTCCTGCGGGTTCACCGCCGCGACCTCGAGCGGGATCATGTAGCCCCCACGCGGGTCGTCGACGAGCTCGCCCTGGGCCGAGAACGAACGAGTCATCCAGGCGTTGTCGCTGGCCACCACGACCGACCGATCGATGCCGCTCAGGCTCGCGAGCCCCCGACGGAAGCCCTGGGGGAGCCCTCCGGGCGTCCAGGCAAGGAACGTGTCGGGCGCTTCGGGGACCGTGATCGGCGCGGACATACCCTCGTGAGCCGGCACGCTCGCGCGTCCGTTGCGCTGCAGCGAGAGCGTGAGCACGGCCCCGAGGAGGAGGCCCGCGAGGGCGGCGGCGACGAGACGTGCCGCGCGCCTCATCGAGAGCCTCCCGGGGTTGCGGGGTAGGGCCGCAGGCTGCGCGCGATCTCAAGGAGGTCGACCAGGTCGAGGCCGGTCGCATCGAGCGAGAAGTACAGGCCGCCTCGAACCCACTCGAGCTGCCGGCGGTCCGGCGTCCACCGTCCGTGCGAGCCGTCGACGTCGACCTCCGCCTGCCTGGCCGACGAGGCGGGAGGCAGCGAGTCACCGGGCTCGATGTGGAGGCGGATCCCTCCGCCGCCGTAGTCCGTGTTCCGCTGTCGGAAATAGAGGTTCACCCCGCTCGATCCCCCCAGCCGCAAGATCTCGGCGCTCGTGAACGCGTACCCGGCGGGCAGTCGGGAGGGGAGCGCGAGGGGGAACGAGACGGCAGAAGCCGCCCGCGCGAGCGACACGCGCTCGGCGACCCCATCGGACGTGGCGTGGACGCGCCAGCTCCGTGGGATCCTCGCGTCGGAGACCGGGAGCGAGCCGGCCACGCGAAGCAGCGCGCTGCGGGGAAGGTTGGTCTCCAGGTAGAGCTGGGTTGCTCCGGCGTGGATCGAGAGTCGGCGTCCGTTCTCCGGCGTGGCGGGCTCATAGTAGGCGAGGCTCCCGTTCGCGAGCCGGACCTCCTCCGCGTTCGGACCGACCGGCCCGAGCGGGGCGTCCGCCGATCGCACGTGAGCCTCGGCGACCTTGAGATAGGACAGCCCCTTCGCGTACGTGATGACGGTCTGCGGCGCGCCGACGTCGCGGGCGGGGACCACCACCCGGTACAGGCGCAGCCCTTCGAGCCGTGCGGGCGTGATCGGTCGGAAGCCCGCGAGGGCCGGGACGTCCGCGAGAGGAACCGATCTCGCGCCCTGGTCGCGGGCGACGGGACCCGCGGGGATGCGGAAGACGCCGGGCGCCGGAGGTCTCCAGCTCACGAAGGTGGCCGCGACCTCGAGGATCGGGCGGGACGGGGGCTCGTGGGGCAGTCCGAACCGCAGCGCCCACGCCTCGCGCTCGGGCGTTGGCGCGGGGGAGACCGTGTACCGGAGGGGGGACCAGCTCGACGCGTCGAGCCAGAGGTCGACCCGGTCGCCCGGGAAGAACGGCCGCCACTCGCCGCCGAGCGACAGGAATGGGAACAGAGCGCGCGCGCGCTCGAACGGCATCTGCACCTCGACAGCGGACCTCCCGAGGACGGTGCCGCGGCCGACCACGCGGATCCGCCCGTCGTCGGCGAAGGTCGCGACGGGCACCACGAGGTCGGTCGGTGCGGGCGCCCACCAGGAGAACGGCAGCCGGTTCCGGATCCGGCTCACGCGCGGGGGGCACGGCCCGACCGGACAGGTGGACGGAGCGACCGAGTACCAGCGCGGGCCGTTCACGACGAGCTCGAGATCCGTCGGCGTCTGGTCGGGGCTCGGGTACCGGGTGAGGTCCACGACCTGGAGGCGGAAGCGCTCCGGAGCTTGGAACCAGACGTCCATGGCCAGGTGCCGCACCGGGACGCTGGGCGAGAAGTCTCTCTCGGTGATCTCGAACCGCGCCTGGTACGAGGACAGCTTCGCCGCGGCCGCGGAGACGCTCCTCGTGATCTCGGCCGCGTCGACGCCGGCGGTTTCGGGCCGCTGCCAGGGCCCACCCACGATGGTGCTGCCGGCGACCAGGCCGAACACGAGCGCCGCGGCCACGGGGGCGATCCGTCGCAGATGCGCCGAGGGGCTGCGCTCGGCGCCGCGCGGCGGAGGAGGTCGATCTGGAGCCCGGCGAGCCCGAGGTTCGAGCGCTGTGGCGCGCGCCGGCACATCGGCGCGGACGGCCGCCATGATCGGCTTCACTAGGTCGGGTATGGCGGGGGCGACCTCGAACCTGGCCAGCTCGCGGAGCTTCCAGGCGCCCCGATCGAAGGCCGCGCACGCGGGGCAACCCGCCAGGTGGCGCTCTACCGCGGCCGCGACCCGCGGTGCTAGGCGTTCCCCGTCCATCCGCGCGGAGAGCGCGGTCTGAACCCCTCTACAGTTCACCCGCGTCCTCCTCGACCTCCAGGGCGCGCATCATTGCCTTGCGCGCGCGGTGCATCCGGCTCTTCACCGTCCCGACGCGCACGTTCAGCACGTCGGCCGCCTCCCGGTACGAGAGCCCGAACACCTCGATCAGCAGGAAGGGCTCCCGGTGCTCGTCCGAGACCGATTCGAGCGCGGCCCGCAGGTCGAGACGGGCGTCGGGGTCGCCCACGGCAACCGGCGAGGGTGGGTCCGTGAGCTCGACGGCCCGGCGGGCGCGCAGGGCGTCCATCGCGCAGTTGCGCGCGATGCGGAACAGCCAGCTCGTGAACTTCGCGTCCCCCCGGAACGAAGAAAGGAAGCGGAAGGCGCGCAGGAAGGCTTCCTGCGTGACGTCCTCCGCGAGCGCGCGGTCCCGGGTGAAGTGATAAGCGAAGCGCCACACGTCGGCCTGATACGCCCTCACGAGCTCCTCGAAGGCTCCGAGGTCCCCCTGGCGGGCGTGACTCAGGGTGCGCGGGTCGGGATCCTGCACGCGAGCCCTCTCAGTCCGACCGGTCAAGCAAGCCTACGTCCTCGCCCTCCCGCCGGGTACCCGACCCGGCCCGTCGTGAGCGGCCCGGTGCTCCGGGCACGAGCCCGCGACCCCGAAGCTAGGACCGGGCGGACCAGCGTTCGGTTCCGCGAGCGCCCTGGAACGTCGACGGCGTCCGCGGAGTCGTTCGTCGGCTCGGTCCTGGTTCGGAGGTAGGCGGCGGATGGGCGTGCAGGCGATCGAGCCGGAGCCCGGCCCGGCCGGGCCGATCCTGCCCGGCAGCCGCGGCCTCCCGGAGGGTCCGTGGGTGGTGGGGGGGCGGGTCGCGCTCGCCCTGGCGCTGGCGGTCGGGGTCGTATCGGTGCTGCTCGCGCCGATCGCCGTCGGGATCGACTCGGCCGTGCGCCTCACCGATCGGGCGCTTGCGCCAGAGATGGCAAGACCTCTTCGACTGCCCCCGCTGCCCGAGCGCTCCTCGATCTACGCCGCCGACGGCACGCTGCTCCAGCACGTGTATCGGAACTTCAACCGCGAGGTGGTCCCGCTCGCCCGCTACAACCGCGTCACACGCAGGGCGGTCCTGGCGATCGAGGACCACAACTTCTTCCGGCACGGCGCGCTCGACATCCTGTCGATCTTGCGCGCGGCCGTCGTCGACCTGGCGGCCGGCCGCATCGTGGAGGGCGGGTCGACCATCAGCCAGCAGCTCGTCAAGAACACGGTGACGGGGGATGCCCAGACCCTGCAGCGCAAGGTTCGTGAGGCGTTCGACGCGATCCGCCTCGAGCGCGCGTACTCGAAGGATCGGATCCTCGGGATGTACCTGAACCAGGTCTACCTCGGCAACGGGGTGTACGGGTTCGCGACCGCGGCCCGGTATTACTTCGACGAGCCTCCGGAGCAGCTGACCCTCGCGCAGGCGGCCCTGCTCGCCGGGATGATCGAGTCGCCCACCTTCTACGACCCGATCCGACGACGCAACCGGGCCCTCGAGCGTCGGAACGAGGTCCTGGCGCGGATGCGGGATCTCGGGTGGATCTCGCCGGCCAGGTACCGGCGGGCCGTGGGCACGCCCATCCGGCTCTCGAGGGTCGGTCGGGGCGACGGGCGTTCGGGGCCGCGCTCGTTCTTCGAGCAGTACGTCATCGAGAGCTTCCTCTCGAACCCGGCCTTCGGCCAGACGGTTGGGGAGCGGATGCGCGCCCTGTTCCAGGGCGGGCTGAGGATCTACACGACGCTCGATCCCGGCCTGCAGCGGGAGGCGGTGCAGGTCCTCAAGGACAGGATGGGTGGCGCGGGCATGCCCCAGTCCGCCCTGGTCAGCATCGTGCCGGACACGGGGGCCGTTCGCGCGATGGCGGTCGGCAACTGGGGGTTCGGCCGGCACCAGTACAACCTGGCGACCGATCCCGGAGGCGGCAGAACCGCGGGGAGCGCGTTCAAGGCGTTCACGCTCGCGGCGGCCCTGGAAGCCGGGATCTCGCCGAACGCGGTCTACAACGGGGATTCTCCCAAGACGATCCCGAGCTGCGGCGGCGGGGAGACCTGGACCGTCTCGAACGCCGAGCC
>Ga0070741_10008486_pt1 | contig 20593 bp, 17 predicted proteins | sample Coa_R1_4_FD_66440 | JGI IMG/M metagenome (GOLD analysis project Ga0070741, IMG submission 66440) | Surface soil microbial communities from Centralia Pennsylvania, which are recovering from an underground coalmine fire - Coalmine... | ecosystem: Environmental > Terrestrial > Soil > Unclassified ...
GGCGGTCGTGCCGCCGCTCGTGCGAGGCGCCGCGGGGCTGCTCGTCGTCGGCTCGCTCGCCCGCGAGTCGGTGCTCGCCCAGGGCGCCGACCCGGCACGGGTGCGGGTGTTCGCGAACACCGTCGACGTCCCCGCCTACGCCGCCCGGGCGGACGCTCTCGCCGGGCGCCGGGAGGAGCTGCGGGCGGCGCTCGGCGTCCGGCCCGACGACGTCGCCCTCCTCTCCGTCGCGCGGCTCGCGCCCGAGAAGGGACTCGACGTCCTGCTGCGCGCGGCCGCGAAGGCGCGGGATGGGCGGCTCGCGGCCGTCCTCGTCGGCGTCGGGCCGGAGCGCGGCCGGCTCGACCGGCTGGCCGGGGAGCTCGGCGTGCGGGCGATCCTGGCCGGCGGCCGCTCGGCGGACGGGGTGCTCGAGGCGTACGCGGCGGCCGACGTCTTCTGCCTGCTGTCCACGCACGAGCCCTGGGGAGTGGTCGTGAACGAGGCGGCCGCCTGCGGCCTGCCGCTCGTCCTCTCCGACCGGGTGGGAGCCGCCGCCGACCTGCTGCGAGACGGCGAGAACGGCGTGCTCGTCCCCGCGGGCGACGTCGACGCGGCGGCCGCTGCGCTGCGCGCGCTCGCCGCCGACCCGACGCTGCGGTCGCGCATGGGCGCCCGCTCGCGCGAGCTCGCGGCGCCGCTCGGCTACGGCCCGTCGGTCGAGAACCTGCTCGCGGCGGTGCGTGAGGCGACCGCGAGCCGGTAGACCTGCTCCTGGCGCTCGGCGACGGCCTCCCACGACGAGCGTCTGGCCGCCTCGAGGGCGCCGGCGGCCAGACGCCGGCGCAGCTCCCCGTCCGCGAGCACGCGCTCGAGCGCAGCCGTGAGCGCCGCCTCCCCGTAGGGGACGACGAGCGCCTCGCCCTCGCGAAAGCAGGCGGCGACGCCGCAGCGCTCGCTGACGACGACGGGGGTGCCGGCCGCCGCCGCCTCGGCGGCAGCGAGGCCGAAGCTCTCCCCCTGCGAGGGCAGCGCGAGCACGTCGGCGAGGCGGTACAGGCGAAGCGGCGGACCGTCGGTCGGCGGCAGCACGTGGACGCGCTCGCCGCCGAGGGAGCGCGCGACGCCGTGGCCGTCGTCGGGACCGACGAGGACGAGGTGGGCGTCGGGGAGGACGCGCAACGCCGCCAGCAGGTGCTCGATCCCCTTGCCGGCGGCGAGGCGGCCGACGTACAGGACGACGGGCGCGCCCTCCGGGATGCCGAGCTCGGCGCGGTCGGCGGGCTCGACGTCGTAGGGAGCCGGGAAGCCGTTGCCGCGCACGTGGATGCGCTCCCGGTCCACGCCCCCGGCGATGACGTCGTCGCGCTCGAGCTCCGAGGAGACGACGACGGCCGCCGCGCCTTGCGCGATGCCCCGGTAGACGGTCGAGTCGAGGAGTCGCTTGAGCGCCACCTTGCGCAGGCGCGGGCGGAACATGCCGAGCGGCTCGAACACGTAGGGCACGCGCCGCAGCCGCGCCCAGGCGGCGGCCCCGGTCGTGACCGGGTCGCGGAAGCCGAACACGTGCAGCACGTCCGGCCGGCGCGCCCGCAGCAGCTCGAGCGGGAGCGTCGGGGTGATGCCCATCCAGCGGTAGCGGAGCGGCGTCGCCAGGTAGCGGACGCGCACCCCGCCGTCCGATGCCTCGCGCGTCCGCCGGGCGGGAGCCGCGTGCAGGTCGACGAGCGCCGTCGTCAGCACCGAGACGGCGTGGCCGCGCGCCACGAGCCTGGCCGTCAGCTCCCGCCCGACGGCGACTGGGCCGCCGAAGGACGTCGCCGGCCACCAGGCCGGGCTGGCGAAGAGGATGCGCAACGGCTGTCCGGCCATCGGTGCGGACGTTAGCCTTGCAGCGGTGGCGGCGACGAACGAGACTCCCGCGGACACGCACGCCCGACCCCGCCTGCTCGTGCTCAACCAGTACTACTGGCCCGGCGTCGAGGCGACGGCGCACCTGCTCACCGACCTGTGCGAGGCGCTCGCCGACGAGTACGAGATCCGCGTGCTGACGGGCGTGCTGCACGGGCACGAGAGTGCGCCGAGGCGCGAGCTGCGTCACGGCGTCGAGATCGTCCGCGTGCTGTCCACGGCCTTCGAGCGCTCGCAGCTGCGCCTGCGCGGGCTCAACTACGTCAGCTATCTCGGCAGCGCGCTCGTGACCGCGCTCGCCGGGCCCCGGCCCGACCTCGTCCTGTGCATGACCGACCCGCCCATGGTTGGCGACGTCGCGCTCGCCGTGGCGCGCCGCTTCCGCGTGCCGCTCCTCGTCATCAGCGAGGACGTCTTCCCGGAGATCGCGACGAAGCTGCGCCGCCTCGAGAATCCGATCCTCGTCGGCGTCCTGCGTCAGCTCGTCCGCCTGTACCTGAGGCGTGCCGACCGGGTGGTGGCGATCGGCGACACGATGCGCCTGCGGCTCGAGGCAAAGGGGGCGCCCGAGGAGCGGATCCGCGTGATCCCGAACTGGGTCGACACCGGCGCGATCACCCCGCAGCCGCGCGAGAACGAGTGGAGGAAGGACAAGCGCCTGACCGGCAGGTTCGTCGTCATGCACTCCGGGAACGTCGGGCATGCGCAGGACCTGGACGTCCTCGTCCGCGCGACGACGTTCCTGCGCGACCTCGACGACCTGAAGGTGGTGATCATCGGCTTCGGCGCGCGCCACGCGGAGATCCTGGCGCTCGCCAAGCGACTCGAGGCGGACAAGGTGCGCTTCCTTCCCTACCAGCCGCGCGAGCTCCTGCCCCTGTCGCTCGCCGCCGGCGACCTGCACTTCGTCGGCCTCGTCAAGGGTCTCGCCGGCTACGTGGTGCCGAGCCGGCTGTACGGGATCCTCGCCGCCTCCCGGCCCGTGCTCGTGTCGGCCGATCCAGACAGCGAGACGGCGCAGGTCGTCTCCCGGGTCGGCTGTGGCGTCGTCGTGCCGCCCGGCCGCCCGGAGCTCGTCGCCCGCGTCGTCCGCGACGCCTACGAGGGCAGGCTCGACCTGGACGGGATGGGCTGGCGCGGCCGCGAGTACGTCACCGCCGAGGCGGATCGGCGGGTGGCGGTCGGGCGCTACCGGAGCGTGCTGCGCGAGCTCGCGGGGGAGCCGGCGTGAGGAAGCTGTTCTGGGGCTCGGCGGCGGCGCTCGCGTGGACGCACGTCGGCTACCCGCTCGCCGCCGCAGCCGCCGCGCGGCTCTTCCCCGACCCGCCGGTGCAGGGGGACGAGACGCCGGCGGTGACGGTGATCGTGGCCGCGCACGACGAGGAGTCGGTGATCGCGCGCCGGCTCGAGAACCTGCTCGCGCTCGATTACCCGGCCGACCGGCTCGAGATCGTCGTTGCCTCCGACGCCTCCGAGGACGGCACGGACGCGATCGTGGAGGAGGTCGCCGCCCGGGAGCCGCGCGTCCGCCTCCTGCGCTGTCCGCGCGGGGGCAAGGTGGCGGCGCAGAACCTCGCCGTCCGCGAGACGGGCGGCGAGATCGTCGCCTTCTCCGACGCGAACTGCACCTGGGCGCCGGACGCGCTGCGCAAGCTCGTCCGCTCCTTCACCGACCCGGAGGTCGCGTACGTGTGCGGCCGGCTCGTCCTCGCCGACGCGGACGGCACGAACGTCGAGGGCGCGTACTGGCGCCTGGAGACCTGGCTGCGCGAGCAGGAGGCGAAGACGGGGTCGGTCACGGGCGGGAACGGCTCGATCTATGCCGTGCGGCGGACGGAGTATGTCGAGGTCGACCCGCGCTACGGGCACGATCTGGCGCTCCCGTACCTGATGGTGCAACGCGGGCGTCGCGCCGCCTACGACCCCGAGGCGCTCGCGTTCGAGAAGCCCTCGCGCGACATCGAGGACGAGTACGCGCGCAAGGTGCGCATGTTCGAGCACTGCTGGCTGATCGTGGTCGAGGGCCGGATGCTGCGCGACCTGCCACCCGGCTACCTCGTCAAGCTCGTCTCGCACCGCCACCTGCGCTACGGGAGCGGCCTCGCGCACCTGGCGCTCCTCGGCTCGAGCGTCGCCCTCGCGCCGCGCGGCCGGCTCTACCGCGCGGCGCTGCTCGGCCAGCTCGCCTTCCTGGGCTGCGCCGCGGCCCGCCCCGGCCTGCCTCGCTACTACACGCTCGTCACCTGGGCGACCGTGCAGGCGCTGCGGAACTACCTGCGCCGCGGCGTCCCGGCCGTGTGGGAGAAGGCCGAGGGGACGCGATGACACCTCCGCCTGCGAGGGGACGTGATGACACCTCCGCCCCGATGACATCCTCTGTCCACGACCGACCCGGCCTCCGCCAAGTAACAGTCTGTTACTTGGCGGCGCTTGGCCGTTACGTGGCCGCGCACGGCCGGGCGATCTCGATCGCGGGCCGCCGCGCCGACGCGTCCAGCGCTTGCAACAGTCTGTCGCTTGGCGGGGAGGAAGGGCGGTGAACCGCGCCGCCGACGTCGCGCTCGCCGGCCTTGGGCTGCTCGTCGCGAGCCCGCTGCTGGCGGCGGCGGCGCTGGCGATCAAGCTCGAGGACGGCGGGCCGGTCTTCTACCGGCAGCGGCGGGTCGGGCTGGGCGGCGCCGAGTTCGAGCTCGTCAAGCTGCGGACGATGGTGGTCGGCGCCGAGCGTCTCGGCGCGGGGGCGGCGGTCGACCGCGGCGACCCGCGGATCACGCGCGTCGGGCGCATCCTGCGCCGGCTGTCGGTGGACGAGCTCCCGCAGCTGTGGAACGTGCTACGCGGCGAGATGAGCGTCGTCGGGCCGAGGCCGACGCTCGCCTACCAGGTCGAGCGCTACACGGAGCGCCAGCGGCGCCGGCTGGAGGTGCGTCCGGGGCTGACGGGCTGGGCGCAGGTCCACGGCCGCGCCCGGCTTCCCTGGACCGAGCGGATCGAGCTCGACCTGTGGTACGTCGACCATCGCTCGCCGTGGATCGATCTGCTCATCCTCCTGCGCACGCCGCTCGCGCTCGCGAGCGGCACCTACCGCGGCGAGGCGGGCGGCTGGCGCGAGCCGGCCGGCGAGGCGGGCCGTCCGACCGCCCCGACGGCGCGCGAGTAGCGCCGGGCGGGGCGCGAGCTGCAAAGCCGGCGCGGCCGGCCGAGGCTCAGCCCTGCGCCTGCGGGCGGGCGATCCCGCTCTCGTAGGCGAACACGACCGCCTGCACCCGGTCGCGAAGGCCGAGCTTGCGCAGGACGCTCGAGACGTGGCTCTTGACGGTCGTCTCGCCGAGGTACAGACGCTCGGCGATCTCCGCGTTCGACAGGCCGCCGGCGACGAGCTCGAAGATGTCGAGCTCGCGCGGCGTGAGCGCGGCCAGCTCCGCCGCCGGCGGCGGAGGCTCGCCCGGGAGCACGTCGGCGAAGCGCTCGAGCAGCCGCCGGGTCACGGTTGGCGCGAGCAGGGCGTCGCCGCGGGCGACCACACGTACGGCCTCGACGAGCTGCGCCGGCTCGACGTCCTTGAGCAGGAAGCCGCTCGCGCCGGCCCGGATCGCCGCGTACACGTACTCGTCCAGGTCGTACGTCGTCAGGACGAGCACGCGGCTCGGCGCGCCCGAGGCGACGATCCGCCGCGTGGCTTCGATCCCGTCCACCCTGGGCATGCGCACGTCCATCAGGATCACGTCCGGGCGGAGCGACCTGACCAGGGCAACCGCCTCCGCCCCGTCCTCGGCCTCGCCCGTCACGACGAGGTCCTCGCGCGACTCGAGGATCATGCGGAAGCCGCTGCGGACGAGCGCCTGGTCGTCGCAGATGAGGACGCTCGTCGTCACGCGCCGACCGGCTCGGCCGGCAGCAGCGCCCGCACGACGAAGCCGCCGCCGGGCCGGGTCGCCGTCTCGAGCGTGCCGCCGCAGAGCGCGATCCGCTCGCGCATGCCGATCAGGCCGTGGCCGCCGCCGCTGCTCGCGGGCGCGCCGACGCCGTCGTCCGAGACGACGAGCTCGAGGCCGTCCGCCCTGTAGCGGACGCGCACGTCGGCGCGCGAGGCGTGCGCGTGCTTGAGCGTGTTCGTCAGTGCCTCCTGGACGATGCGGTAGGCGGACAGGTCGACGCCGTCCGTGAGCGGGCGAGGCCTCCCCTCGACGGCGAGCTCGACGCGAAGGCCGGTCCTCGTCACCTGCGCCACGAGCTCGCCGAGACGTGCGAGGCCGGGTTGGGGCGCGAGCTCGGCGCCGCCCGTGCGCACCGAGCCGAGCAGGCGGCGCAGGTCGCCGAGCGCCGCCCGGCCGGTCTGCTCGATCGAGCGCAGCGCCTCGAGGGCGCGGGCCGGGCTCGCCTCGAAGACGTCGCGCGCGGCGGCCGCCTGGACGACCATGACGCTGACGTTGTGCGCGAGCACGTCGTGCAGCTCGCGCGCGATCCGCGCCTGCTCCTCGGCCACGGCGCGCCGCGCTTCGTCCTCCCGCTCCCGCTCGAGCCGCGCGGCCCGCTCCTCGAGCGCGTCGTAGTAGGCGCGCCGTGTGCGCAGGTTGTCGCCCAGCACCCACCCGGCGGGGAAGACGACGAGGTGGAAGACGAACGCGGCACCGTCGTAGTGCGTGTCCGAGAGGACGGGGGCGACGAGCGCGCCGAGCCCGGCGAGGCCGGCGGCGAGCGCCGGACGCCGGTCCGCGTGCGCCGACAGCGAGAAGAAGGCGAGGAGGGGCGGCAGCGGGTTGAGCGCGTGCTCCGCGATCGTGAGCGCGACCGTCGCGGCGACGCAGACGGCGAAGACGGCGACGGGGTGGCGCCGGCGCGCGAGTAGGGGCAGCGTCTGCGCGAGCGCCAGCGGCACGATCGCCTCGGCCGAGTCGCGCCGTCTCGCCCAGACGAGGGCGAACGCCACCAGCGCGAGGACGAGCGCGGCGTCGAGGAGCCACGGGTTCCGCCGGAGCCGCTCCCAGGCCATCCTTCGCAGGGTACTCCCGCCGCGCTCAGGCGTCGCGCGTCCGCGTCCGCCACAGCCCCGCCGCGAGCGGGACGAGCGCCCAGGCGACGGTCACGGCGACGGCCACCCCAAGCGACATCGGCACCCGGTCGCGCGCGGGGAGGATGCCGGCGGGCGCAAGCCGGTCGACGCCGGCGGAGAGGAGCCACTCCCGGCCGGCAGCGAGCGCGGTCACGCGCGTCAGCAGCGGCTCGACGATGACGATCCAGCCGAACAGGATCGACACCGTCTGGGCACGCGACGAGATGACGGAGCCGAGGCCGAGGCCGAGGGCGAAGGCGAGGCCGACGGCGAGCTCCACCCACAGCCCGCTCTCGACGAACAGCGTCGTGTCCGGCGTCGGCTTGCCGCCGGCGAGGCCGACGGTGAAGAGGCAGGCGATCGTGAACGCCGCCGCGGTCAGCGGCCAGACCATGGCCAGCCCGCCGGGAATGCGAGCGGCGAACAGCGCGGCGCGCGACCGGCCGGTGGCGACGAGGTCGCGGAAGACGCCGGCGCTGACGTCGTCGGCGCCGAGGCTCGCGCCGACGAGCGCCGCCGCCACCGAGCCGAGCTGCGAGAGCAGGAACATGGCGCGGCGGAAGTGGTCGCCGCCGCCGGCGGCGCTGTACTTGACGGGGTTGGACAGGTGGAAGAGCTCCATCGCAACCTCGAGGATGACCACGGCGGCAACGGTCAGGAGCACCGCCGTCGCCACGAGGCCGCGGCGCTTGCGGACCTTGAGCAGCTCCGCGCGGGCGAGCCGGAAGGGCAGCGGCCTCGCGCTGCGGCGCAGCGCGACGGTGGAGGCGGCGGCGGTCACGTGGCGTCCTCCAGCCTCGAGGTGATCTCGAGGAACGTCTGCTCGAGCGACGCGCGCTGCGGCTCGAGACGGTGCACGGCGAGGCCGGACCGGACGAGCAGCCGGTTGATCTCCGCGGCCGCCCGCTCGAGCGAGCCGTTCGGGCCGAGGACGACCCGGAGCCCGTCGCCGTCCGCGTGCACGCGGGCGACCTCGCCGAGGGCGGTGAGGAGCGTCCGCGCCCGCTCGGGGTCGTCCGTGCCGACGAGCACGGAGCGCGACTCCCGCGCCGACAGGTCGGCGATCGGCCCCTGCGCGACCACGCGGCCGCGGTCGACGATGGCGACGGCGTCGCAGATCCGCTCCACCTCGGACAGCAGGTGCGAGGAGAGGAGCACCGTGCGCCCCTCGGCGACGAGCTGGCGCACGAACAGGCGGAACTCCTGGATCCCCGCCGGGTCGAGGCCGTTCGTCGGCTCGTCGAGGATGAGGAGCTCGGGGTCGGCGAGCAGGCAGCGCGCCACGCCCAGTCGCTGCCGCATCCCCTGCGAGTAGGAGCGGACGCGCTCGTCCGCCCGCGCGGCGAGGCCGACGCGCTGGAGCGCGCCGTCGATCCGCGCGTGTGCCTGCGGCTCGCGCGCGGCGGCGACGATGCGCAGGTTCTCGCGGCCCGTCAGGTGGTCGTGGAAGCGCGGCTCCTCGACGATCGCGCCCACCCGGCGAAGCGCCTCGGCCCGCTCCGCCGGCACCGGCCGGCCGAGCACGCGCATCTCGCCCGCCGTGGCGCGCGTCAGGCCGAGCAGCATGCGGATGAGCGTCGTCTTGCCCGCGCCGTTTGGCCCGAGGTAACCGAAGGCAGATCCGCGCGGCACCTGCAGGTCGACGCCGTCGACGGCGAGCCGGTCGCCGAAGCGCTTCGTCAGCCCGCGTGTCTCGAGCGCAAGCTCCACACCGTGACGGTACGCGTGCCGCCCTCGTCCGCGCCTCCTCCGCGGGTGCGATCCGCCTCCTCCTCGAGAAGGATTACGCTGCGGGCGTGACGGCCGTTCTCTTCACCTGCGCCGGCCAGCGCGTCGACATCGTCACCGAGTTCGCCCGCGCCGGGGCGACGACGGTCGTCGCCGAGGCGGACAGGCTGGCGCCGACCCTCTACCACGCGGACCGGCACGCGCTCGTGCCCCGCGTCGACGACCCCGGATACGTGCCGGCGCTCGCCGCGCTCGTCCGCGAGCACGACGTCCGGCTCGTCGTGCCGCTCACCGACCTCGACCACGTCGTGCTCGCGCGCTCGCGCGACGCGCTGGCGCCGGCGCTCGTCCTTCTGCCCTCGACGGAGGTGTGCGAGCAGGTGGGTGACAAGTACCTCGCCCACCGGCTGTTCGTCGAGCGCGGCATCCCGAGCCCGCCGAGCTGGCTGCCGCACGAGGTCCCCGACGACGCGCGCTACCCGCTGCTCGTCAAGGTGCGGCAGGGCTTCGGCTCGCGGCACATCTACCGCGCGTCCGACCCGGACGAGCTCGCGTTCTTCCTCCGCTACACGACCGTCGACTCGTTCGTCCAGCAGGCGTGCGCAGGCGAGGAGTTCTCGATCGACGTCTTCTGCGACACGGACAGCCGCTGCCTGAACGCGATCCCCCGCACCATGATCCAGTCGAAGGGCGGGGAGTCGATCAAGGGCATGACCGTCAAGGACTGGGAGCTGATCGAGCACGGGCGCCGGGTGGCCGAGACGATCGGCCTCGTCGGCCCGGCGAACATCCAGTGCTTCCGCGAGCCGGACGGCAGCCTGCCCGTCACGGACGTCAACCCGCGTTTCGGCGGTGCCTTCCCGCTGCCGCGCGCGGCCGGCAGCCGCTACCCGGAGCTGGCGCTCGAGCTCGCGCGCGGGGAGCGGCCCGAGCCGAGATTGGGCGAGTTCCGCGAGGGCGTCGTCATGACGCGCTTCTTCTCGCACCTCTGCCTGACCGCGGACGGCGACGGCCGCCTCGAGCCCCTCGACGAGGAGCTTCCCGAGCCGGTCGTCCGGGAGCCGGCCATCCCGGGGACGGCGGCGGACGCCGGGCGGGCGTGAACGACCTGCCGGGGCTCGGGCCTGCCGGAGCCGGCGCCGGTCGGAGGGCGTCCGCCTCGGCCGAAGGCAGAGGTCGATCGTCGCTAACCTTCCTCCCGCCTCGCCCCGTATGCGTCGCGCACTCGCCCTCGCGGCGGCCGTCGCCGCCATCGCCGCCGCCATCGCCGCCGCCGGTTCGCCCGCAGCCGCGAACAAGCCGAGCCCGCTCGACCTGATCCGGAAGGGGCTCGCGCAGGCGGTCGGCGCCGGGCAGCTCGACCCGGGCACGGCCTCCGGCTACGCTGCGGTCGCCAGGCGGGCGGTGGACGAGCTCCCCACACTCCCGCCGCTCCGCGCGACCACGCTGCTCGAGATGCTGCGGGACGTCGCCGCCCAGTGGCGCGGCTACACGACGCCCTGGGCGCTCACGCTCTTCTCGATGCTGGAGTTCAACGAACGCCAGCTGACGCTCGAGCGGCTGCCCGCCTCGGGCACCGACCGCATCGGCGACGACGGCGTCGTCTACCGCTTCGTGAAGGGTCATGGCTACGAGTTCCACCCGCTCGCCAACTTCGCCCGGCTGAACACGCTCGTACTGGCCGGATCCGACGACGAGGCGCACCAGCTCGCGACCGCGCTCGTCGCGCGCGGCGTCCTCCGCGACGGCCGGCTGTCGTTCGCGTATCCGTTCCCGTTCGGGTCGGGCCGGCCGCCGTGGACGTCCGGGATGGCGCAGGCGGTGGCGGCGCAGGCGCTCGCGCGCACGGGGGAGGCGGTCGGCGACCAGACGCTCCTGGACGCGGCCGACGAGGCGTACGCGGCCATCCCGGGACGGCTCGACTTCCGCCTGCCGGCGGGGCCGTGGATCAAGCTGTACAGCTTCGACCGCTCGGCCGTCCTGAACGCGCAGCTGCAGAGCGCGATCTCGATCGCCGACTACGCCGACATCTCCGGGAACACGGGCGCCGCCGGGCTCGCCGCGGCGCTACGGGCGGCGGCGGAGGCGATGCTCCCGCGCTTCGACACGGGCTACTGGTCGCTGTACTCGCTGTCCGGCTCCGAGGCGCCGCTCTCCTACCACGACTACGTCGTCAGCCTGCTCGAGAAGCTCGCCTCCCGCACGGGCGACGGCAGGTGGCGGGAGTTCGCCGACCGCTTCGAGGCCTACGAGTCGCAGCCCCCGGCGCTGAAGCCGGCCCCGGCGGCGGCGCCGGCCGCGGACGATCCGATCGTCATCTACCCCGACCCCCAGGACGGCTACCTCGACACGGCGAGCTTCCGCTTCTGGCTGTCGAAGCTGTCCACGGTCACGCTGCACGCGGGTGGAAGGACGGTGTCGCTCGAGCTCGCGCACGGGTCGCACACGATCGTCTGGTCGCCGGGGCTGCGCGCTCCCGGCACCTACCACCCGTACCTCACGGCCCACGGCCCGGCCGGGAACACGGTGCGGGTGGCGCTGCGCCAGGTCGTCATCCGCCCACTGCTCGCCCCCCGAGTGGACGCGCACGTGGTCGGGCTGCGCACGCTCGTGTGGGAGGCGCAGGACGAGGGGACGCCGTGGCTGCACCTGGTCGTGCGGCTCGAGCAGGGGGCGGTGCGCCGCTACCGCGACCTCGGGCGCCGGCCGCTCTCGGGTCGCGCCCTGCTCTCCCTGCCGCCGGGCAGCTGGCAGGCGACGCTCGTGGCGGGGAACTCGGCGCACCGGGCGACGGCGGTCGACCTCGGGACGGTCACGGGGCGAGCGCGCTGAGGAGACGGCGCCTCGTCCTCGCCGCTGTCGCCGGCATCGTCGTCGCCGTGGGCGGGGCGGCGGTCGGCTACGTCCTCTACGTCCGCGAGCGGGGCGCCGACGTGCGCGGCTCCTCGACGCAGGAGTTCGTGCCCACGGAGACGCAGCCGCTTTCGCCGGCGCCTGCGCCCGGGAAGACGACGCCTGCGACCGACTGGCCGATGTTCGCCTTCGACCCTCGCCGCCTCCACTACCTGGCCAGCTCGCTGCGCCCCCCGTTCCGCCGCAGGTGGCTCTTCCGCGCCGGGTCGCTCGTCGAGTTCCCGCCGGCGATCGCGGACGGCAGGCTGTACGTGTCCTCCAACGCCGGCGTTCTGTACGCTCTCGCGGCTGCGACCGGCCGCGTCGCCTGGTCGTACCGGTCGGGACGCTGCGTCGCCGCCTCGCCCGCGCTCGCCGCAGGGCTCGTGTACGAGGCGTTCCTCAACCGGCCGCCCTGCAACTCGACCCGCAGCGACATCGACGGGGAGCTCGTCGCCTTCGACGCCCGCACGGGTAGGGTGCGCTGGCGGCGCGCGATCGGGCCGAGCGAGTCCTCGCCGCTCGTCTCCAACGGGCTCGTCTACGTCGGCGACTGGCGCGGCAAGGTGTACGCCTTCGGCGCACGCACGGGTCGTCCGCGCTGGAGCTTCCAGACCGGCGGCAAGGTGAAGGGGGGCGTCGCGCTCGCCGGGCGCCGGCTGTACGTCGGCTCCTACGACGGCCACGTGTACGCGCTGTCGGCGCAGACGGGAAGGCTGATCTGGCGGGCGTCGGGGCAGCCGCGCCTCGGCGGCTCCGGCACCTTCTACTCGACACCCGCCGTCGCCTACGGGCGCGTGTACATCGGCTCGACCGACGGCAAGGTGTACTCGTTCGGGGCGGCGTCCGGAAAGCTCCGCTGGTCGCGGTCGACCGGCGGCTACGTGTACGGCTCGCCCGCGGTGTGGAAACTGCGCATCCTCGTCGGCTCCTACAGCGGCACCTTCTCCGCGTTCGACGCCGCGACCGGCGACGTCCGCTGGCAGTTCAAGGCGAACGGCCCCATCTCCGGGTCCGCCACCGTGCTCGGCAACCTTGTCTACTTCTCCACGCTCGAGCGGCGTACGTACGCCCTGAACGCCGCTACCGGACGCCTCGTCTGGAGCTTCCCGGACGGGAAGTACTCGCCGGTCGTCTCGGACGGCAAGCGCGTGTACCTCGTCGGCTACGCCCGGATCTACGCTCTGGTGCCGCGATGAGGCTCTTCGCGCCACTGCGAGGCTGGCCCGGCAGACGGGTCCGCGGGGCGCAGGACGGCGCGCCCGGGCGCGGACGGGGCGCGCGGGCGGCTCACCGCGCCGCCGGCGTCGCCTGTCGGCGGAGCCCGGCTTCGGCGGCCGGCAGCCGGCAGGGGCGAGTGGCGTGAGGTACCTGGTGACCGGAGCGGCCGGGTTCGTCGGCTCGCATCTGGCGGCCGCGCTGCAGGCGGCCGGTGACGAGGTGGTCGGGATCGACTGCTTCACGGACTACTACGACCCGCGGCTGAAGGAGGACAACGCGCGCGGTCTCGACGTGCGCCGCACCGACCTCGCCCAGGACCCGCTCGACGTGTCCGGCTTCGACGGCGTCTTCCATCTCGCCGCGCAGCCGGGCGTGCGCAGCTTCGGCGACGTCTTCCCCCGCTACGTGCGCGACAACGTGGTCGCGACGCAACGCCTGCTCGAGGCGGCGGCGGCGGCGGGCGTGCGCGTCGTCTTCGTCTCCTCGTCCTCGGTGTACGGCGAGGCCGAGCGCTACCCGACGCCGGAGGAGACGCCGCCCAGGCCGCTCTCGCCGTACGGGATCACGAAGCTCGCCTGCGAGCACCTCGCCCGCGCGTACCAGCGGAGCTTCGGCCTCGACGTCGTCGTGCTGCGCTACTTCTCCGTCTTCGGCCCGCGCCAGCGGCCGGACATGGCCTTCACGCGCGCCGCCTTCGCGCTCGCCGAGGGGAGACCCTTCCACCTGTACGGCGACGGCCTGCAGACGCGGTCGTTCACGTACGTGGACGACGCCGTCGCCGCCACCGTCGCCGCGATGGAACGGGGCGAGGGCACCTACAACGTGGGCGGCGGCGTCGAGGCGACGATGCGCGAGGCGATCGCGACGCTCGAGCGCGTCGCCGGCCGCCGGCTCGAGGTGCGCTCCAGCCCGCCCGTTCCGGGCGACCAGCGCCGCTCGCAGGCCGACACGACGCGCATCCGGACGGACCTCGGCTGGCAGCCGCGCGTGTCGCTCGAGGACGGGTTGGCGGCGCAGTGGCGGTGGGCTTCGTCTAAAGTCGGCGCGCGATGAGCCCGGACGCCCAGGTGCGTGAGCGCCCGCGAGACCTCGACGCAGAGCAGGAGATCGAGCTCGGCCGCTTCTGGAAGGCGATCGTCCTGCGCTGGTGGCTGATCCTCATCGGCCTCGTCGCCGGCGCGATCATCGGCCTGCTCGTCTCGCTCGGCGGGGGCACGCAGTACACGGCGACCTCCGAGGTCTACCTCGGCCAGCCGCTCAGCCCCGGCGGTCTGCAGCCGCTCACCAGCTACTCGACGAGCCTCGCCCTGGCCGCGTTCTACGTCACGAGCGAGGCAGCGATCCGCAACGCAGCCGCCCGCGCCGACCTGACGCCGGACGAGCTGCGCGGGCACGTGAGCTCGAAGCCGATCCTCGGCCTGACCGGAACGAAGCTCGGCACGGCGGCGCCGCTGATCGAGATCACCGTCACCGGCTCCTCCCGCAGCAAGATTCCGAGGGCGGCGAACGCGCTCGCGAACGGTGTCGTCGGCAAGCTGAGCGGGTACTCGATCTCGAAGCTCGACACGCTGAACGCCAAGCTCACGCGCGACAAGAATCAGCTCAAGCTCGTCACGAGCCGCCTCGACACCGCGCTCGCCCAGCAGCGGGCCCTGACCGGCGGGCACGCCCTGTCGTCGACCGAGCAGCTGATCGCCAGCCTCAACCTGAACAGTCTGGTCAACTCGCTCGTCCTCCAGCAGTACAACCTGCAGGGCGACCAGACCGGCATCCAGCAGCAGATCGCCGCCGTGCAGGAGCTCGAGCTGCCGCGGGTGATCGCGTTCGCGGCGGCGACCCGCTCGGGCGGGCCGAGCCGCCGCTCGGCGATCGTCGTCGGCGCCGTGATCGGATTCCTGCTCGGCCTGCTCGCGGCCGTCCTGTGGGAGCCGGTGGCGGTCAGGGTGCGCCAGGCGACGTAAGCGCGGCCCGGCCGTGCTCGACGGCAAGCGCGTGGCGGTGGTCGTGCCCGCCTACAACGAGGCGGAGCTGCTGCCGAAGACGCTTGCCGGCATCCCCGACTTCGTCGACCGGGTGTACGTGGTCGACGACGCCTCCCGCGACGCGACCGCCGAGCGCGCCCGGGCGGCCGCGGAGCGCGACCCGCGCGTCGTCCTCGTCTCGCACGAGCACAACCGCGGCGTGGGCGCGGCGATCGTGTCCGGGTACAAGCGGGCGCGTGGCGAGCGCATCGACGTCACCTGCGTGATGGCCGGCGACAACCAGATGGACCCGGCCGAGCTGGCCACGCTCGTCCGCCCGGTCGCGGCCGGCGAGGTCGACTACGCCAAGGCGAACCGGCTGTTCACGGGGCAGGCCTGGCAGCTGATCCCCCACTCGCGCTACCTCGGCAACGCCGTCCTGTCGCTGCTGACGAAGGTCGCCTCCGGCTACTGGCACGTGGCCGACTCGCAGGCCGGCTACACCGCCATCTCGCTGCCGATGCTGGAGGTGCTCGACCTCGACCGCATCTACCCGCGCTACGGCTTCCCCAACGACCTGCTCGTGCACCTGAACGTGTGGAACGCCCGCGTCCGCGACGTCCCGTCGCGGCCGGTCTACGGCGTGGGCGAGAAGTCGGGCATCCGTCTGCGCACGGTCGTGCCACGCATGTCCCTGCTCCTGCTCAGGGCCTTCGTCTGGCGGATGAAGGAGAAGTACGTCATCCGCGACTTCCACCCGCTCGTCTTCTTCTACGGCCTCGGCGCGCTGATGCTCGTCGGCGGGCTCGGCCTCGGCGTCGCCGAGATCGTCCTGCGCGCGCTCGGCAACGTCATCCCGACGGCGACGATCGTCCTCGTCGCGCTGCTGCTCATCTTCGGCGTGCAGTTCACGCTCTTCGCCATGTGGTTCGACATGGAGTCGAACAAGGAGCTGCGCTAGCGGGCGGCGACCCGTCCGAGCGGCCAGGCCGGGGCGGGTGGGGATTGCGCGGAGGCGGTTTCGCCGCCAAGATCAGGTGGTCACGTCGTCGGAACCAGGGGGAACGGAGGTCATGTCGGCTCGTCGTCTGCGGATGCTCGCGGCAGCGCTCGCGCTCGCCGGCTCGGTCACGCTCGCGGCGCTGCCCGCGGCCGGATCGGGGGGGAACGGGCCCGGGGCGGTGGGCTGGCCGACGTACGGCTTCGACCTGCAGCGCACCGGCTACAACCCGACCGAAACCGTGCTCGGCAGCGCCAACGCCGGGTCGCTCCGGCTGCGCTGGACGGCGGCGCTGGGCGACGTGATGATCGCCCAGGCTGTCGAGGCAGAGAGCGTGTACATCCCCGGCCGGGGCACGAAGAACGTCGTCTACGAGGGCACGGAGCACGGCGACTTCTACGCGCTCGACGCGGCCACCGGCCAGGTGCTGTGGCAGAAGAACCTCGGCTCGGAGCAGACGAGCTGCGAGGACATGCCGGACGGCGTGTTCGGAGTCGGCGGCGCCGCGGTCGTCGACCGCACGACGGCGGCCGGGGTCGTGTACGTCGCCGGCGGGGACGGGGCGGTTCACGCCCTCTCCCTTGCCAGCGGTCAGGAGCAGCCCGGCTGGCCCGTGCGCAACGTCTTCGACCCGCGCCAGGAGCACGTGTACGGAGGGCTGAACGAGCGGGCGGGCAAGCTCTACGTCACCGTCGCCAGCCACTGCGACTTCGTCCCCTACCACGGGCGCGTGTCGGAGATCGACATCGCCACGCGCACCGTCCAGGCGAGCTTCTACCCGGCCACGCCGGACGTGGACGGGGGCGGGGTGTGGGGACCGGGGGGCGCGTCCATCGACCCCGCGACGGGCCACGTGTTCGCCGCCACCGGCAACGCCCTCACCGACCCCGAGTACTACTTCCACTCGAACTCCGTCGTCGAGCTGGACGCGTCGCTCAACCTCGTCGGCGCCAACTACCCGGGTCTGACGGGGGTCGACGTCGACTTCGGCGCGACGCCGATCCTCTACCGGCCGGCCGGCTGCCCGACGACGCAGGTGGCGGCGAAGAACAAGAGCGGCGTGCTCGTCGTCTACGACGAGGGCGCGCTCGACGCGGGCTACACGCAGCGGCTGCAGATGGCGGACGTGAACGACTACCAGTTCAACGGCATCCCCGCCTGGGACCCGGTGACGAACATGCTCTACGTCTCGAACAGCTCCGACTCGAGCGCCGGGACGTACTTCCACGGCCTGGTCGCGCTGCACGCGGGCGCCGACTGCCAGCTGTCGCTCGCCTGGCAGCAGACCGTCGGTCCGAACAGCACCAGCGTCTCGCCGCCGACGGTCGCGAACGGGGTCGTCTACTACGGCGACGGCTTCGGCAACACGGAGCGGGCGTTTGACGCGGCGACCGGCGCGCAGCTGTGGTCGAGCGGGTCGACGATCGGCGGGGGCGTGTACGCCGCGCCGACCGTGGTCGACGGCATGCTGCTCGTCCCGGCCTGGGACGGCAAGCTGTACGCCTTCGCACCCTCCGGCGCGGGCAGCCCGCCGACGGTCAGCTCGTTCAGCCCGGCGAGCGGGCCGGTCGGGACGGCGGTGGACATCCGCGGGACGGGCTTCACTGGTGCGACCAGGGTGACCTTCAACGGCGTCGCCGACCCGGGCTTCGTGGTCAACTCGGCGACCGACATCTCGGCGCACGTCCCGGCCGGCGCGACGACGGGCCGGATCGCGGTCACCACGCCGAGCGGCACCGGCACGAGCGCGTCCAGCTTCACCGTCACGGGCGGCGGGGGCGGCGCGCCGACGATCACGTCCTTCAGCCCGGTCAGCGGCCACGCCGGTACGCGGGTGACGATCACCGGCACGAACTTCACGGGCGCCACGTCGGTGAAGCTCGGGGCGACGCCCGCGCCGTTCGCGGTCAGCTCCAGCACCGTCATCGTCGCCACGGCGCCGTCGGCGCGCACAGGCGCCTACAGGTGGTCGGTGACGACACCGAGCGGGACCGCGGTCAGCAGGCGCTTCTTCTACCTGTTCTGACGGGGGCCGCCCGGCCCGGCCCGGCTCGGCCGCGGCGTCCGCGCCTACGGCATCGGCTCGAACAGCGCCGCCGAGGCGAGCGTGCGGAAGGCGGCCAGCGCTCGCGCCGACGAGCGCACCGACCACTCCGGCGGATGCTCGAACCAGACGACCGCCTTGATCCGGGGGAAGAGGGCGCGCAGGGCGGGGACGACGCCGCGGATCCAGCGCGACTCGTCTCCGCCCCTCGTCGTGCTCGCCGTCTCGGCGACCATGATCGGCTTCCTGGCGGCGTACGCGGCGTAGACCGGGCGGACGATCTGCGAGAACGGCGACCAGTGCGACCACGGACGCGTGTTGCCGAAGTTGTAGGCGCTGAGGCCGACCCAGTCGACGTAGGCGTCGCCGGGGTAGTAGGCGCCGATGCGGTTCCAGCGGACGTTGGGGATGCTCTCCGCGTTCGGCGCCCACACCCAGGACACGTTCGTCGCCCCCTCGCGCTCGAAGATGTCGTGGATCCGTCGCCAGGCGCGGACGTACTTGGCGGGGCCGTCGCGGCGGCCGGGCGAGTTGTTGGCGATCCCCGACCACTCGGTCCAGTAGCCGTTCATCTCCCAGCCCCAGCGGATGAACAGCGGCGCGCCGTAGTCGCGCACGGCGTCGGCGCGGGCGGCGATGAGGGCGTCCTGCGAGCCGGAGGTGATCTCGTCGAGCGGCGGCGCCTTCCAGGTGATCATCGAGATGCGGCCAGCCTGCCGGTCGAGCTCCTGGACGGACGTCGGAAAGCCCTCCGCCCAGCCGTAGAACTGGTTGTCGATCGCCAGGCGGCGGCCGATCGCCGCCTCGAAGCCCGCGAAGCGCCGCGCCGTCTGCGTCCAGCGAGACGACTGCACGTAGGCGCCGAGGTAGGCGCCGCGAGCGGGAACGGCCACCGCCGAGCGCCCCCCGGCCGACCTCGGGCCGGCCGCCGCGACACCGACGGCGGCGAGCAGGAACGCCCCGGCGGCGGCGAGGGCTGACAACCGTGCGAGTCGGGTCATCGCGCGAGGCTAGGATGCTAGACCACTGCTCGAATGAGGCGAGACCGTGAGCCGCACCGGGCGCAGCGAACGCGGCGGGGATCGTCTGCACGCTGGCTCGCCGTCGCGGTGGGGATCGTCGGGGTCGGCATCGCGGTCGCCGCGGGCGTGTACTTCGGCGGATCGAACTCCGGCGGCGTGCGGAGCGCGACCCCCCGCGGCACGAACCCAGTTCGCCGCGTCCCGGGCGGCTCCTCCCGCGCGCTCGCAGGCAAGGTGAGGATGCCGAGCGGGAAGCGGGTCCTGTGGGGGCTGTACGTACCCGGAGCTCCGTACGACCGGTCGAAGCTGGTCGCCGTCGAGCGCGCGGTGGGACGCAGGCCGGCGATCGTCATGTGGTACCAGGAGTGGGCGGGGAAGCGACCCTTCCCGGCCGGCGACGCGGGGTGGCTCCTCTCACACGGCATCGTCCCGATGGTCACCTGGGAACCGTGGCGGCCGCCGAAAATCCTGCACCAGCTCGTCGTCAACCAGCGTCGCTTCCGCCTCGCCCGCATCGCCGCCGGCGCGTTCGACTCCTACATCCGCTCCTACGCCGAGCAGATCAAGGGGTACGGCGGGCCGGTGATGCTGCGCCCGTTCCACGAGATGGACGGCTTCTGGTACCCGTGGGGCGGGACGGTGAACGGCAACTCGCCGGCGGCCTTCGTCGCCGCCTGGCGGCACATCCACCACATCTTCGACCAGGTGGGGGCGACGAACGTCACCTGGGTGTGGAGCGTCAACCACGAGTCGGTCCCGGCGACGCGCGCCAACGACGCGACGCGCTACTGGCCGGGGAGCCGCTACGTCGACTGGATCGGGATCAGCGGCTTCAACTGGGGCACGTCGAGCCCGCACAGCGCCTGGGACAGCTTCGACGAGCTGTACGAGAAGCGGATCTCCCTGCTGATGCAGTTCCGCAAGCCGATCGTGCTGACCGAGATCGGGGCCGCCGAGGTCGGCGGCGACAAGGCGGCGTGGATCCGCCGGACGTTCGCGACCATCCTCCGGCGCTACCCGCGCGTCCGCGCCTTCGTCTGGTACGACGGGCGCGACTCGAAGCTGCAGGACTGGCGGATCACCTCGTCGCCGGCGTCGCTCGCCGCCTTCCGCGCGACCGTCCGCCGAGTGGCCATCCTGTCCGCGCCCGCCGCCTGGGCGAGCTCGCAGCGCCGGGCACGGCCGGCGGCGGGGTAGCGACACCGGCTCGCCCCACCCGGGCGGCCCGATCGGGGGATGCCCTCCGGCCGGCACACCTGCCGATGGACACCGTGTGCAACGCCACCGCCGCAGGCTCGTGTACGCAGGAGCGATCGCCCTCGTGAGCATCGTCGTACCGCTCGCGTCCGCGGGCATCGCGAGCGATCCGCGGGCAAACGGCCAGGCCCGTCCGCCCGGCCCGCTCGTGCCCAAGCAGGGAGCGCTGCTCGGCGCCTGGGCCGACGACGTCGGGCACTGGGTGGACGACCAGACGGCCGAGGCCGCCGTGACGAGGCTGGAGCAGCTGATCGGCCGCAAGCTCGCCGTCGACCAGCACTACTACGCCTGGACCGACTCCTTCCCGACCGCGCTCGAGCGCTGGGACGTCGCCAACGGGCGTATCCCGCTCATCAGCTGGGGTGGCCCGGCGCTCGACTCGATCCTGCGCGGCGACGACGACGCGATGATCCGGGCGCGGGCCGACGCGGTTCGCGACTTCGGATCGCCGCTCTTCCTCCGCTGGGCGTGGGAGATGAACGGGAACTGGTCGCCGTACGACGGCACGCACGCGAGCGATCCGGG
>Ga0070741_10008487_pt1 | contig 20593 bp, 23 predicted proteins | sample Coa_R1_4_FD_66440 | JGI IMG/M metagenome (GOLD analysis project Ga0070741, IMG submission 66440) | Surface soil microbial communities from Centralia Pennsylvania, which are recovering from an underground coalmine fire - Coalmine... | ecosystem: Environmental > Terrestrial > Soil > Unclassified ...
CGATCCTCCTCGTCGAACTGATCGATCCCGAGCTTGGAGATCACGATGGTTCCAACGAGACGGTCGCCGAAGACGAGCGGGGCGGCGAGGATCGACTCGTCCACGTCCTCGGTGCCGGGGATGGTGGTCGCGTAGGGGTCTTCGTTCGCGTTCGGCGTGTAGTAGGAGGTCCGCGCCTCGGCCACGTGACCCGTGAGACCCTGCCCGACCTTGATCAAGAGCGCGTCGTAGGTCTCCCCCTGGTACTCCGACAGTTCCCCGCGAAACGCGATGGGCACCAGGGTCTCGCCGTCCGAATCGAGCAGGTGGACGCGGCAGTTGTGGTAGTCGATGAGGGTGCGGAGCTCGGCCACCACGGCCTCCGCGATGTCCCGGACGTCCGGCGACTGGTTGAGCCGCGCGGCCAGGCGGTGGAGCATCTGCAGCTGGGCGTGCGGACGCCCGGCGGCCGGTTGCCCGCCCCGCTCGAGTCTGTCGGGTTGGGGGCGTTCGCGCTGCTCGATGGGCGTGCGGACCATCCTGACCTCCCGCGGATCAGCACCGTTTGTATCGGCCGCAGCCGCGTGAGACTGAGCACCCAGGGCGAACGGCGCCGCTGTCGTCCCGCCCACCATGGGTGGGGACGCGCGGCGGGACGAGCCGGCGAGTGGGACCGGGGCGCCTCGAGGGGTTCAGCGCGAAGCCACGGACGATCGGAGAGGCGTGCTCCGCCGTCGTCTCTGTATCCTGCGAGGCGTGCTCCCCGAGCCGGGCAATCTAGGCGGCGATCGCCACGAGGAAAGGGGGTATGGGGGCGCTCGCCAGCCTCGGCCGCTCTGGGGTTCACCTGAGTCGTGTGAAAGGGGGTGAGCCGCTTGACACGGATGCCCCTTGGTCCCGGCGACGAGATCGACGCCGTCGTGACGGCCGTTGCTCCGTTCGGCGTGCTCGTGGAGACCGGTTCCGGGATCCCCGGTCTGGTGCGCGGTGCTGACGAACCGGTCGGCAGCGTCGTCCACGTGCAAGTCATCGAGTTCGACGACGTCGAACAGCGATTTAGCGCTCGTTTGGTGTGAGGTCCACGCGCCAATCGGGGAGCGATCGGGGAGCCGGGGCAACGCTCCGATCGCTCCCGGTGGCGCCGGTTCCTGCGGCAGGGTCGGTCCCTTGACACGAACGGCCTTCCCCCGTAGCGTTTGCAGCTGCAATTTCGATCCGATCGATGGAGTTTGCATGATTCGCACGCGCTGCGCGGGACTCGTCGGGTTGATGATGCCCGCACGTCTGTGCGGCTGTCGGCCGGCCTGCGGCCTGCCGCCAGAGCTGCCGCCGCGCGCGTGAGCGTCCTCCGCTCCTGAAGGGCTCCAACCCAGGCCGGCAGCGCCCCGGCAGGCCTCCTTCCACCAACGGATCTGCGGAGGAGGCACATGACCAGCACTCGCGGCATCGCAACCCCAAGACCGGAACCGGACTGGGACCTGGTGCTCCGGCGCAACTCGATCGAGCGTCTGAAGCGCGAACGGTTTCCGCTCGACGTTCGCGACGAGCTTCCCGGGCTGATCGAGCGAGGGTACGAGGCGGTGTCCGAGGAGGACATCGTCCGCCTGAACTGGTGGGGCCTGACCCACGACAAGCCCAAGGTCGGCACCTTCATGGTGCGCATCAAGGTTCCGGGCGGCCTCGTGCACGCCTCTCAGCTCCGGGCCCTGGGCAGGATCGCGCGCGCCTACGGTCGAGACTCCGCCGAGCTCACGACCCGCCAGGGGATCCAGCTGCACTGGGTTCGTCTCGATCAGCTCCCCGAGGTCCTTGCGGAGATCGAAGCGGCGGGGCTGACGACGGTCGGCGGGGAGGGCGACACGGTCCGGAACATCACGGGCTGCCCGCTCGCGGGCATCGCCGCCGACGAGCTGTTCGACGTCCGGCCCGTGATCGAGCAGGCGGCCCGGTTCTTCTACGGAAACCGGGAGTACTCGAACCTTCCGAGGAAGCACAAGTACACCATCTCGGCGTGCCCGGCCCAGTGCAATGCCCCGGAGATCCACGACGTCGCGCTCGTCGGAACGTTTGCAGATGGGCGGCCGGGCTTCGCGTTGCGGGTCGGGGGCGGCATGTCAAACACGCCGCGGATCTCTCGGGACCTCGGGGTCTTCGTCCCCGTCGACGAGGCGATCGCCGTGCTCCGCGCGGTGACGGACGTCTGGCAGCACGATCTGCGCTACCGGGTCTCGCGCGCCAAGGCCAGGATCAAGTTCCTGGTGGACGACGACGGGCCCGAGCGCGTCCGGGCCCGCGTCGAGGAGCGACTCGGGCACCGGCTGTCCGACGGCGCGGCCCCGGCCCCCGTCGGCACGGGCGATCACCTCGGCGTGCGCCCCCAGCGGCAGGAGGGGTTCGTGTCGGTCGGGGTTCCGGTGCCGGCCGGCCGCATCACGGGGACGCAGCTCGAGCAGCTGTCGGACCTCCTAGAGGGCATGGGGGCCGACCTGCGGTTCACCCGGCAGCAGAACCTGATCGTCGGCTACGTGCCGGAGCACCGGCTCGAGGAGCTTCGCGAGGGCCTCGCGAGCGCGGGGCTGCCACCGGGTCGCCCCGCGATCTTCGGCCGGTCGGTGGCCTGCACCAGCCATCAGTTCTGCAACTACTCGGTCGCGGAGACCAAGGAGAAGCTCGACGAGGTGCTGACGAGCCTGGTCAAGCGCCTCGGCGCCGAGGCATTTGGCGATCTCACGATTCACATGGACGGATGCCCGCACGCCTGCGCCCAGCACTGGATCGGACAGATCGGGCTGCAGGGCACGACCGCCCCCTCACCCGACGGGCAGGGCCGCGTCGAGGCCTACGACGTCACGCTGGGTGGTCGTCTGGGAGCGGGTGCGTCGATCGGGCGGCAGGTGCTGCGACGCGTGCCGGCCGGCGAGCTCGAGGACGTGCTGGCGCGTCTGATCCAGGCGTGGCTCCGGGAGCGAGGGCAAGGCGGCCGGGCCGTGTCGTTCACGGCGTTCTGCGACGGACACTCCGACGAGGAGCTGGCGGCCTTCGCCCGAGGCGAGACAGTCGACGAGACCGCGCGGACCGGGGCAGCGGAGCCATCGCCCGGCGTGGTGGTCCACATCCCCGGCCCGCTGCTCGCGCTCGTGGGGGGCAACGACCGGCTGGAGGTCCAGGCGACGACGGTGGGCGAGGCCCTCCGGGCGGTCGCCGCCGAACACCCCGCGTTCGGGGAGGCGGTGCTCCCCCACGGGGAGCTCGCCGAGGCGTTCCTCGTCGTCGTGGGCGAGGAGGACGCCCGGGTGCTCGGGGGCCTGGAGGCGCCGGTTCGGCCGGGCGATCGCCTCTCGGTCCTCGCCGCGATGTCGGGCGGCTCGGATTGAAGGAGCGAGGGATGGTGCAGGTCGGTTCGGTCCGGATCGGAGAGCCCGAGCGAGTCGTGTTCGACGAGCTCGAGATCGGCGAGATCGCCGTTTGGCTCGACGCCGAGGACCCCGAGGATGTGATCGGGTGGGCCCTGGAGACCTTCGGCGACCGGTTGGCGGTCGTCACGGCCATGCAGGCCGAGGGCATGGTGGTGCTGGACATGGCCACGCGCCTGCGTCCGGACGTGCGGGCCATCACCGTCGACACGGGGCGGTTGCCCGAGGCGACGCACCGTTTCATCGATGAGGTCCGCCGCCGGTACCCGCGCGTCCGACTGGACGTGCGCCGGCCCGACGCGGATGAGGTGACGACCATGGTGCGGCGACACGGGCAGGACCTGTTCCGAACCTCGGTGCCCCTTCGCCTCCTCTGCTGCCACGTGCGCAAGGTGCGGCCGCTCGTCCGCGCTCTGGCGGGTCTCGACGCGTGGTTCACGGGTCTTCGGCGCGAGCAGTGGGCCTCTCGCGCGGCGATCAAGAAGGTCGAGCTCGATCACGACCACGGCGGGATCGTGAAGGTGAACCCGCTGGCCGACTGGACCAAGGACGAGGTCTGGGAGTACCTGCGAGCCCACGACGTGCCGGTGCACCCGCTGTACGAGCTGGGCTACACGAGCATCGGCTGCGACCCGTGCACGCGTCCGGTCGGGCCAGGTGAGGACGACCGCGCCGGCCGGTGGTGGTGGGAGGTTGGGGCGCCCAAGGAGTGCGGGATCCACTGCCCGATCGAGACCGGAGGCTTCGAGCACGAGGCGGAGGCGATCCTGCGGGAGGCGCATGCCGGTCCGGGAGAGCGATCGTGACGGCGCACCTGGATTGGCGCACACACGCCGACCCGGTCGAGCGCGATGCGACCGGCTCCGACACGCGGCTCTTGCTCTCCGTCGACGAGCGGGAGGTCGTGGCGATGGTCGTTCGCGCCTATGCGGCGGCGCTCACCGGCGAGGCGGCGGCGCGGCTGGGGGCCCTCGCCTCGTTCGCCGCGGCCGGCACCGTCCCCGGGGGCGGACTTGCCGATCTCGAGCGGGTCTTGCGACTTGCTCTGGAAACCGGCAAGGGGCGCGAGCTCGGGCGCGCGGAGGCCGAACGGGTGCTCATCGCCGTGCTCCGCAGGATGCCGGCCGGCCGAGAGCTCGCCGCGGCGCTCGAGCGCGTGAACGAGGCGCTGTCGAGCCTTTCGGGGCGAACCCTCCAATCCGTCCGTGCGGGCATGCGCGTTCCGGGCCGCTACACGCTCACGCTGGAGGTCGAAGGGGCGAGCCTCACGCTTGCCCTGGGATCGCACGGGCTCACGGTCGAGAGCCTGACGGCCGGGTGAGCGGATGGCGTTCGCGTATCCCGTCCTGCTCGAGCTGGCCGGCCGCCGGTGCGTCGTCGTCGGCGAGCGAGCGGTACGCGAGGGCAAGGCCCAGGCCCTGCTGGAAGCCGGGGCGGGGGAGGTGACGGTCGTCGCCGAGGGACCGCGAGCGCAGCTCGATCGACTCTCCGCATGCGGCGCGCACGTCGAGCGCCGCGCGTGGAGGCCCGCGGATCTGGATGGCGCCTTCCTCGTCGTCGGGTGGGGCGCGAGCGAGCGGGAGCGGGATCGCCTTGCGGCCGAGGCCCGGAGACGGGGGGCGCTCGTGAACGTCATCGACGACGCGCGCTGGTGCGACTTCGCCGCCCCCGCCGTCGTCCGGCGGGGGCCGCTCGTAGTCGCGATCGGCACCGGCGGGACCTCGCCCGCGCTGGCGCGCAAGCTCCGGGAGGACCTGGAGGGGAGGTTCGGCCCCCACTGGACCGAGCTCGTCCGCGTGCTCGGCGAGGTGCGCCACCGAACGGCATCGACGCTGCCGGATCTCCGCGAGCGATCCAGGCGCTGGGCCGAAGCGCTCGACCTGGAGGAGGCCGACCGCCTGACGAGCGAGGGCCGGTCCGCGGAGCTTCGCGAGCGCCTGCTCCGAAGGCTGGCGTCCGGCGGGGCCGCGTGACGGGCGGGCGGGTGGTGCTGGTCGGAGCGGGTCCGGGCGATCCCGGACTGATCACGGTTCGGGGCGCGGAAGCTTTGCGCGCCGCCGACGTGGTCGTCTACGACCGCCTGGTGCCCCCGGCGCTGTTGGAGCTCGCGCCGGCGGGGGCGGAACGGATCTTCGTCGGCAAGGCTCCGGGCGTCCCCCACGCATCGCAGGGCGAGATCGATGCGCTGCTCGTGGAGCGGGCACGGGCGGGCGCCACCGTGGTCCGGCTGAAGGGAGGCGATCCCCTCGTGTTCGGCAGAGGCGGTGAGGAAGCGCGCGCGTGCGCTCGCGCTGGCGTCCCCGTGGAGGTCGTGCCCGGGGTCACATCGGCGGTGGCCGCGCCCGCCGCCGCGGGCATTCCCCTCACGTACCGCGGGATTGCTCGGAGCTTCGCGGTCGTCACCGCACGAACGGCCGACGGAAGCGATCCCGACTGGGCGGGGCTGGCGAGCTGTGTCGACACGCTGGTGGTGCTCATGGTCGCGGACAGGCTCGAGCGCGTCTGCCGCGCTCTCATCGATGCCGGTCGACCGGCCGAGCAGCCGGCCGCGGTCGTGCAGGCGGCCACGACCGAGCACCAGCGCGAGGCCGTCGGCACGCTCGGGACCCTGCCGGCGCTCGCCCGGCACGGACCCATCGGTTCGCCCGCCACCCTCGTGGTCGGGGAGGTCGTTGCCTGCCGGTGGGATACCACCCCGGCAGCCCGGCACTAAGCCCGAGGCCGAAGCCCGAGGCCGAACGCGGCCGAACCCGGGAACCGCGGGTGCTCGAAAGGGCGTTGTCTTTCGGCTATCCTTGCTGCGCCGGGCACCGTCCCAGCACGTGCACGGACGACCGCGGGGCTCGGTCCGCTTGGGAGACGCAGGCACGCTCGCTGCTGCCCGCAGGGGCAATCCTCCGGGGTTGCGTCTTGTGGTCTGGGCGGGCGGGGCCCTCGCGATCGCGATGGGACTCGCCGCGCTGGTCGGATGGTCCCTCGACCTGCGGGTCTTGACGACGTTCGCCCCCGGGTGGCAACCGATGAAGGCGAACACCGCCCTGTGCCTCGTGCTCCTCGGCTCGGCGTTGCTCCTTCTCCGGCCCCGGGAGCGGCCGGTGCTGCAGACACGGATCGGGGCCGCCCTCGCCGCGCTCGCCGCCCTGATCGGGCTCCTGTCGCTCGTCGAGTACGCGACCGGACGTGGCCTGGGCATCGATCAGCTCCTGTTCGAGGACCCCTCGAGGATCGCGGACCCGGGGCGGATGTCGGTCCCGACGGCGGCCGGGCTCGTCCTGCTCGGAACGGCGCTCGTCCTGCTCGATGGGCCCGACCGCTCCGGGCGGCTGCCCGGCATCCTGGCGCTGGCGACGTCGGTCCTCTCGGTCACGGTGCTCGCCGGATACGTGTTCGGCGTGCCCTATGCGGTGGAGTTCCGCGGACTCGCGACGGTTGCCCCGCACACGCTCGTCGCGCTCCTCGCCCTCGCGGCTGGCGTTGTGGCGGCTCGGCCCGATGGCTGGCTGGTCCAGCGGATTGCGAGCCGGACCTCGGGGGGGTTCGTCGCGCGGTGGTTGCTCCCCGCCGGCGTCGTCGTGCCGATCCTCGTCGGCGCCCTCCTCCTGGCGGGCTCCCGCCTCGGGGGCTACGGCACCGAGCTGGGCCTCACCCTGATGGTGGGGACGACGATCGCGCTGTTCGTCGCGGTCGTCCTGGGGGTGGCCTCCCGCCTCGACCGGCTCGAGGTCCGCAGTCTCGGCTCCGAGGCGGCCGCCAGGTCCAGCCAAGAGGCGCTCGACGCGCTGGTCGCGCACGCGCCCGAGGGCATCGTCGTCGTCGACGCCACCGGCACGATCCTGCGAGCCAACCCCGAGGCGGAGCGGCTGTTCGGCTACGCCCCCGGGGAACTCGCCGGCCGCTCCATCGAGGACCTCGTGCCCGAGCACCTGCGGGCGGCGCACGCGTCCCACCGCGCCTCCTACATGCAGGCGCCGGCGGCGCGCCGGATGGCGGTGGGGCTCGACCTGCTCGGCCACCGCATCGACGGCAGCACCTTCCCCGCCGACATCACGCTGGGCGTGATCGAGACCGCTACCAGGGGCCCGCTGATCGCCGCGTTCATCCGGGACGTGACCGAGCGGGTCAGGGCCGAGGAGGAGCTGCGGGCCGCGCACAGGGAGCTGGCGGAGAGGGCGGCCGAGCTCGACCGCCGTGTCGAGGAGCGAACACTGCACCTCAAAGAGCTGAACGCCGAGCTCGAAGCCTTCGCCTACTCGGTCTCCCACGACCTGCGCGCGCCGCTGCGAGCGATGGACGGCTTCTCGCGCATCCTGCTGGAGGAGCATGCTCGCGAGCTGTCCGAGGACGCGCGCGGGTACCTGCGGCGCGTCCGCGAGGGGGCCCAGCGGATGGCGCGTCTGATCGACGACCTCCTCGAGTTCTCCCGCCTGGGGCGTCAGCCGATCCGCCGACAGACGGTGCAGACCGACGCCCTGGTTCGCGAGGTGATCGGCGAGCTCGCCCACGCCGGCAACGGCAGCGCTCGGGTGGTGGTCGGCGACCTACCCCCGTGCCGGGCGGATCCCGTCCTCCTCAAGCAGGTCTTCTCCAATCTCATCGACAACGGACTGAAGTTCACCCGGGGTCGGGCGGACGCCCGCATCGAGGTGGGCAGCCGGATCGAGGAGGACGGCCGGGTCGTTTACTTCGTCTCCGACAACGGAATCGGGTTCGACATGGCCTACGCCGACAAGCTGTTTGGCGTGTTCCAGCGCCTCCACCGCCGTGAGGAGTTCGAGGGCACCGGGGTGGGCCTGGCGACCGTGCAGCGCATCGTCCACCGCCATGGCGGGCGGATCTGGGCGGAGGCCGCGCCGATGCACGGCGCGACCTTCTCGTTCGTACTGGGGGGTGACGTCGATGAGTCCGAGGGATGAGCCCGCGAGCGCGCTCTCGATCCTGCTCGTGGAGGACGATCCGGACGACCTGGATCTTGCGCTCCACGCGCTTCGCGAGCACCGGGTGGCGAACCGGATCGAGGTGGCGCGCGACGGCGCCCAGGCGCTCGAGTTCCTGTTCGGGGACGACGGCAGCCATCTGCGGGAGCTGAAGGTGGTCCTGCTCGATCTCAAGCTGCCGAAGATCGACGGGCTGGAGGTGCTGAGGCGCATTCGCGCCGAGCCGAGAACGCGGTTCCTTCCGGTCGTGGTGCTGACCTCCTCCTCGGAGGATCGCGACCTCGTGGAGAGCTATCAGCTCGGCGTGAACAGCTACGTCCGCAAGCCGGTGGACTTCGAGCAGTTCACGGCGTGCGTGCGGGATCTGGGACTGTACTGGTTGCTGCTGAACGAGCCCCCGCCTAACCTGGGAATGGCCTGAGATGGCGCCGGAACGCAGGCTTCGTGCGCTGATCGTCGAAGACGACGAGGCCGACGCCGAGCTCGTCGCCCACGCCCTGCGGCGCGCCGGCTTCGACCTCGATTGGCGGCGCGTGCAGACCGCTGAGGAGCTGGTCGCCGGCCTCGACCCGGATCCGGACGTCGTCCTGGTCGACAACTCCCTGCCTGGGTTCGACGCCTCCAGGGCTCTCGAGGTCCTGCGAAGGGCGGGGAGCGAAGTCCCTCTGATCGTCGTCTCGGGAACGCTCGGCGATGAGGCCGCGGTCGAGCTCGTGCGCCGGGGTGCTGCGGACTACGTCCTGAAGGACCACCTCGCGCGGCTGGGCGAGGCGGTCGGCAGCGCGATCGAGCGCCGCCGTCTCCGGGAGGAGACGCGGGCGCAGGCGGAGCGCCTCCGCCTCATCGGGGCGCAGGCCCCGGGGGCCATCTGGACGGCGGACGCGGACCTGCGCTGCACGTACGCAGGCGGGCGGGATGTCGTCGTGCTCGGCTCGCCGGTCGCCGAGGAGGTTCTCGGCCGGCCGGTTCCCGAGCTCCTCGGCGCTCGAGTGCCGTCGGACGCCGCTTGGGACGCGCACCGCCGGGCGCTCCGGGGCGAGTCGATCGCGTTCGAGCAGACCCGCGGCGAGCGCATCTTCCGGTGTCAGCTCGAGCCCCTTCGTGCGGAAGGCGGCCGGGTGACGGGGGTCGTGGGGGTCGCCGGCGACGTGACCGCCGAACACGAGGCCGTGAGCGCCCTTCGTGAGCGCGAGGACCGGATCCGGGGGCTCCTCGCGGGACTGGTCGAGGCCCAGGAGGCGGAGCGGGCCAGGATCGCCGCCGACATCCACGACGACACCATCCAGGTCATGACGGCCGTGGGAATGCGCGTGGAGGCGCTGCGGCGCCGGGTCTCGGCGCCGGAGGACCTGGACGCGCTCCAGAAGGTGGCGGAGACCGTCGAGGCCTCGATCGCCCGGCTGCGGCATCTCCTGTTCGAGCTCCGTCCTCGGGCGCTCGACGAGGAGGGTCTCGCCCCCGCGCTGCGGGAGTACCTGGATCGACTCGAGGGAACGGTGCACGGTTCGTTGGACAACCGGCTCTTGCTGGAACCGTCGCTGGAGGCCCGGACGATCCTGTACCGGATCGCTCAGGAGGCGCTGGTCAACGTGCGCAAGCACGCGGCGGCCCGCCGGGTGGACGTCCTGCTCGAGCAGCAGGGTGAGGGGACGTATGTGCGGATCGCCGACGACGGGCGGGGGTTCGATCCGGGCGCCCCCGAGGTCACCCCGCGAGGGCACGTGGGCCTCCTGTCGATGAAGGAGCGGGCGGAGATGGCGGGAGGGTGGTGGCGCATCGAGAGCGCGCCGGGAGCCGGCACGACCGTCGAGTTCTGGGTGCCCGAGATCCAGCCGTCACGATGACGGCCCCTTCCTCGGCGGCTGAGGATGGGTCATGCTGACGACGGCTGGCGAGGAGGGGCGATGAGCGCGAAGAAGGCGGAACAGAAGCCGGGCAAGGGCGCTCCGGCGGCCCGCGGGACCGGCCGGTTCACGGCGGACGAGCGCGCGGCCATGAAGGAGCTCGCGGCGGAGCGGAACGCGGAGGCCCGCTGGGCGAGGGACCGGGAGGCGGGCGAGCGTGCGGTGCTCGAGAAGATCGCCGAGATGCCGGAGCCGGACCGCTCCATGGCGAGGCGCCTGCATGCGCTCGTCAAGGCGAGCGCGCCCGAGCTGTGGCCGAGGACGTGGTACGGCATGCCCGCCTACGCCAAGGACGGCAAGGTCGTCTGCTTCTTCAAACCGGCGTCGAAGTTCCGCTCGAGATATGCGACGTTCGGATTCGAGGAGGCGGCGAACCTCGACGACGGCGCCATGTGGGTGACGTCGTTTGCGCTGACGAAGCTCACGGCGGACGCGGAGAGGAAGCTCGCCGCGCTCGTGAAGAAGGCGGTGAGCTAAGCCGCCGAGCACCTCGAATTCGAACTGAATCGAGGCGGGTGGGCCGGATCGCGCGGTCTTCCGCCATCAACAGACCGGTATCTGGATGGAGATCGAGGGACTGGGCACGCCCAGTGACCAGGAGCCATCGACCGTCAGCAGGGCGAGTTGGCGGTCGTTCACTTTCTTGGGGGACATCCGTGCACCTCCCTGGTCATCTCGTGGTGCCTAATCCAACCTTGTGGTGTCTAATCCAACCGGAACAGACTGAGCCAGGTGAGTTCCGCCGACCCCCACCCGTGAGGGTTGAGTGCCTCGTTCCTCTCGGCCGCACCGACACGATTCAGCCATCTGATGACCGACCTCCTGCGGCCGCCGGTACGGCGGTCTACAGTGACCGCGATGGGGGACCCCGTGCGCGTCACCGTTTCGTTCGAGTGGGCCGAGGTCGGCCGCATCGGCTTGGACGCGGAAGGCAAGCTCGCCTTCCCGTCGCTTCCGCGCGAGCCGGGGGCGTACAAGCTCATGATCAGCGAAGCGGATGGAACCACCGCTACCTACATTGGGGAGACCGACGAGCTACGGCGCCGCTTCGCGCATTATCGGAACCCCGGACCGACGCAGCCCACGAACAGGCGAATCAACGCGCTACTGAAGGAGCTCCTGGCGGACGGCGGACGTGCCTCGATGGCAATCGCCACGAGTGCCGCGGTCGAGATTGACGGCGTCCCCAGCGCCCTCGATCTGACCAGGAAAGCCTGCAGGCTTCTGGCCGAGAGCGCCGCCCTCGTCAAGGCCACGCTCGAAGGCGTCGATCGGATCGAGAACCTGTGAGCGACGCGGCCCAGATGTTCGAGGATGCTATCCGCTCGCTCCGCGATGCCTACGACGAGCGTCCGTTCGTCATCGAGCGCGACTGTCGTCTATTCGGTGCAGCTCCCGCTGTGGGAGCAGATCCGCGCGCACGGCTTCGACTGGTCGGTGTTCAACGACTACCCGATGATCCCCGGACCGCGGCGGCACTTGAGCGCGGACCTTGCGATCCGTTCGGGCGAAGGTGATGTGCTGCTGGCAGCCGAGTTCAAGTTCGAGCCTGCACACAGCCGCACTGACCTGCTGTCGCACAAGTTCCCCGTCATCGGGTGGGGCGATCCTCTCAAGGACATCGCTCGGATACGCGAGTTCGTCGCGAGCGGGAAAGCGCGTGTCGCGTACGCAGTTCTCATCGACGAAGGCCGCTTCTTTCGGGCCCGCGAGGCGCATGCGGGCAGCGAATGGATTGACTGGGACGCGCGCACTGCGGACGGTCACGAGGTCTCCCTCCTTTGGGCTCGGTGACCCCAGGTGGACTACGACTGAGAAGCGCCGCCCTCGAGCAAGGTGCGAATCACGGCGATGTCCGTGTCACGGCTCCTTCGCAGCCTGCCCCGAGCATCAACGTCCAGAGCCTCAAACGGGATGATCACGAGCCGGAGCCCGTGTTTGGGGATCTCCCGTTCCCTGCGCAGGTCGTAGATCCTCCTCTGCTCCCTGCGATGCACGCCGCTTACGGTCATGACGTGTGGCTTGTCGAAATGCGGCACCGGCTCCACATGCTGGCGCTCGCGGTACTCGACAACGAGGCCATGCCGCGGGTAGTACGCATCCACCGGCAACGCTCGAGCCTTGCCGTCCTTGCTGGGGTCCCCACGCAGCCAGTCGAACCGGTGCTCGCGAAGAGCGAGCTCGCCGAGCACCTCGTCGCACAAGTCGACAACGTAGTCCTGGTCCCGATCGCGCTTCCGTCGGAGCGATGCGGGTGGGCGAGGAATCCGGCGACCCGCCGCTTGCCGCCCAGACGTTCGCCATCGTTTGCGCGCGGCTTCCACGGTCCCGTCATCGAGTTCGCCCCCCCCGGGTCCCCGTGTCCGCGCCCCGCTCGACCCTTGTGCGCAGCCATGCCCGCAAGGTCTTGGGGCTTATCCCGAGCTCCCGAGCGAGTTCAGCGGGCGTCATGCTTCGCCTCGACGGTCATCTGCGGGCACGATCGCGTCACCTACCGTTCGTCCGGGGAGAGGAAGTCGGCTGCGGTGCGCGGCGGATCAGCGGCCTCAGCCGCATGCAGATCCACGAGCCTCTCGTGCCAGCGGTCTCGCCACTCCCCACGCGTAGGATCATGTGCGAGCAAGGCATCCACAGGGACGTCAGCGGCGGTAATCGGCCAGGGCGGGTCGGGTGGGGCGGCAAGGCAGAGGCGAGCGAGGATCGCCCGCCGGACCAGATCCCTCATCCGATCGACGGCGTGCCCGAGCGCAACCGCGGGCATCAATGTCGGCCTTTCGGTCGGAACGGTTGAGATTCGATCGATTGTTCTGCGCAAGTCCTTCTGCTTCATCTGGCCTCCGTGGACAACCTTCGACCGAAGGCTGTAGAGGAGCCCGACATCGGCAAAGATGGACGGTGCTGGGTCGCTTTCGGTGGCGAGCAGCGCGGCGGCGCGGTTTCTTAGACGCAGCGTCAGTCCCTCGTTGTCTTCCTCACCAGCTGCGAGTGCCGCTTCGAGAGCCGTCGCAAGATCGACAAGATGATCGAAGGCACTCTCGGTTCGGTACGATCCTTGATACCTGCCCAGCGCGATGTCGAACGAAGTCATCACCATCCCTTCGCGCTGGACGTCCGCATCATCGATCAGCTTGCCTATTGCCGCTATGGCCTGGCCCTCGGTGCCCGAGACGCGGACCGTTCGTCGAATGGGACTGTCAAGCGTTCCCTTGACGAACGTCGTTAGATACGGCGGCATGCGCGACACAAGTGTCGTTGTCCCCTTCATCTCGTAGTAGGACTGCACTGTTCCTGCAGTGAGCAGACGCATGTGCAAGAGGAAACGCTCGAGAGACGTGGACAGCCGTTCAGCAACGGCGTACGGATCGTCTTCCTTGGTTTGCTCTCTGGCGACCAGGAGCGAGTGCGGAGGGTCGTGTGCGAAGGGAGGGTCACGATTGAACGCGGCGAGAGCTCCCGGAATCCTCTGTCCGATAGCGCGTTCCAGCGACCGAGATCCGCGGTCTTCCGGCACGACCTCGATTGGTCCCACTCGCAGGGGTTGCCCAGTCTTGGTCGTGAAGTGCGAGACAACTCGACAGCAGACGACTTCGTACGATTCAGCATCGAGCACCGAGAGCATCTCGCTGATCGACTCGTCCACCGCCGGGGAGTCGTGCGCGAAATCGTGCCGGTGGCCGCATCGTGCGACCGATGCCTCAAGGAGGCTGAAGATGTAGGTGGACGCAAACTCGGCGTGCCGGCGTTTCAGAGGATCGGCGAACCTGTTTGGATAGGCGTCATTGAGTTCACGCTCAAGCTGTCTGTACTGCTCCAGCGCCATGATCTCGGGCCCGTAGTAGTCCCGCCCCACCCGGACGTATGGATGGAACGATGGTGTGGGGATGACGTCATCTTGGTGAAGGGCGTCGAAGGCGGCTGCGACGAATGCGCGTGATGTCATTCGAAGGCTGGACGGATCGGACACAGTCCGTTCTCCTTACGGGCCTCCGCAGGAGGTGACGATTGTCCGCGCGCTCACCTGTGTCAACATGCGCGCGAGCGCACATCTGCGATCCGAGGTTCGGATCCGGAGAGTAACCGTGTAGGCGCATCGATGCGTGGAGCGTCGAACTTCGTCGCAAGCCCGAGATCCTGTCTCTCGATCTGCCGAACGACCTCGGTCCAGAGAGGCAAGACCTCATCCACCTGAGTGAGCTTCGTGATCCGTTTCCCCTGCCTCAGATGCGACGTGATTAGTCCCGGCAGCCGGATCTCCGGTCTGGCGAACCGATCGTCGACGTCGCCCTCTGCTGGGACGCACGGGACGAAGCTGAACATGCCTTCGACCGGGTCGTTGGGTGTCGCACCCAGGTAGAGGCGGAAGGTCCTCCCACCATCGCCCGCCGCGTACTAGGGACCCAGGGTCACCGTCCGGTACAGATCGTCCACGACCTCGCGCAGGACGTCCTCGTGATCGTGGAACGAATGGTCGACGTGCCCAGCCACGACGAACACGGTGTCCACCACGAAGCGTGAGAGGTCCCGGCACGAGCCGAAGAGGATCAGCGAGCCGCGGTTGAGCCGGCGAAGCTGCGTCTCGGTCCTGCCGCCGTTCGTGTGCTGCTGGCACCCCGTGTAGAGGAACCGATCCCCGAACACGTATGGGTCCGTGTTCTGCAGCCCGCGGAAGCCTGACGGGCGTTCGAGGAAGGGCTCGTGCACGAACCGCGGAAGGTCGCCCTCGGCCGGATAGCGTGCGACGATTCGACTCGGCGGCTCCCACTCGCCCCAGAACGCGATCCGACCCTCACGCCGCTTTCCGTCGAGCAGGTAGGTGCCGCGGGCGAGGAGGAACTTCCGCCGGTGCGAGCCTCGGTTCCACGACTTGACATCGCCCCCGCTGTCGGGCCCGTGCTCGTTACCGGGGTGGATGAACTGCACGAAGGCGAGCGCTTCAGCTGGCATGGTGCTCCAGTATTGCGGCGCCCGCGCGTCGCTTCTCAGCCGAGGAGATGGTCGCGAACGGTTTCTGCGCCGCCCGCCCGAAGACCAGGGTCGCCTGCCTGCTCGGCCCCACGACCAGCTCACGCGCCTCGACGAGGTAGGGATTCTCGCGCTCGACCGTGTGGATGACGCGCCAGTCGCCTTCCCACTCGAAGCGGATCTCATCCAGGTAGCGCCTCGCGACCGAGGCCAGGATCACGTCCGGCTCCAGCAGGCGGACGAGCTCGTGCCACAGGCCTACACCTTCCTCGCGGAGAGCCTGTCGCTCCGGACCGAGGCCGCTCCAGGTAGGGTCGGTCGCGATCGGCGAGCAGAGATCTGTGTGGAGGGCCGTGCTCTGGGCGTCCCCGTAGAAGCTCGCGCCCATCCCCAGGAGGAGTTCCTCGAACGAGGGTCGGAACCACGCCGAATAGGGCTCCTCGAGGAAGTATTCGCTCATGGCACCGATGTACTCCGCGCGTCCCTCGGCGTCGAGCCCGCCGCCGGCGAGCTCGCGAGCCCGGGGGAACCGTAGGAACGGATCCGACCCGGGGAACTCCAGGCGTGAAGGGTTCAGGCCGACCGTGATCACCCGAAGCGGGGAGCGGAGGTACCGGTTCAGGTCACCGAACCAGGCGATCGGCACCGACGGGAGCACGACGCATCCCATCCCGGAGGCGACTGCCGCTGCGTGCGCGGACCAGGCAGCGTCCACCACGTCGTCGAGTTCCATGGTCATCAGATCGTCCGGGCGACGGGCTGGACTGAGCGGAAGTACATCCACCAGGCGATGTCGAACAGCTCGATGAGGGTTCGCTTCGGGTGCAGCCGAGCGAGCGCTGGCCAGACGTCTCGGTTCTCCGGCCGCGTGAAGTCGAACCAGATCCAGTCGAGCGCCTCGCGGATCCGGCCCGGCGAGTACACGCTGTCCATCGAGGCCCGATGCTCCGGCCAGCTCGGGCGTATGTAGGCGCCGAAGATCGCTTCGTTGTCGAGGATGGGGATGAGCGCCGGCCGTTTCTTGTGGAGGACCTTGGTCGCGACGGAGGCGGCGAAGCCGGGCCAGGCCACGACCGTCGTGATGACGTCACACACCGCCTGACGTGCCACTTCGTCCGTGTCCTCGAGGGCGAGGGCTGGGAGCGCGTCCAAGCGCACCTCGTTGCCGTGGTCCTGGACGGCCTTGAAGGCAGTCCCGGCCAACGCGTGAGTTGATGAGAATCGTAACGGCCAGGTCCTCGGGCACCAGCCGGTCCGGAGGCGTCAGCGGGACATGGTCGAGGTAGCGAAGGCCGTCGTCGGTGCGGTAGGCGTCGACGAGTTCCTCTGCGCGCTCCAGCCCCCGGTCCAGCGTGCTGGCTCCGACAACCAGGTCCACGGCGGAATCGTATCCGTGCCCCAAGGACACGGCCACATCGGGGGATTCCCGGGCGTCACGCGGCAGAGCCGACTTGCCCTCCCCGTGACTCGCGAGATCCCAGACTCCCCGATTTCTCTCCCTTGCTGAGCGACGAGGTTCCGGGCTTGCGGCGCCTTTGTAGGGGTGGAAGGTGACCCGCCGAGACCGCGCCGTCGGAAGCGGGCGGCAGGCGGGTCGCCAACGGTCTTCGGACCGAGGCGTCGCAAGCGAGCCCGATGGGCCGACCCAGGGTCCGCCCCGCAGGCGAGGGACCAGAGGGAGACGGCGATCACCGCACCGGCCGGGGCGGGAACGAGAGCTCGCCGCGGTGGAGGGGCGGATTCGCAAGACCCAGGGGGCGCTGGACCGGTACTTCCAAGCCTTTGAGGAGGGGAGACTCAGAGAGGAGGTCTGCACCCGCCGGATCGAAGAGCTGTCAGCCGAGCTGACCTCGCTCGAAGCCAGGCGCTCGGATCTGGCCGAGGAGGTATCGGGAAGCCAGCCGAACGTCCCGGGGCCCGCTGAGCTCGCCGAGCTGCGTGAGGACATCGAGTGGGCCTTGCGAGATGGGGCGCATGCAGAGCGCGAGGCCGTCATGCAGGCCGTCGTGGCCGAGATCAGGGTTCGAGCTCGCGGCCACATCCAGCCGGTCTTCCGCGTGCCGGTTTCTGTACCACCGTATGGATTGGTGCCCCCTGTCAAGGTCCGCCTGATGCTTGACGCTTCGTATCCGGTTGATGCTTGACGTGGAGAGCGTCGGCGCGGACCTTGCGGACCCGTCCGCTCCGTTCCCGAGCGATGGTCTTGATGAGGTGGTTCCGGCTCCAGACCTGGATGGTCGTCTCGTCCACGAACACGTCGACGAGCTCGGCCTTGTAGGCGTTGCCGACCGAGAACATCTGGTTGTCCACCGAGACCACGCCGTTTGAGGCCACTCGCCGAAGGACCCACTGACCGGGGTGATCCTCGTGCTCGTCGACCGGCACGGAGGAACCGTCCTTGGCGAGCGGGGCAAGGCGGAAGCGCTCGGCGGGCGTGGCCATCTCCAGGGCCTGATGGGGCCGCTCGGTGTTGTAGCTGTGCACCCAGGCATCGAGCTCGGCCTGGGTCTGCTCGAGGGAGGCGAATGAAGCGCTTGCCGTTGTCGGTGAGGATCTCGTCGGGGATGCCGAAGGTCTGAAGCGAGGCGCCGAGCACGGCGCAGACTGCCTTGGACGTCGCCCTTCTCACCAGGCCGGCGGCCACGCAGAACCGGCTGTGGTCGTCGATCCCGGTCACCACTTTGAGCTCGGTCCCGTCCTCGAGCTCCACACCGCCCATCACGTCCATCTGCCACAGCTGCATGGGGCGCTCTCGTTCCCACCGACGGAACTCGTCCCGTCGCTTGCGACGTCGGCGGAGCTCGATGAGACCGTGACGCTTGAGGCACCGGTAGATGGCCGAACGCGATGGGGTGGGCACGACGCCGGCCTTGGCGAGTTCGTGGCCGAGCCGCCTGGGTCCCCATCCTGGGTGCTTGCGTCGGAGCTCGCAGATCTCGGCCTCTGCCTCCGGAGCGATCTGGTGAGGGCAGGAGGCCGGGCGGTGGGACCGGTCGGCCAGGGCGGGCAGACCTGCCTCCTCGTAGCGGGCGATCCAGGCATGCACGCTCTGGCGAGAGACCCCCAGGCGCTCTGCGACCTCGGTGACCTTCCACCCGTCCTGCACGACGGCCAGGACGGCTTGGTACCGCTGCTCCATGACCGACAGCTCCACCAGCACGGCCCACCTCCCTGCCTCGACCGGGGGCCGAGACAAGAAGACGGGGAAGACGGGCGGTGTCAAGCATCAGCCGGAGCCACCGTCAAGGATCAGCCGGAGCCGGTGTCAAGGATCAGCCGGAACTCCGTCAAGCATCAGGTGACGCCGGAGTGTCCAGCATCACCCGGAACCGGACATGGATTGGTGCCCCCGGCAGGAATCGAACCTGCGACACGCGGTTTAGGAAACCGCTGCTCTATCCACTGAGCTACGAGGGCGAGGGCCGGGGACGGAGGCGAGGCCGACACGCCCCTGCCAGTTACGAGTCTATCCGCTCGTCGTGAGCCTCAGTAGCCGAACCCGCCTCCTCCCGCGCCTCCGTGGTGGAAGAACAGCAGGAAGATGGCGAGGTACACGACCACGCCGACCGCGACGTAGATCGCCAGCCACTTCTTCCACTTCCGCCCGTATCGAGACACCCTCTCCGTCATGGCCTCCTCCTTCACCTCGCAGTGGCCGTCGAGGGGTCTACCGGCGGCGGCCGCCGCGGGATTGCCCAAACTGCTGAGAGTTGCCTGAGAGTCGGCGATCCCCGGGTCGCGCGAAGGTGAGATCCAACTCGGCGCTCAGATGTTCTGTTGCAGGAGCGACGGACGCAGCCAGGGCCCCGCCGCCTCCCGAGCGAGGTCCGCGAACGTCGTGCGCTGCAGGATCTCGATCGTCGCGTCCCGTACCCGGCGCCAGACGCCGAGCAGCGAGCAGCCGACCTCCATCGGACAGGGCTCGGGGTGCTTGCGCGTTGCGCACGCGATGGGGGCGAGCGGGCCCTGGAAGACGCGGACGACTTCCTCGAGCGTGATGTCGGATGGATCGCGGTTCAGGCGGTATCCGCCCGAGGGTCCCCGCTCGGAGCGGACCATGCCGGCGCTTCGCAGCTGGAGCATGACCTGCTCGAGCGTGGTGTGAGGAACCGCCGTCCGCGCGGCGATGTCCTGGGTCTTGAGCGGATGGTCGTCGTGGCCGAGGGCGAGGGCAAGCAGCGCCCTCGTCGCGTAGTCCGTGCGTTTGGAGATCCACATTCCCGACACCCCCGACTCACAATACCCAGGATGGAGAATGTTCGCGGGGGCTTGCGAGCCGGCCGCGGTCTCCGGTACCCTCCCGGCGTTACCTCACAAGTTTACCTGACAACCATTGTCGGGTTTGACCTGAAAGCGGAGTCGGGGGGTCGGGGAAGCGTGCACATCGACTGGGCGATCTCGTTCGCCGCTGCCATCGTGGGCTTCACGGTGGGGCTGACCGGGATGGGTGGGGGCGCCCTCATGACCCCGATCCTGCTCATCTTCTTCGGCGTGAGTCCCACAGCCGCCGTCTCATCCGACCTCGTGGCCGCGATGGTGATGAAGCCGGTGGGAGGAGGCGTTCACATCCGCCGGCGTACGGTCCGGTGGGAGCTCGTCAGGTGGCTGTGCGTCGGATCGATTCCGGCCGCGTTCGCCGGGGTCGTGCTGCTGCACGCGACCGGCGACTCCCAGACCGTGCAGAACGTCACCAGGATCCTCCTCGGCGTCACCCTGGCACTCGCCGCCGTGGCGCTGGTGTTCCGGTCGTGGCTTCAGGCCCGGCGGAGCGCCGCCGCGCGCGCGGGCCGTCGGGAGACTCTGTCCGCGGAGGATCGCGTGCGGGTCAACGTCCCGGCGACGATCCTGATTGGCCTGGTGGGGGGCTTCCTCGTGGGCCTGACCTCGGTGGGGTCGGGTTCGATCGTGATCGTGTGCCTGATGCTGCTGTACCCCAAGCTGCGCGGCGCCCAGCTCGTGGGCACGGACCTGGTGCAGGCGATTCCGCTCGTCGGCTCGGCCGCGATCGCGCACATCATCGTGGGCGACTTCCAGCTCGGCCTCACCGCTTCCATCCTGATCGGCTCGCTGCCGGCCGTCTACGCAGGTGCCCGGCTGTCCTCCAAGGCCCCCGACGGGCTGATCAGGCCGGCGCTCGTCTTCGTCCTGCTCGCGTCCTCGCTCAAGCTCCTCGACGTGCCCACGTTTCCGCTTGCGGTCGTGCTGGTCGCGGTCGCCCTCCTCGGGATTCCGCTGTGGGGCGCCGTCGACGCCGCGGGGTACCCGGGCGAGGCCTGGCTGCGTGCCGGGCTCCGGCGAGACAGATGGGTGCGCTGGCAGGCGGTCGCGGCGCCCGTCGGCGTCGGCTTCGCGGTGGCGATCGCCTACTTCGTGGTGGCGCGCCCCCAGCTCCTCGCTGCGG
>Ga0070741_10008488_pt1 | contig 20590 bp, 11 predicted proteins | sample Coa_R1_4_FD_66440 | JGI IMG/M metagenome (GOLD analysis project Ga0070741, IMG submission 66440) | Surface soil microbial communities from Centralia Pennsylvania, which are recovering from an underground coalmine fire - Coalmine... | ecosystem: Environmental > Terrestrial > Soil > Unclassified ...
CGGCTCGCAAGCGAGCCGTTGGGGAGAGGAAGGTGCTGGCGGTGGGCTGTGCCCACCGCCAGCACCTTCCTCTCCCTGTGAGCGCCTGTGGCGCGAGCAGTCAGCGCGTGCAGCGACTTTTGCGAGGCCCTGCTCGCAAGAGGAGAGGAACACGGAAAAGCCCTGCTTTATCTCAAATAGCGCAACGCAGCTAGCATATAGGCTCGTGCAGCTAGAATGACCTCTGCGCTGCTCACATGCTCATCGGGCATATGGGCGACGCGCACGTCGCCCGGCCCAAAAAGTAGCGCGGGAATATGCCCCATATTGACGAGCAGGCGTAAATCCGAGCCGTACAGCGCGCCTTCGATCTCTGGCGACGCGCCGGTCAGATCGCGCATGGCCTCTCCGCAGAGTTGTACCAGGGAATGATCAGGCGCAATCTCTCCGCTCTCAAATTGCCCGCCGGTCCAGCTAACCTCTATAGGATGCTCTCTCAGCCAGGGATCGGCCTCTGCCAGGTCGTGCAGGGTCCGCTCAAAGAGTTCGCGCACTTCCCTGACGCTTTCTCCTACTGCGACGCCGATGCGCCCTTCACAGGTCAGTTCTTCGGGCACTGAGGAAGACCAGTTGCCCGCCTGCACACGTCCGATGCTCAAGGGATACGGCAGTGTTAGCTTACTCAGCAGTGGATGTTTGACATCTCGGTTGCGCTCTTGCTCTAATTGGATGAGCGCATGATGAACGTCCAGATATTTCTCAATCGCACTGACTCCTTCCAGACGCGTGCTGGCGTGCGCCGACTTGCCAGCAATCCTCAGGGTAAAAGTCAGCGCACCCGCCTGGGCAGGAATCAGGTTCAGCCTGGTCGGCTCGCAGATGATCGCCGCATCTCCTTTATGCCCCCGCAACAGGGTCGCGAAGGTGCCCAGGCCGCCATCCTCCTCACCGATAACGCTCTGCAACAACAACGACCCGTGTAGCGGCACGCCAGCATCCTTGAGCGTCTTGATGGCGTAAAACGCAGCGATCAGCCCGCCCTTCATATCACCGGCTCCACGCCCATAAATCAACGCGCCATCCAGCTCACCACCCCAGGGATCGTGCTGCCAGTTGGCATGATCACCCTCAGGCACCACATCAATATGACCGTTAAAGATCAGGCGCTTGCCCGTTCCCTCGCTCCCCTGCCAGCTTCCTACCAGCCCTAGCGCCTCGTGACCTGCGCGCTCTACTTCCATGCCTGGGAAATCAGCGCGTCTGCGCAACTGCTCGACGTCAATCGTCCACATATCCACCGCCAGACCTGCCACGCGCATCTGCTCGCCCAGCCAGCGCTGCGCCTCAGCCTCGCGCCCCGTCACGCTAGGAATCCGCAGCAGTTCGCGCAGGGTGTTTAGCAGCCCTGCTTCGTCCAATGCACTCAACGCGTGCTGCTCTATCTCAATAAACGGCATGCTCATGTGTTTTATCCCATCTAAGAGCATATCGCCATGCTCAACCATATCTTGAAAGAAACGACATCGCACCCCGGTCCAATCGAGGGATTTTTAGCGTATCACATGTCTTTGAGATTTCGCCAGCAAAGAGCAGCTCTTCATGGCGCTTCGTCCTGCTATAGACAAGGAGTTGTGTCGCGCCTCCTCTGTAGGAAAAATGGTCGCATATTGCGCGGGGAAGAAGAACTTCCGCTATGGCCCTTTGCTCAAGTGCGATTTGCACAAACAACTGTAATCAATGTCGAAGGCTAAATATGTAAAAAGAGCGGATCATATAGTTGACGTATAAGATATAATTAGCATGTATATTTATCTACTCACAGATAACAGGAGATATAGGCAAATGACTAGTCGTCAAGCTGGAGATTTCCTGTCGCACCATTGAATGTAGCCCCCGTGAACACACTCGAAGACAAGGAGAAAGAACTGTGAAAGACCTCGCGAAAGTATTCGCCATCGTCATCTTGCTGCTTGGCGTCTTAGCGATCCCCAGAGGTGCCGCCCATGCCGCTGGGGTCTGTCCAGCCGTTGGGCAGGACACCGATTGCGGGATTATCATTACCATTACCAACGACGGGGCCACCGTTGCCTCGACGGGGCAGGGGCCATTTGATGGTATTGAAGACACGCTGGTGGGGGTGGTGAATAATAGCAAGCTTCCTATCCATGCGCTGGGCTTGAAGTCGGCTCTACCTATTTTCTCTTTTGATGGAGATGGTATTGATACCTTCGGGGTCGCGGGCAATGCACAGGATGGCACCGGCTATGGCGGTCCTAACGCGTTTTTTGCCAATATTGACCCCTCTCAGACAAGCGGGACCGTCAAGTTCATCAACCCCATCCCAGCCAAAGGCGGTACGGACTTTTTCTCGCTTGAAGATGCGGTTGCTAACGCTATCTCCTGTCAGGATGCCATCAAAAAGTCTGTGAAGGTCCAGGCCAATGGCGCTAATATCGATGCGACCTTCACCCCCAATCTGGGCCTGACCCTTGCACAGGCGGCTGAGTTGTGCGGGTTTAAGACGTTCGATTGGATTCAAAAAGTGACACATCAGGCCGATCCCAGCGAGTTCTTCGCGCGAAATCTCGGCGGAGCGTTTCGCCCGAACGTCAACGGCCATGTGCGATTGACGAGCGCGACCACCCCATATAGCGATCCCCCACAAGGCGGTGGGTACGATGATGGCAACCCTCCCGATTTTAGCTTTCCTTTCTACTACGATCCCAATAATGACCTGCCACAGCACCAGACCGCCACGGGGATGACGTTCCATGACGCTCCAGCCGATGGTTGCCTCCCCCACGGATTTGATGCCGGTACCGTCAAATGCGACAATACGTCGGAACCAGCAGGAAGCTTCGGAGGGTATAGCACACGCCTGGCCGGGGTAAATTTCGATGGGACCGCGAAGAATCTGGGCAATGGCTTTACCTGGACCAGCAACTACAATGGCACCACGGGAGGCGTGCATATCCGTAAAACCGATCAGCTCGCTGATAACAACGGCACAGGCGGGGTGACGATTACCAGCATCCAGGACGATCCGACCTATAATTACGACGGCATTACGGTGACGAGCTTGAACGATGGTCCGGTTGGTCCGACGCCTTCCCTGCTGGTCTATACCGGCCCGAGCCTTATCGCCAACGGCCAGCCCGCAACCCTGACAGCGCAGTTGACCACGCAGGACTCCGATCCCATCGCCGGGGAGAGCGTGACGCTCACTCTGGGCAGCGATCCCAACACTCAGAGCTGTACAGGCACCTCTGACGCGACCGGCGCGGTCTCGTGCAGCATCACGGTATCGCAGCCGCTTGGCCCCAATACCGCGACAGCTTCTTTCGCTGGTGATGATTCCTTCCTGGCCTCATCAACCACGGGCCTTCCCGCTCCTCTGGTCTTTGCCTACACGAGTGGCGGCGCCTTCACCGTCGGCGACCAGAGCGCAGGCAATGCTCCGGTCGGTCAGAGCGTCACCTTCTGGGGTGCGCAGTGGGCGAAGAACAATCAGCTTAGCGGCGGCTCGGCTCCTAGCTCTTTCAAAGGCTTTGAGGACTCGCTCGCCCCGCCTGTTTGCGGCACCTCCTGGACAAGCAGTCCTGGGAATAGCTCGGCTCCGCCCTCGTCCGTTCCCACATATACCGCAGTCATCGTCTCAAGCATGATTACGAAGAGTGGTAGCAGCATCTCTGGCAATACCATCAGCGTCGTCATCGTCAAAGTAGACCCGGGCTACGCTCCTGATCCGGGCCATGCCGGAATAGGGACCATCGTTGCCGTCCTCTGCTAAGGCGATCTCATCTCAGTAAGTGACAAAGCGGAGGCCAGGATGGACGTAAGGGCCATCCTGGCTCCTATCCCGGGCCAAAGGAAACATCACTGACTACCACGCAATACTAGTTTCGGATAGATATCCATGTAAGCAGGTCGGTTGATATGAAGATCTCTTCTTATCTGCAACTCCGGTGGAAGATCGAGTTTCCTCTGAGGCATTGCCTGCTGACTCATGTCTATGGTGTAACCGCGCCAGAGAACCCGGTAGAGGTTTGATCCCACCATGTTGGGATGTCCATCACAACGGAAGAAATATCCTTCATTCCTGACTCTGATGCTCGCTGGTATTGCCATCATGCCGCAAGAGGTTAGCAACTGTATATTGAGCCATTGCCAACCAAGTCCCTGTTGCTGAATTTGTCCTTCGACAGCATGTTGGGCATGATCAAGACAAATCTCAATGCCGATCTGAAGTTTCCCCAGTAGCGAGATGGGCCTGTTGGTGTCAATAATATATTTTGTATAGAGCTCCTTACCAGGAGCCTGGTATGCGGTATTGAGGCCATCAATGTTAGAGAAATGCAACTTATGAACAAGCCCTGAGGTGATCTCTTTCCCTTCGTTATAGAAATAAGCTACTGTGTTAAAGTAGGCCGGGACTGGGACCGGCGTCGGGAACGTGGCAGGCCCGGTTGCCGAGGGGACAGTCACCGGCATATAGCCTGTACTAAATTCCATCGACAGAATGCTTCCAGGCACAATGAACCAGTTGTTGTATGCCCTTTGCCGACAGTGCTTCAGGATGATATTTACTATTTCATTGAAGCTCTCATTTGAATACAACCGGACATCTGACGGCTTGCCAACGCCAACAACCGGTCTGAAAAAGAATTCAGGCGCCAGGAACACTTTTAGCACTTGTGGATCATCTTCTACAAATTTTTGACAAAAATCAATGACGTTACAGATGTTCCAGGCTCTCAGCCGCGCGTCTTCTTCGAGGCTCATGGGTCTTGCAGGACTCGATGGGTCTGCAAAAGGGACAAAAGGAGGATGAGTGATGATATTATAAGCTACGAACTGCACGAACGTATAGGGTGATTTCTCCGTTGACACTTGCATTGCTCATTTTCCTTCCTCTCGCGAGGGGCGATTTGACAGGCAGCACTTAAAGGCGACCTCTCTGGCCGGCGCGCGCAGACGTTAGAGATGTTTTTTGAGCGCCGCGACGAGATTACCAACGGTCTGATCAGGATGATAGAAGTTGAAATCGACCACCTCGTGATAGCTGGCGTTCATAAAGACAAGGTCAATAGCCATTGATACGCTGCCACTATTCAGATGGCTGAGCTGTCCGGTGAATGAGGCGCGTGTGATGCTGAGCAGGCTACTCGTCCCTTGCTGGCTGATCCAGCCACCTACCGATGCCATCGCTCCTACCGCCTTCTTAAAACCCTCCAGCGTCTCCTTCGCGGACTCTAATCCTGCCATAGCGGTGCCCAGTTTAGTATAGAGCGGAGCAACACGCGGATCAGCTTCGATGGGCGTCGCCTGGACCGCTTTGCTATCGAGACTCAGTTCCCCTTGCGCGGCGGCGAGGGTTCCCTTTTCGCTGCTCATAGCTGTATCGTGGGCTCCGACCTCCGTCTCCTTCTCCGTTATTTTCGCGCCGTCGCCAGCAGCGTGCAGCCAGTGCTTGCTGGCATCGCTCTTCAGCGCCTGGATCTCCTGGTGGAGCTGGTCAATAGTGTTCTGATTGGCATTAATAGTGTTCTGAATGCTGGCAACTTTGGCCCGCACATCGTTCAACTTTTGCAGCGCACGGTCGCGCTCGCCCTGGATAGCGGCTCTTCCCGCTTTAATCTGCTCCTGAAGCGAAGCTACCCCCTGTTGGGCACTATCCACTTTCTGTTGCGCATCCGAGAGCGAACTGATAGCCGAACGCGCCTCTTGCGCAATGGCTGTCGTCCCTTGCGTCTTCAGGTACTGGTAGAAATCGTTGTCCATCGTAGCGGTGATCATGAAGTCGGCAGAAGCGAAGTTACTCAGGGGACATTGGGCCGTCAGGCTGGCCTGGAACGCGTTGAACAGCCTGGCCGAGACGCTAAACGCAAAGCCATCTTTTGTCACCAGAAGATCGATATCTCTGGCAAAGCCCAGCATAGTTACTGCACCGGAGAAGGTGCAGTGCATGCCCCGGTAGCGGGAGGTGGGCGCATCATATGTTGCTAGAGAGATTAACGGGTCCCCTTGTCCGCCATGTCCGGTCAGGGCAAAGATCCCGCCGATGGAGATGGGGCTGATGGTTCCGTCAACCGCGATCCCCTGGTTCGTGCTGACATCTACGCTTGCGGTGCCATTGAGCCCGAAACAGTCCAGCGCCGCATTGAGCCGTATGCCCTGTGGATACGCCAGTTGCCCGATCATGGTCGCTTCGGGCGCGAGGTAGAGCTGGACAGCCAGCGCCACCTGCAAGTGATCGCCGACCAGGGTGATAGTATAGTGCTTCAAGGTCGTGCGGTCGGTCAGATACCATAAACTGCCCGCTTTCCCCGTGACCAGCAGCACATCGCTGGCCCGAGTAGGCAGAGTGACGCGCCCCTGGGCAAAAGCCTGAATCAGCCCTGGCGGGACAATGTTTTTATCCAGATCAGCCGCCAGATTGCCTGAAATGGTAAAGAGTGCCGTTCCTTTGAGGGAAATTTCTGCGAGAACCCTGTCCAGGGCGGTTGGCGGAGAGACAACCGTGCTAACTAGAGCCGAGAAGACTTCTGCCAACGTCAAATCACTGATGCTGCCAGCTAAAAGGCTCCTCTGCGGCGCCACCGAGTCGAAGAGAATGGCGGTCGCTCCGCGAAAGCCGTCCAGATCAAGCGTGCCTGCCAGCCCCAGCGTCGGGATGCCCTCCCAATTGCAGCCAACGAGCAGGGCCAGATCGCTCAATGTCAACGATGGAATAGTGAATGCCTGCCGCCAACTCCCCTGCATCGTCGCCGCGAAGTACAGGCCGCCTTCGGTGACATCCAACTCGCCGCTGAAGGTCAACGGTTGATTGTGGACTGTAGCAGTCGCACTTGCCAGGACGCTGAGGATCACGACGCCTGCGCTCAATTGAAGACGCAGGGTTCCACTCAACGTCACAGCACTGTTAAACTGACCGGCAATGCTGGCGGTCAGAAGGGAATTCATAGCAGGGTTTTCGCCGATCTGTAGCCTGATAGGGAGCGTGGCAGCGCTCATATTGAGCGTCTTTTTCAGTAGCTCCAGGCCCTTCTGTCCGCCAAACTCCATTTCGGCATAGAAGTTGATGCCTGGAACGACGCCCACGGCACTGGAGGGCAGGTTAATCCTGGGAGAAGTGATTGTTGGCGTATTGAAGGCAGCCAGATCAGGAAAGGTAAACCCTGGATCTTGCAACGATGAGATTACCAGAGCCATCTTTTGGAAGCTAAAGCCGCTGTCAAAGGGAGCGAGGGCAGGACTGAGGCGGGAGAGTTTCCACTGCTGCGACAGATCCATCCCGACCGCAAAACCCCAGGCGCCGTTAACTTGCTTGATTTGCAGGGCGACGCTGCCAAAGTCATCCACCTGGGCAGCAAGCAGCAACGTATAGGCGATAGCGTCCTTCTCGATGCGCATTTGCGCGTTGGTGAACGCTATATCGAACTCGTGCGGACCGGGTATGACATTCCCGCAGAGACTTGCCACCAGGGAGCGCAGATGTATGGGAGGAAGTTGTCCACGCAGGCTGAAGGCTCCAGGCACCTGGTAAGCAAGAGCCAGACTGACACCAGCCAGCGTCAGCGTACCGCTAAAAGCACCGTTGATACCGCTGCCCCTGGCGTAGTCGATATGCAGTTGTACGTCACTGATCGTCAGAGGCTTGCTGCCCAAGTCGATGATCCACGGATGCGGTTGATCCGCCATAGCAGCCCAGATGCTCAAGGATTGCCCTGGTACCGCCGTAAAAAACACCTGATCAATCATCAAATCGCCAATGGGCGGAACATCTGGCAGATACGTGTGTAAAAGGGAAGCAAGTGGTAAGGCCGTTTGCGGGCCCAGATCGCCTGTGATGACAAAATCTGGCAGAGAGGCCATGATAGTCATAGGAACATCTGCAACGGATAGGGAACCGAGGAGCATGGTTGAAAGGCTACGGCCTATACTCAACGGGTCGATAACCGTAAAGCGCACAAAGAGCTGGTTAATCTCGACCAGGAGGTGATGGCCGCCAATGGTATCATCAATGGGCCGCCACGGCTGATTGTCCAGGCCAATCAGCAGCGAGACGATATTAAGCGAAAGGGGATCAAAGCTGACGCTGAGCGCCACCGATTGAAGGCTCAAGGAGCTGAGCTGCGGGAAGTGAGGGGCTAACTGGCTCGCCAGATCATCGGCGCCCACCAGGTCAGCCAGTTCGCTCAGGCTCGGCAGGGTCAGCCCCTCAAAGATCCCGCTAAATGTCAGTGTATCCACGAGTCCTGGCGGGACCTCTGCCACCGCATCCATTGTCACATGTCCGCCCACATGGATATCGCCGCCAAAAAACATGCCTGGAGTGTAGGATGGATGACTTGTCAGCCAATCGGCGGTCAGGGGGCTATAGAGGTTAATGTAAGTACTGTCCAGCTTGACCGATCCCCGAGCAAGTTGAGCATGAGTAAATGCTTGCAAGTTGATACCAATGAGCGGCATACTTGTGCGACGAGGTAACACACGAGGCAAGATCGGCAGCGGGAGCGTCGGGTTGAGCGGGGGCAACAGGATCGGGCCGGAGAGGATCAATGGCTCCGTCGTACCAATCGCCTGCTCAACGCTCCCCAGTAAGCCATTCAGGTACATGTGACAGACGAAATTCAGGCCCTGGCGCAGCGGTACGTTGAATTCTTGATCTATGTGATCTTTTGTTGACACAATAAAACGAGCGTCGGTTAGCGTGAGCAGATCAAGATACGATTGCTGAGCAGCCCCAAACGGTTTGCGAAAATCGAGCGATACGGGCAGGTGAGGAAAGCTCTGAGAAAACGTCCAGGCCGCAGGAAGATGGTAGCGCAGGGTGATGGCAACGCCATCAGGGGCCTCTTCAAAATTGGCGGTCACGGGTATGTCCTCCACGTTCAGAAACGTCGATACGCCAGTGATCGCGATGGCCGTTGCCCCGGGACTGTCGGGAGCGATTTGAGCCTGCTGGAGAACGATGGGAGCGCCCGTATAGTACGTGTCAATGAGCATCTTGACACTCGCCGAGTCGAAGGTGGTGCTGCTAAGCGTTAGTTGCCCCTGCTGGAGAAGTTTCTGCAAAGTGGAACGAAGGGTCTCGCTGCTCATAACATTAGCCTTTCTGTTGGGCGATATGGGAGCATCTCGCCCAACAGGCACTGTTCATCTAGAAAGATTCCTCTTCCCTAGCCTACGCATCTTCAGTCGCTTCTATCCAGTAAACTACGCTCAGCGATTTTTTTGGAGGATGAGTTATGTCATGCGAGGAGTGGTAGAACGGGAGGGAGGGCATATGAGAATCTTACCCGTGGGTAAGATTCTCGTGACGCAATACGCTATATCGAGATGGAAGGAGCCTCGCGTGCGCGCAACTTCATGAGAGCATAACACCCGCCCGAGAAAAAGAGAATTCCGGCTACGGTGTAGATGCTATCGATGCGCCCAAAACTCATCCCCAGCAGCCCCCCCAGTTGTCCTGGCAGCACTGTACTGACCAGGAAACCCACCAGCGCCGTTGAAAAAAGCGACGCTAATGTTTCTAAAGGGATAAAGATAGACATGATCCGCCCGATGAATTCCGGGGGGGTGAGGTGTAGTAACAGGGTATTGATGGCGCTTTTGACAATGCTCAGGAAAACGCCAAAGAGAAAGATGAACACGAGCGCAGGAAGCAGAATGGTCATTCGTGCGAACACGAACAATGCGAGGCCCCCGGCCATCATGCCCAGCCCGAGATTGCGTTCCAGACCTATACGCTTCGTCAGTACGCCAACGCACAGGCCACCGCCGACAACTCCGATGCCGAGCACAGCGTCCAGCACGCCAAAGAAATTGGAAGCAATATGCAGATTATTAGTGACGAAGTAGACGCCAAGCGTTGTCAGCGAAACCCCTCCGAATGTCGCAATGAGAATCGCGATCAGCAGCGAAATAAGGCGCCCGCTGCTCGTAAAGAAGCGGATGCCCTCTCGGAACTCATCCAGGAAATGACCGGTATTTTCTTGTCCCGGGCGACTCTCCAGCCTGGGAAGATCAATGGCTCGCAACGTCAGAAATGAGATCGCAAACGAACTAGCATTGAGCAGCAAAGCCCATTGTACGCCCAGGCTAAAAAGAACAAGCGCGGCGAGCACAGGGCCAATGACGCTAACCATACCCAGCGTCGCCTGAAGCATACCAATGGCGCGTGATCGATCATTTGTAGGAACCAGGTTGCCGATGAGGGCCAGGCGCGAAGAATTAAAAAACTGACTACAGGTACTGCAGCAGAAAAGCACGGTATAGATGATCCCTAATTGCCACAAGACCGACAATTTGCCCCCCTGTATCCAGGGCAAAGGGACCAGATTGGCAGCTAACAAAAGCGAGGCAACCAGAACGGCCCTCAGGATGTCGGCCCACAGCATCGTCTGACGCTTGTCCCAGCGATCTACAAAAACCCCCGCGAACGGACCAATCAGAAAGACAGGGATGCCCATCGCCAGGAAGATACCGCTGGTAGCCAGGGGAGCCCATGTCGCTCCACGCGCAATATCCGAGGCGATCCAGAGAATAAGCGTCGTGTTAAACACGAAGTCGCCCAGGACAGAAACCGTTCTTCCGCTCCAGAGAAGGGCAAAGTTGCGATTAATGTAAAAGGGCGTTTTTCTAGCGGACACGGTAGCATGTGTCTCTATAAGTTCCATTGTAACCTCACAAAGTCTCTTTATGCCTGTACTTCTGTTGACGCCAAACGCATCCAGAGGACCGGCGTTACTGTGCATGGCGTGCAAGAAAGTTGATCACCATCTCAGCCCAAAAACGCTCGGAGTACAGCTCATGTTTGAGATTAGTCAGTTCGCAATACTCAAACTGTCTTCTGCATTCAACCTGCTCGGCAAGAATGGCCGCGAGCCGGCGCGATTGGCGGGTGGGACAGATGGCATCATCAGCTCCGTGAAGGAGCAATATCGGCAGCCTGCTCAGCGTGTGCGCGTAAGAAATCGGGCTTCTTGCAGCTAACTCTGCCTCGTTCTCCAGTAATGGCCCAAGCTCTAGCTGCAAAGAGCCTTTGAGATGTTTATTTGCCCCGACATAGAGATCTTGCAAATCGCTGAACGGCGCTCCGGCAATCACACAGTTCCAGAGGTCCGGGCGCAGTCCGGCGGCCAGAAGAGCCAGGTAACCGCCATAACTCACTCCATACAACGAAATCTGTTGCCCTCTGTCCTGACAGCGTTGTATGAGCATTTCAGCCAGTTCAATCACGCTATGGACATCTACCCCTCCCCAGTCGCCTCTGATCATCTGCTCATACTCCGCACCATAGCCGGTGCTGCCCGGGAAATTGGGCGCCACCACCCAGAAACCTTGCTCTACGAGACGGGATAATAGCGGGCTGTACGACTGCAAGATATTGAGATGGGGACCCCCGTGCAAAAACATCAGGATACGTTCGTAGTTCGTCGAAGGCGCAGTAAACGAGATGACCGGCATACGCTCTAACGTCGGAACGTTTGCCCACCAGTGCTGTCCCTGAATCGACGCAGCATGCTCTATCCCTGGATGATGGAGTACAATTTCGCAGGTATGCGCCAGTCGGTCGTAGCGGCATAACGTTGGGGCGATCCCTGGCGTTTGATAATTCGCCAGCAGATAGCGCGGGTCCTGACAGAAAACTGGATTCAGCAGGAGCGCATGGTCAACATCAACAGGTTCAAGCCCACCCTCCATCTTTGCGACCACATAGCGCCGATTAGCTTCAACCAGCCCACCGCATATGACCAGCTCCCCATTTGCCGAAAACCCCAGCGCCTCTGCGCTAAAGCCGATGTCCTTGAACCACCGTGTTTCTCCTGTTGCCAGCGTATGGCTTCCCGGGAGCAGGAAGCCATCATCAGAGCAGGCTGTAATGCAGGCATGGCCGCCGCCATCAAACGCGCTAATGGTCCCTTGTTTTCCGGTGATGGAGAGGAGATTCATCAACCTGGTTTGATCAATAGTCTCCCCGTACTGATAGATGATGCCTTGCAGGCGTTCATCTGAGGCCGTTGCGACATTCACGCCTAAAATGCGCGCTTCAGGATTCCAGGCGCCGAAGTTTGCCCGTGTCCAGGAACCGCTGATGATCTGGTAACGGCCTGTCTCAGGGAAGAAAAGCCCAAAACGAATGCCTTGCTCAGTACTGATAGCCAGCAACACCTGTAAAAAACCAGTACGCGAGCTTGCCGCAACCACGCGAGCGGGAATAGCAAGCTTCGTCGTCAGCATACATTGGAGCTTCCCTTGATGCAGCCTGTAGAGGATAAGCTGAGTGGTCTCCCCCTCGCTGCAAGCCAGGAGAAGCTCCTCCTGAGAGACCCATTTGAGAGCACTGATATCATGCTCAATGGGATGCGTAATACGCTGCGTCTCTAGCAATCTGCCATCGGGAAGGATGCCGATGATCTCCAGCGTGTGCTGATGGGCGTGTTCACATAGCACAGCCAGATTGCGCACTCCCGGACTCAGAGCCAGGCGCAGTAATGGCGGTCCAGCGGCAAGTTCAGGCATACTCAAGTGCTCCAATCGTGTCGAGCTGGATCAGAAAATCCAGGCCCCCACGAGCATATTTGTCCTGGGCGCCAATGCTCTGGAGCGCGCTGTTTAAATCATCCAGCGTATGCGTGCCGTCAAGAAGGTTGGTTAGATGCGCTTCCACCGGGCGGAGATCGAGCGAACGATTATCACGTCCAACAATCCGTAGCGTTTCGTGAATACGCCCACGATGGTAAAGCATCCCTTGCGTGACCTGGGTATCGGCTGTCAGTCGCAGAGGCCGACCGGCAAATCTGGAACCTAGCTCTGCTGGAGAAGCGCCCACACCAAATAGCTTATCAGCTAGGCCGAGTGCTTCATTCAATGAATAACTGCCGAACAGGGCCGTTGACTCCGCTCTGGTGGAATAGCCGAAAGCGACGCGCAGGAAGGCGTCTCTGTCGGTGAGGTTAGTCCCACCATCTCGCTGATCAATGAAATGCCGGGCCTGCCACCACCACGACTCCATCGAAAAGTTGTTGCTATACCAGAAGCGGGCCATCTCTTTGTATGCCTGCAAAGCTGTGTGATAGGTCTGATCGTAAAAGTCCCAATAGGACTGCACCTGCGCATCACTGTTGGCTGCAAAGGCGGATACGATAGTGTAGGCGGCCTTTTGCGATAGCTCGTGTGCCAGCATGACGCCGGAAGAAAGAATGGGATCGACAAAGCCGGCGGCATCTCCTGACATTGCCCAGCCTGGTCCCTGCATCCGTTTGCTGGTATAAGACCAATCTTGAATGGCGCACACATCATGTTTCTGATCGGCGGCGATCCGTACTAGCGAGGCGCCGTCTAACAAACCGCTGATCTCAGGACACGACTGCAACTCGTTGATGTACAATTGTTTCAGCCCGTCGGGCATGTTCTGTAAGGTCTGCCGGTGCGTCACGAATCCTACGCTCACGGTATCCTGCTTTACCGGTATATACCAGATCCAGCCATGCGGCGTTGTGGCAACGAAGATATGGGTCAGAGTGGGGTAGCCAACAAACTCAAATTTCCACTGCGCATCCTTCCAATATCCCCAGATGGCATAATTATTCATCTGCTCGTCATACTCGCGAAGCTGCATTTCGCGACTGAGAACAGCGCCCTGACCGCTGCAATCCATTAACCAGGTGCTTGCTACAGTGTGCGTGCCCTGCTCGTCGCGATACTCTACCCCGACCACCTGCTGACTCCCCGGCGCACGCAGTATGCGCGTGACGTGAGCGCCCTGACGAACCTCAACGCCGCATTCAGCCGTATGTTCGAGGAGCAACTGATCATATTCGGCGCGGCGAACCTGCCAGGCTTTGGTGTAGTAATCGGGAATCGGTTCTCCTCTCGCGATAAACGTGTTCACAATCTCGGAGAACGCAAAGCCCCAGGGCTTGCGATCCCGCCCCCAGACGTAGGTCGCTCCCACTTTCTCCAGGAAGCCATAGTCTTTGACTTTTTCATAGACCTGCATCTCTTTGAGAATCGTTGAGGCGCCGGCCAGCAGGGATTCTCCAACATGGTGGCGCGGGAAAACCATCTTCTCCAACAAAAGTACCTTCAGATGTGGAGCGTAACGTTTTACCAGCGTACCCACAGTGCTGCCAGCAGGGCCGCCACCAATGATTACTACATCATATTTCTGCATGTTCGTTCCTCTTTCTCTTGGTTTGACATTCTGATCAGGTAATTGCGAATCTGCTTGATTGAAACTAGCATATGCTCCTGGTTAGCGATGATTCGGCCCATGCGCGCTGATAGCGGTTGTGACATTGCTGGACGGCAGTGTTGTAAGTTCAGCACGATGCCGCGTAATGTCGTAGGAGCCAGGCTATGCGGCCTGCGCAGGAGACGCCAGTACCAGAACGCTGCCCGGCGGTAGTGCCCGATCTGCCAATACGCTTGAGCCAGATTGAGCTGCGCCTTTAAAGCAGTCCGCTCCTCCATCACTTGAGTAGCGCCTGAACCATCGGCGCGCCGGGCCAGAAACATTTCAAGGATTTCTATGGCCTGCTCTTGTTGTCCTTTTTGGATGAGTAATTCAGCCAGCTTTGGAGCGATGTAACATTGCACCGCTATCGAAGAACTTTTGATGGCTAAACGGTATGCCGTCAGATATTGCTGCATTGCCGCGTCTGGATTGCCCAGCATGCGCAGGTAAAGATCCCCTAAATTGGTTCTCAGGAGCACTTCTTGCGCCGTTGGATGAGTTACTTGCTGCAATCCTGCTAGACCATCTGTCTCGATCTGACAGGCAATTTCAGGTTGTCCACGCTTGCAGGCGAGCAGCGCCTCCCCATTGGCAATCGCCGCGGTCGCTGATAGCCTCTCTTCGTCTTTCAGGTACTCAATCTCATCAAGATAGCGGCGACTGCGCTGGAAGCTTCCTGCCGCGGCCTCTAACAGCGACGCTTTCTTCCCCTTCACCAGCCTCTGCCCTAACTCGCCATACAGACGAGCCAGACTCCTTCCATCCAGAGCGCCCTCGTAATGGCAAAGAACGTTATAAAGTCTGTTTGCCTGTACATCAGGAAGACAGAGTAATGAGGCAATATAGTTTAGCGTTGCGGTAGCGGTAAGGTCGGTGTCTCCGACATGCTTGGCATAGCGGCGCAGATGAAAAAAGTACTTTGACATCATTCTTGGCTCGGTGAGCGCACGCTCTAATGCCGGGAACGCCCGTCTGGTAAGCGGCAGTTCCAGGTTCTCTACACCAATGGCAAGGGCTAGCGCAGGGTAATCTGTTGGAGATTGCACTCCCTGCAAAACTTTTCTAATTAAACGCTCTCGCTCCCACTGCTCCAGGCGACTAAATGCCGCAGCGGCCTGCTCTGCCACCTGACGTCCCGCGTGGCAAAACCAGGTCTCCGCACCGACAGAGCGCGTTGTAATCAAGGGGTGAACATCTTTCCCGGTCGAAAGGCTGCTCTGGAAGCCCGTGAGACGCTCCCAGTCGGCTGCACGTACCCGTCCTCCACAAAGATGTAGCAGGAGCGTGCTCTCCTGGCTATCACTATGGCAGGGCTGAGATGCCACTTGCTGATCCGTCTCGTACTGATGTAGAAAGAGAGCAACCGGAAAAACGCCTCGCGTCGCAGAAACAGCCAGAAGCTGCTCGATAAAAACGCTATCGCTTGTCTGCGGCGGAGTGATACATTCAATAATGATAATAGGAGGCGCGTGGGAAGCGTTCTCCACAATGATTCGTTCAAGCTGCTTTGTCACATTCTGCGGCGTGTAGCTCTTATTTCTGAGCGCATCCAGGATCGCATCCGGTGAGGGGAGCTGCTCCGTTGAGGAAAGACCGCTATAGCAGAGATAGCATGGAACGTGAAACGGCTGGCTCCCACTACAAAGGAAGTAATAGATGCTGTGCCCCTGGCTTGCACAGGTGTCCAGAAGCTGCCGCACGCAAGGATCAATAGCGCCTGAAGTTCCAGCTACCAGATACTGTCCTGGTTGACCGTCTTGTTTCAAGCATTGCAGGATCTCTTGAAAGCTTGCTGGAGATGTCTGAATCATGATAATCCTTCCTTTCTCCAATTGGCTTTTTTGACCATACTACAGGTGAGGACAGGCTTGATCTCTGTAAAACCTACACGCGTATGCAAAAGCCGCGAGGCATGGTTCGTTGTATCCATGCTGGCAATGGCCTTTGGATGCCCTGCCTGGGCAAGACTGCTCAGGCTGTGTCGCAGGAGCGCGCTTGCTAATCCCCGGCCCTGCATCGCACGCTCCAGGAAAATATGCGCTAGCAACGCTTCTCCATAATAGTTTGTGAAGAGACACGCGCCGCAGACTTCGCCCTGTACGCTAATTTCGTGACTGCCACTCGCGAGCAATGGACCGTACGCCCCTGTTAGCATCGTCTGGCAGAAGGCAGTATAGCGGGGGAGGGGGATGGCTGGCTCCCCTTCAGCAGAGTACAGTAGCTCGCCCAGTCGCTCCGCCGATGCAGTCAGAGGCTTGATCTGCACGCCCTCAGGCAGAGGACGCGGCCTGATCTGCTCTGGCCCTAGAGCCATCTCCCAGCGGACACGTTCGCTCAGGTGGCGAAACCCCAGTTCCTCAAAGCTCTTCCGCCACGAGGAGGGATACAGCGCAACGGCGTATTGCCACTCCGTTTGTGGAAGGATCTCCTGCAATGCCATGACTGCCCAGGCCGATAATTGCGGATCGGCCTCCTCCGGCTGAAATTGCTCCAGCCTGATCCCTGTGGGACTGTCGGGAACCATTCGGAAGGTGAGCAGAGGCTTCTGGTCGTGTACTGTCACCTGCACTACATCATCCATACACCTCACCACGCTAATTTTTACTACCCCATTCAGCGTCAGTTCACTGTCAGCGATTACCATAGTGTGTCTCTCCTCTCTTCATTGCCGTTATCGGTTCTAAGTCTGCTCTGGTCTGATGCTGGAAGAAAGGCCGTTCTATATCCTGGCAAAAGAGACGCAGCAGGAACGAGTACACGCCGCAATAGCCCGTCATGTAATCAGGAGCAGGTTGCCCCCGGGTCTCTTCCGGCCACAACCACCAGGGACGCTGCACAAAGCGGAGCGCAAAGAGTTTGTTGGCAATTTTCCAGGCGCCCTGCTCCATTTCACTGCTGGCGAACTCCCTGCTGACTTGCAGCAGATAATCCCCCTCGCCCGCCAGACCATGACACTGACAGCAGGACCCGAAAGCATGACCCAGGCGGATCGTATTGGCAGCCTGGAGCGCCATATGCTGAAATTCGGCCTGCTGAAGTTTCTTTGCCGCTGCGAGGAAATAGAGTCCAACGCCCGAAGCGCCATTACACCAGTGGGTCCAGCGGGTTTTCAGCTCTGTCGGTCCCATAGGCCATGTAAGACCATGACCGTGTACCGTAGGGATGGCAGCCTGCATCAGCGAGCGCGCCGTTTTCTCCGCAATGGAGCAATACTGGGCGTTTTCTATATAGCCAAGCAAACGCAATAAATAGTAGGCCAGGCCAGCGGCTCCGTGGGCAAATCCCCACATGCGCTTCCCCTGGTTAACCCAACTAATGGCGCCTGTAGCATGTTCCTCTCTCTGCGCTACGATCTGCTCGGCTAAATCGATTGCATGAGCTAGCTGCTCTTGATCCCCAAAACGACGATACATCTCAAGGTGCATGAGACCTCTTCCCGCGGCTCCGTGAGTGATATCAAGTTGTTTGAGCGGCGCTCGTGAGATCTGGTCCGCCAGATGTAACGCGCGGTCTGCGTAGGCCATGTCATTCAAGCCCTCGGCAAGCAGCGCCAGAACCCAGGGGATCGCAGCATAGCCGAAATAGAGCCCGGCTGGGCTTTCTTCTGGAATGAAAGGATGCGTTGCAAGGGTCCAATCCAGTACTTCTGCCGCATACGCGTAGTAGCTGGCATCATGGGTCGCCTGTGCCACTTCGCAGAGATAAAAGGCGATGCCGGCAGTCCCTGTATGAAAACATGCCGGGTGGAATAAGCCGCCCAGCTTGCTCTGCGTCCACAGCCGATCAGTGCTCTGCCAGTCCGCACTTTGATGCAGATCGCGGGCAACGGCGCCGGCGTTGGCTTTCAGCGTCTCCCAATCGAATGCTAGCTCTATGGAGGCCAGAGGCTGAACCGGTGGCGCAGAAGAGAATGAGATAGCAGAAGGGCGGGCATGCTCTTCGCGTTCAGGACGTAAATAACGGATAGCAAGTATCAGTAGATCATAGAGCCTTATGTCACGTAAGAAGGGGAGCAGGGTCTCTTCCAGCGTGCCTTGCTGCTCCTGTGTCAATAAAAGATGTGGAGGAACGCCTGTCAGGGTGAAGCAGAGCGTGGCTCCCAGGGCATAGAGATCGTCCGCAACGGTTTGACGTGCGAGCAGTTCTGTACCAGGAGCAACGTAGCCGGGCGTATAGCCTATAAATGGCGCGTGTCCGGTTTCGGGTGTCGAGGCGAGTTCCAGGTCAACTATTTTGCATCCATGTTGACTGACAAGCACATTATTAGGGGTAAAGTCACGAATGATCACTCCTGCGGCATGACAGGTTTGTACCAGGTCAATCAATGCGGTGCAGATCATGCGCAGATGTTCCTGATCATCATCTCCCAGGTAGCATCGCTGTTCAATATAGGAGGCCAGCGATTGACCGGCAAGGCGTTCCATCAGTAAATAGCGGTTCTGATCAGCATCGAAGAGTTCCAGCGGTTGAGGTGCAATACCAGACGAGGCAAGTTTGTGCAGGATCTCAAATTCGTTACTGAGGCGATCTCGCGCATCTCGTCCTGCAAGGTCTGGATTGGTGCCCAGCCGGGCTTCTTTCAGGATGGCCGGACCTGAGGCAGTATTGACAACATAGACCCCACCTTTAGCAGAGCGACGCAAGGTGCTGGCTACTGTCAGGCCCTTGCCGAAGAGCCCCTTGCGGGCATCAGGAGCTGGCTGTCTATCTTCGCAAGGGAAGGGATTTACCACCCAATCAGGACAATAGCGACCAGGCTCTCGTTTATCGTGAACTTTCTCTCCAGCGGGAGTAAGAATGCAGGGTGTTCTGAGCAAGGTGTCTGGATGATAGAACTCAATGCGCGCAAAGCCACCATAGCGGTAGTAGACCTGACTGCCGGGAGCATAACGTTTATCGGTTGGGATAATTGGTCCGCTATACTCTGCGGTCAGATCATGCAACCGAGCGGCCAGTTCAAGCGCCTGCTGCTCTGTGCGAGGGTAGATAGTGATGAATTTGCCCACCTGGACATACGATGAGGGCACGCTTAATAGCTCGACCAGACGTTTCAGATTCTGACAGACCTTCCAATGCACAGCCTGCTCAATCAGCACATTTGCCACGGCCTGTAAGACGTGGGAAGCGTGCAGCGGGATCGCCGAAATATGCAGCTTCCACCCTTGATGGGGATACTCGGATGAGTGGAGAGGATGAAAGACCCACCAGCCATCGACGAGGGATATAGTGCAGCGGTGACTAGCCGTGTGGCGCAGGTCAGAGACCAGACGCACAATGGGGTCGTGCTCCATAGACATCTCGCTCTCTCTACTGAATAGGATCACTTGACGATTTAAAGGCGGAACAGGTAGCAATAACGAACGTTCACGACCAGCGTTAGACTATAAGAAATTCAAGTGGGTGGAGGGTGGTCAGCCCCCCCGGAGGGGGGCCGTTTTTAGTGAGAACGGCTAAACTCACACCCAGGATGGCTGGATCAGTTGGAGTCCAGCTCTGTGGCAAGAGATGATGTCTCTGCCTAGAGCTCTGAGGAGGTCCAGCTACACACTGTGCAAAGATTCAGGTCGCTGAGCATGAAGGGATCGTCCTCGATTTGAAGATGCAGCAGGTCCTCGGCGGTCAGCAGTTGCTTCTCTTCAGCAGATACGGTGTTCAATGACTCGTCTTCGAAGTGATTCTGTGTCTTTTCCATGATAATCCTCCTTCAAGGTGGTTGAATGCGCTTACTGTATAACCAATCGATACAGCAAGGAGAACAAGGGTGGCAGCAACTTTAACTGCCTTTACAACGGTAACAGCTTTACAGATCTCAGCATATCTAGTTCTGATCTCTGTTCGCTCCGATGGTTGACTGTCTCTTCCATCTGAGACAAGTATGCCAGATCACACCCACGATCTGGATGTGGATTTTTGGAATATTTGATGTCGCAGAAAATTTCTCCGATTTTCCTCATTTTTGCTTCTTAGGGAGGAATATAAAGTGGTTCAGGATTTTTGCGCTGGAGCTTCAGCGACCGCCTTAGCAACGTTTTTATGCTAAAAAACTGAGAAATATGGTTTATATTGTAACCACAGCTTGACAAAACTTTACGGCGTTATTATATTTTAGCGAGCTATGATTTCCTGTATTGCGACCCTATTTTCTGCCGACGTCCACTAAACTAGATCAGACTGCTCATGATCAATAGTAAGGAAGGGAAGCATGCAAGACGCCTCTCTTGTTAGGAAAATTATCTGTCCCACCCCGCCTTCAGTCCTACTGCATCGCGCCTCTCTGGTAGCACAATTGCAGAAGGCATTGACACCGGAATCCTCCACAGAGGGGACTACCATGCGTTATAAGCTGGTGCTCTGCTGTGCGCCTGC
>Ga0070741_10008489_pt1 | contig 20589 bp, 19 predicted proteins | sample Coa_R1_4_FD_66440 | JGI IMG/M metagenome (GOLD analysis project Ga0070741, IMG submission 66440) | Surface soil microbial communities from Centralia Pennsylvania, which are recovering from an underground coalmine fire - Coalmine... | ecosystem: Environmental > Terrestrial > Soil > Unclassified ...
AGCATCCCCGACCACCTGCTTCATTCCAAAGCAGGCAGCGCAACAGCCCAACCTATAGGGGGTCAATTTTGGACGCCGATCCCCCGGCTTAGGGGGTCAATATTGCAAGCCGAATGACACTCGGGCTTCTTCTCGGCCGTGATCTCGGCGAGATAGTCCGACACGGCGTCCTTGACGGTGTAAGGGCCCTTGCGCACGCTGCCGGCGGCGATCAGCCGCTGCCGCTCGCCCCATTGCCGCGCCCCGTCCTGCGCCTGCCAATAGTCGAACACCTTCACGCCGTCGGCATCGACCGTGTCGTCCGCGGCTCCGATCGTCGTCGTGTCGTACGTCTGTGCGCCGCGATAGTAGCGCGCGATCCAGGAGCCCGCGACGGCGCCGCGGTAGTAGCCGAGGCTGAGACCCTTGGCGATCTTGGTGAAGTAGGGCTTGCGCCGGACGGCAAGCCGGGCGCGCGCGGTACGGGTTTCGAGCGAGGAATTGCGGGCGCTGCGGGGCATGTTTGGCGGTCCGGCTTCTCCAACTTTTCTCCAACAGACGGTCGGAAAACGTGCCGTACCCTAGCGAACGCCAGCGAACTAAGCAATTGATTTTATTGAGTTTGTCGACGTTCGCCAGGGTCCGCCGACGTCCGGTTTGTGGCCCTCTCAAGGCCGAAACAGGGGTTCGATTCCCCTTGGGAGCGCCAGCCTGTCGCTTTCGGCTTTGATTTTCCTTCTGTTTTCAACCGTTTTCCCAAACCGCTCAAAGACGTTTGGGAGAAACCTGTTCGCCTTGTGTCCTTCAAGTTTGATCACGGCGTCTTCTGCAAGACCGGCTTGGTCCGCCTCGTCGGTGTAGCGCTCTGCCTCAGCGAGCGTGGTGTGCCCGAGAACCGACATGATCATCTTGGCTGTCGCGCCGGCCTCAGCGAGACGGCGGCCTGTCGCTTTACGCAAGCCGTGCGGCTGACAATCCAGCGGCAGCCCGGCGTCTTTGATGGCATCGCGCATCCACTGACTGAACCCGTCGACGGTGAAGCTCTTTCCGTACGCCGTCGTAATGATCGCAACATGGTCACGCTTTGCCGCCGCAAGCGCAGCCATCAAGTCGCGATGAAGGGGTATCAAGAGTCGTCTTTCCGTCTTCTGCTGTGTGACGACAATCTTGTCTTCGGGGGTGATGTGAGACCACGCCATACGAACGACATCCGATCGTCGCTGCCCGGTGTTTAGGAACAACTCGAAGGCTAGGCGCTGTCTGCTTTCGAGGGGCCACTTCTTGCGAAAAACCTCAATCTCATCCTCGGTCCAGGAGCGGATACGCTGGATCCTTGGTCGCTTAATTCCTGTCGATGGATCGTGCTCGAGCCATCCGATGTTGATGGCGTGTCGGATCAAAATTCGCAGCTTCTTGAGCGTGTCGAGCGCAGCCCCCGGGGCGATCAGCAAGCGGCTGCAAAATTCCGGTAATGATGCGATCGCGAGAAAGACCTGCGACGGTCCGATGACCGTGCTCAGTGCGCAACATTTCCAGCCGACTATGGTAGCCCATCTTGCTTGTTTTGCGGAGGCCGACGTATTCGGAGCTTTTCTTGTATGAGCTGATCAGCGCGCCCTCCCTCGAAAAAGTCTCGGGCGGGACTACTGCGTCCCAGGCCGTCCTAACAGCCTTACAGCATTGTGCCGGCTGCTCGACTATCATTTCTCCATCAACATTTGTTGGAGACGACCATGCGCAAGCCACGGGACTTCGATGCCGAACTGGAGGCCCTCGGGGACAAAACGCGTGACCTCAAGAGCCGCAAAGGCAGGCGTGGCCTGGCCGCCGGCCCAATCGATTGCCGTCTTGAACGTAGAGAGGGGGATGGTGCCGATATCGCCGTAGACGACGCCAAGTGCGCCGATGGCCATCGTGCCAAGCGAGCCGTGCTGACGGCCGGTCTCCGCCGGCGTTGCTTCGGCAAGGGGTAGCTGTTCGATCGCGCTCAACGCTTAGCTCCGCTGTCTAGCGAAGCTCAGAATGCCGGGTCGAGGCCGAAAATCAAGCCGCGGGGCGAAAGCGAGGAGCCGCGGCCGGATTAGTGACCGATCTCGATGATCAGCCCGACCGCCAGCAGCAGCGACATGCAGAACAACGGCGAATAGCGAGTGTTGCCGTTCGCCGGCCAGTCGCGCACATATGCCAGGCCACGACCCATGCGGCGCCAGATGTTATCCGGTACGGTATCCATGGAGAGCGACTTCATGTTAAGACTTCTAAATCAGTTGACTGATGCGGAATGTGCTCTCCGTCGCATTCGAATTCCAGACGAGACAAAGCCCCTGGATATAAAGGCCGCATAAACGAGGTGGACTGAACGGGCGAGGTCGACTGCAGACAAAGAAAAGCCCCGGCCTCGCCATGCCGGGGCTCGAGTTACCGGTAGTCAGTCAGAGATCAGTATCTGGCGACCACGGGCCCATCCCAATGAAACTTGTAGTTCACACCGACCATGGCGGAGATGATGCGCTGCCGGTCATTGATGACCTCGACTGGCACGCCAGCGGGCGTGCGATAGTCATGAGCGGCGCTGTCATCGGTCCAGACGTAGTTGCCTTCGGCGAATACCGACCAGTTGGGCATGAACATGTATTCGAAACCGATGCCTGCGGTAATACCGGGATCAGTGAATTTCGCGCTCTCAACCAGGGCGCCACCAGGAGCGAACACGCTGTTCTTGTTATGCTGGAAGGCGGCGCCTACCTTCACATAGCCGAGGAGTTGCGGCGTCCAGAGATAACCCATCCGGCCGGTGATCAGATAGAGCTGCTGCAGATTGTTGGCCTCGGTGAACGCCGGGAAAGCGGGAATGCTGTGGCTCCCCTTGACGCTGCCGAACTCGAACTGCGACTCGACGCCGAACACCAGATTGGTGGTCTGGAAGTCGCAGCCGACCTGGCCACCGCCCATGAAGCCCGAATCGTTCTCGCGACCGTAATCGTCCGAGGTGGGTGTGGGCGGCGCCGTGTCGATCTGGACGCGCGTTGTATCCATTCGGCTCCAGGCGCCACCGGCGTTGCCGCCGACGTAGCAGCCGGTCCAGTTGTACAGCGGAGTCGGCGCAGCGCGCGGCGCCTTCACCGCAAGATCGGCCGCTGAAGCGACACCATTCGCGCAGATTCCCAACAAGGCAGCAGCCGCAACAACCAATCTCATATGTCGACGCATCTATTCCCCCTGCACGGCCCCTTGCCGGCCTCAAGCTAACTCTTGAAGGGATTATGAATGAACCGTCGGATAATGCGATGCGGAACAACACGCGCGACGCTTGCAGAGCGCGTTTTCCGAGTGTGCGTTGCACCGTCGTGACATCGCAAGACGCTCAAAAAAATATACAGAGCATATCTTCGGGTATGGCAGATTATCTTCGATGCATATTGTGAGCGCGTTCTCGTTGCATATTTCCTGCGCGGGATGGGCCAATCCTGTCGCTTAATTGGACTGTCTTGCTGCATGCGTTGTCAGTTCGCGGCTGCATGGGCCCGACCTGATGTGACTGGAAATCAGCTTAGCCGCGATCTCGCGTGATCCGGGCAACGGCAGCAAGAGCAGCAACGATCCCAGCCGCGATCAACATCCAGTTCTGAACCTGAACGCCCAGAATGTTGAAATGCCCCGCTAGAAATTGCACCGACTTCTTCCCATTTTGTGTGCAACCTGGGCGTTTGAAGTGAGAAAAGATACTATTTCTATATTCTTCTGATGAGGCGGTCAGGAAAGGGTATCCCATCATGGCCGGCGCTTTTCGAGCAGCGCTTTAGTCAGCGCTGTTGAAAGGCAAGCCCCAGCTAGCTTTGAGCGCGAATCGCACGTGACAATTTGGATGATCAGCGTCGCCCCCTGAGCGAGGCCATTAAAGCGCCGACGCGAGCTTGAGCAGCTGCTCGAACTCGGGAGGATCATAGCGCCTGCCATCCGGACCGGTGATGAAGACCTGCCAGCCCTGTTCAAGCAGCGTGTCCGCCTTGGCGATCGAGGCTGCGACCCTCAGGCGGACCGTTGTGGTGACATCCTCGCCTCTGGAAGCGTTGACAATGAAGGTCACGGCGGCACCGGTCGAATCCCAGACAATCGATGCGGTTATGGAGCAAGGTTCATTCCATAGCGCGTGAGGGATCTACGCGTGTGATCGGGGGTGCAGCGTCCATGGACAAGCCGTTGAGGAAGTCCTCCAGCGCGCTGCGGCCTGCGAGCTCGGCTGCGCGATAGGAACGGAAGCCGCCTTCCCACAGTCTCACACCCATCGGTTTCCACTTGCGGCGAATCTCCCAACACCAAGCCTCGTGGGCGGTTCCGTTTCGCGTGACCACCACATGGAACGATCGGCGCGGCGAGGGACGCAGCATGCAGATTATCCCTCGGCCGACGCGGTTTCGAGCCGGCTCTGGAGCCGGTAACCGACGCCGGATTCGGTAACTAACAGCCGGGGATGATTGGGATCTGTTTCGATCTTCTGCCTCAGTTTCCGCACGAGGATGCGCAAGTACTGGATATTGTCGCGCTGGTTTCCAGTCCAGATTTCCTTGAGCAGGTGGTCGTGTGTGACGACAAGGCCGACATGCATCGCCAGGATGTGGAGCAGGCGATATTCCTTGCGCGTTAGCTTGACCTGAGTCTGGTTCAGCGAGACCGTCCGCGTGACCAGATCGACTGACAGCGGCCCAGCCACCACAACCGGGTTCTCCGTCGCCGTCTTGAAATAGCGCCGCAAGGCCGCTTCGCTGCGGGCGAGCAGCTCGGCCATGCCGAACGGCTTGACGACGTAATCATCGGCGCCCGCCTGAAGCAGCCGGACCTTTTCATCCTCGCCCGCGACGACCGAGAGGATGATCACCGGAACGTTCGACCATGAGCGGATGCGCTCCAGCACCTCTATCCCGTGGAGGTCAGGCAGGTTGAGGTCGAGGATGATGATATCGGGCGGACTGAAGGTCGAAATTTTCAGCGCGTCGGCGGCGTTTTCCGCCTCCAGTACAACATATCCATTCAACTCGAAGCCGGCGCGAAGAAAACGCCGGATCTTCGGTTCGTCGTCGATCAACAGTACGATGTTGGCAGGCTTATTCATTGTCCAGCACGGCGAGCTCGGAAAGGTTCGAATCGGAAGCGGGAAGGGCGATGGAAACGGTCGTCCCCATGCCTGGCCCGCGGCTTGAAACGGTAATGGTGCCGCCGTTCGCCTTGACGAAGGTGGAGGCGATCCAAAAGCCGAGGCCTGATCCCGGCACGTTTGCCTGGTGGCGCTCGCTGCGGAACGAGCGGCGCCCGAGCTCCTGCTGTTCATCCGCCGTAACGCCAACGCCCTGATCGGTGATGGAAAGGATCACCCAGCCCGGATCGGCTTGCACTTTGACCGAGATGGTCGATCCCGAGTGAGAGTACTTGGCGGCATTTTGCAGAAGCTGCGCGCAGGCCTCCTCAATCAGGCCGGAATCGACATTGATCAGCGGCAGGTCCTCATCAAGCACGGACAAGACCTTGTGGGCGGCCAGCCGGCGCGCCGTTCGTTTGAGCGCCGCATCGATGATGTCGCGTGGATCGGTCCATTCGAGCCGCGGCTTCAGGCCGCCGGCGGTGACGCGCGTCGCCTGGAGCAGGTTCTGGATGTAACCGTCGAGCTGCGCGACCTCTTCGGAGATCGCCTCGACCAGCGAGCGGGCCTGCGCATCCTTATCGACGCTTGGAACTGTTGCCAGCACACTCGCCGAACCCTGAATCGCTGCAAGCGGCGAGCACAATTCGTGCGACAGAGTGCCGTGAAAGGCATCGCGCAGGAGCTGCGCCTGCAGATGCAGGCGTGCGTCTTCCATGGCCTTGCCAATGTCGATCCGTTGCAGGGTCAGGGCGACTTCCTCGACGATCGCCTCGACACCGGCGGTCTTGGACTTGATGGCTTCGCTCGTGCCGTTGCCAATATTGATTGCGATCACGCCATGTACGGTGGTTTCGGTGGAGACGGCGCGTAGCAGCCAGACTTCCTGGTTCGTCGCGTCGACGATCGTGCGGCCCGGCGCCCCCGCCACCGCGGCCATTGATGCCACGCTGTCCAGCACGGCCTTTGGCGCCTTTGATTCGGGCGGCTCGAAATGGCTGTCGGGCGTTGCCACGAAGAAGGCGGCCTGCGGTCCGAGATTAGCCGCCAGGTAGTCTTGGATCGCTGACACGAGGTCGCCAATGGTGAAGCAGGCGGCGAGGCGCTGGGACAACTCGTACAGCTTCTGCATTTCTCGCTCCCGCCGGCGCAACGCATCGGTCTCCCGCTTCAGCCGGGAGGCGAGATTGCTGCTGACAAGGGAGACGACAAGAAACAGAAGGAGATCGATCACCTCCTCCGGGTTCTCTATCTGGAAGCTGTAGATCGGCGGAAAGAAGAAGAAATCCGCCACTGCCATGCTGGCGATCGAGGCAAGCGCGGCGGGCCAAATTCCCCATTGCGTGGCGGCGACCGTCACCGGAATAAGATAGGTGACCGGGACGAGGGCGACCGCCGCCTTGCGGTCGACCATCAGCAGGAGCGCCGTGACGAGGGCCACGCCGACCAGTGACATGAGGGACGGCAGGAATTCTGCGCGCAAGAACGATTCCGGCGCATCCCGGAAAGGCGCAATACGACCGTCCTTTTGCGCTGGCCTCGTCCGCGTCTTTGCGAACATTGCAACCAAAGCCGGGTAATGAATCAAGTGAACCGCTCTCGCAGAAGAAGGACATCCGACAACCAACCGCGCGGCGCAATGAGCAGTGGGCGGGGACGTTCCCCGCGATTTTCATCAGCCCCAAATGGTCGTGGGCCTGCTCAAATGGTCCGCCACAGCCACCTTTTGCAGCGGCTTCTCGTCGACCGATCGTCCAATGTCAGCAACTATCCGGCGAGCTCAGGATCGTTCAAAATGCAGTAGAAAATCTATGCTATTGGCGAGGTCAGGAAATATAAAAGTAATAGTCGTGCCCCGGGACCTTACGGAGATTTCGTAGATTCTTGCCCCGGGCAGCCGTCATCTGTCGGACAGGATATATACCTGCGTATAGGTCCATAGGAACAGCGGGCGCCGACGCTATCGCGTGGTCCCGCATCAACCGGCCGGCGCCGTCACGGGCAGTGTCCGCTTTCCGCCTGATTATCGCGAATCGCGGTGACGTAATTGAGCGCCTGCTTTTCTCCGGCAAGCTCCGGATTTGATGTTCGATAAATATTTGTATCCCGGGAGCGGCGATCAGCGGGCGGCACGAGCGTCGCGATCGCGGCCGAGCTGATATATTTGGGTGGATAAAGATAGAAATCCATCAACGGCATCTGCTGGCCGTTTCCGTTGCGTTTGAGAATCGCTCGGGCGTGCTCCGCCGCCTCGGGATAGATCGCGCCCCATCCCGCGAAGCTCGAGGCCAGGATCTCGAGTGACAGAATCGTCGTCGCAATTTGTACAAAGCCGTCGTGGGACTTCTTCGCGCTGCGCGTCGTTGATGCCTTCCTCAGGAATTGACGCAGCTCGCGGTGGTGTTCGATGAATGGCCCGAGCCGGGATTTCCATAGAACGTCGGGCAGACAAGCGAAGCCGTGCACCTCATGATAGCTTTCGATCAGGCTCCGGCATTGGGTTGTCAGGTTTTTTGGCAGGAAGCTGAAATCAAGATCCTCGGGTTGATCAGCCGTGCTCGATTCTGCTGCAGCTTCTCCAATAACTCCCATCGTCCCGCCTCGCCGGGAGCCAACATGCTCCGCTGGCCAAGCTTAGCGAGTCCGAACATATATCTTCGATGGATAAGGACCGCGAATTCCATAGCAAAAAAATATCGTGTTGCACGAAGCGTATGACGAAAAAGCCACACGCGTTCGAAAACTGTTGCAGCGCATCGCGAGTTATTACCGAAACGTCGCGGTTTTCGCCAGTCGCTTGGGCAATTCGCGCAGCAATTGACGCTTATTGATGCAACCGGCGGCGAATGCGTCATTTCAGCTATTTTATTTTTACGAAAGCGCGCAGGAAGCCGTATCGATTTTTCTCAAACCGAAAACGAAAGATTGTTCCCAAGCTCAATCGGGGCACGCGCATCTGTAGGCGCTGTAACAACAGCTTGGGGCAACACTATGAAGAAAGTTTTGTTGGCGGGCGTATCGTTGGTCGCGATCGGAATGATCAGCGATGCGTATGCGGATACACTTCCGCCAATGGGGAAGACCTTCTGCGATCCCTACAAGAAGTACTCCTGCCTTGATTCCTATCTGGGCGACGATTTCATCACCCGTTTCGTCAACTACTACAGGCTGGAGTGGGGGCATGACTCGGCGCCGGCCGATCCCAAGGCGCCTCCCGGACGCCGCGATTATTGGCCGACGACGCCGGAATCGACGCCTCCCATGCCGTTTGCGGAATGGCCCTACGGCGGCACCACCAACCTTGGCGTGACGCGGCCAAGCTCGGTCGACAGCCCCTTGATGGCGGCGCTCGGCAACACCTCGCTCGGCCAGGCCATGTCCGACAACCACATCCAGGTCTACGGTTGGATCAACGCGGGTGGCAACCTCTCCAACAATACGGTGCGCGGCGGCAATGCGCCGGCGGCTTATGACTACAATCCCAACACGGTGCAGCTCGACCAGGCGGTGCTCTATATCGAGCGCCTGCCGGACACCGTGCAGAAGGATCACATCGACTGGGGCTTCCGCCTAGCGCCGATATATGGCGAGAACTATCGCTACACCACTGCCTTCGGGCTCTGGAGCAACCAGCTCCTGAACCAGAACAAGAACTACGGTTACGACCTGCCGATGGCCTATGGCGAGGTGTTCATTCCGCAGGTGATGGAAGGCCTGCTGTTCCGAGTCGGCCGGTTCATCTCGGTCCCTGACATTGAGGCGCAGCTCGCGCCAAACAACTACATGTATACGCACTCGATGACCTACACCTTCGACAACTACACCAATACTGGTATTCAGAGCACACTCGCTGTCACCAAGAACTGGATGGTGCAGCTGGGAGTTTCGGTCGGCAGCGATACGTTGCCATGGCATTACCACTCGCAGATTGCGAATCCGTTCCCGAATCCGCTGTTCCCGAACAACACCATGGAAAAAGATCCGGGTGCGCAGCCGAGCATTACAGCGGGCGTTCGCTGGACCAGTGACTCCGGGAAGGACAACGTTTACGTCGTCGCCGACGCCTGGAATAACGGCACTTGGGGCTACAACAACCTTCAGTGGGCCGGCATCACCTACTATCACAAGTTCAACGATCAGTGGCACATCTCGTTCGAGAGCTACAACCTTCATCAAAATAACGTGCCGAATGCACTTAATCCTGCCGTCACAGGGCCGAACGGCTTTTGGACGAATGGAGGCACGCCGTTCTCGCCGCAGTATATGCCCTTTAACGCGCCAGGCCTCGCGCAATGCGCCAATACGACGGTGCTCTCCTGCACGGCCTCTGTGCAGACTTACGTGACTTATCTGAATTACAGTCCCACAAAGCTGGACAACATCTCCTATCGTCTTGAGTACTACGACGACAAGGAAGGGCAGCGTACCGGTACCAAGACCGACTACATCGAGACCGGCATCGGCTGGCAGCACTGGTTCTCGCCGCAGATTGAGATCCGGCCGGAGTTCACCTTCTACCGCTCGCTGAAAGCGCCGGCCTTCAATGGCAATGCGAACCTCGGTATCGCGCCCAACAAGAACACCGCCCTCGTCGGATCGGCGGACATCATCATCCACTTCTAACGGACATGCCGCGGCTCGATCCGCCCAAAGGCAGACAATTCGACAGGGGCTAACCATGAAGCGTATTCTTCTCACTACCGTCGCGCTCGGAGCGCTGGCTCTGGGGACGTCGGCTTTCGCCGCCGACCTCGCGGTCAAGGCGCCGCCGCTTGCACCGCCGGTCTATGACTGGAGCGGGCTCTATATCGGCGGCTTCGGCGGCTATGGCTTCGGCAACCAGAACGTCAACAACACCACCGGGCCGGCGGGCTTTGCCAATTTCACGGCAAACTTCGAGACGCACGGCCCGCTCGCCGGCGGCGAGATCGGCTACAACTGGATGGTCGGGCAAATGCTGTTCGGCATCGAAGGCGATGGCGCCTGGACCAACATCCGGGGCAACGACAATTTCGCGCTCGGCTGGAATGACGCCAACCACCTGAAATGGGTCGGATCGTTGCGGGTGCGCGGCGGCATCACCGTCGATCGTCTGTTGCTGTTCTTCACCGGCGGCTGGGCCGTCGGCGACATCGATCACACCAACACCGATGCGTTCGGAGTTGTCGATGCTTTTTCCGTGCATCGCAGCGGCCTTACCGCGGGCGGTGGTCTTGCCTACGCGATCACCGACAACCTGATCGGAAAGATCGAGTATCGCTATTACGACCTCGGCACCTATCACCGCGATGCGCCGACCAATGCGGTGCTGCCTTACACCGTCGCCAATACTTATTCGACCGTGCTGCTCGGACTGGACTTCAAGTTCGGCGGCGGACCGGTCATCGCGAAGTATTGACCAGCGAACGTGCTGCGCCCGATGCCCCGGGCGCGGCGGCCAAGAGAGGACGGCATGATTTTCGGCGGATGGGTACGAAAGCTTACTCTGATCTCGGCCGTCGCGGCGCTTTGTGCCGCGGCAGCGGGATGCGTCAGTGATCTTGGAGCGCAGAGTACGAGCCAGACCAGCGGTCAGCTTCGTTACTACGGCGGTCCGAAATATCCGATGTGGCGGGGTCAGCAGGGTTGGGGCGATGAGTAATTGTGCAATTGCGCGCATTGGACTTGTACTGATCGCTGCGGCAATCGCAGCCGGGCCGGGAGGAGCGGCTGCGAAGCACTTGAAGCATGTCGCGCATCATCACAGGTGGACTGCTCAAGTGCGGAATGCGCGAGCCTCGGCGTCCGAAACCTCGTATTTGGGCACCATGCGCTATTTCGGCGGCCCGAAGTCGCCCATGTGGCGATCGGTGCAATAGAACTCGCAACGTGCGACCGCCGGCCGCGGCTATGTATCGCTCTGCCGCGGGCAGAGGCGCGCATTCGTTTGAATCAAAGAGCTCGACAGCGCGACGCTTCGCGAACGAAGACTCGTTGTGCGAGCGATGTGGCGTGATCGCTGCAAGAAAGGCCCGTGTGCCCGTGTCCTGAATGATGGTGTGTAAGGTGCATGTAAGCGCAGTGAATTAAAGATCGCCGGGTTAGCGAGACGCTGTGCCTTACCTCAACGTGGCGTCGTCGACTGAACTGTCGCTTGGTGTTGGGAGCCGTTTGAAGTGAAGTCCTTCGCAGAGTTGTCCGCACCGTCTCGGTTGGCGTTTGTGGCCCTGGTGTTGGCTGCCGGGGCGGGCCTGATCTGGGGCAAAGCCCTAATTAGCCGTTCCGACAATCAGATGGAAAAGGAAAAGCAGGAGGTCAGTGCTGCGAGGCGCCAGCAAGCGCCGTCGAATGCCTCTGCCGAGTCTGCCGCCGTCGAGCTCTCGGAGAAGCAAGCGGGAACGTTGCTGAAGTTCGGGCCGGTCGGTACCCACGAATTCGCAGTCCTGAAGACGGCTGTCGGCACCATCGATTTCAACGAGAACATGCTTGTCCAGGTATTCTCTCAGTATCCGGGAAAGATCCTCAAGGCGTTCTACAATATCGGCGACGACGTGAAGCAGGGCGACATCCTGTTCACGATCGACAGTCCCGACCTGCTGCAGGCTGAATCCAACCTGCTCGCTGCGGCCGGCGTGCTCGAGCTCCAGAAGAAAACACTGGCGCGCGTCACCGGCCTCCTGAAGGTCGGCGGCAGCGCGCAGAAGGACGTCGACCAGTCGACGTCGGACGAGCAGACCGCGGAGGGGAATTTCAAGGCAGCCAAGAACGCCGTCCGCATTTTCGGCAAGAGCGATGCCGACATCGATCAGATCGTCACCGACCGCAAGGTCGACTCCACGCTCGTGGTGCCGAGCCCGATTTCCGGCAGGGTCGTGGCCCGCAGTGCCGCGCCGGGCTTTCTGACCCAGCCCGGCAACGCGCCCGCGCCGTTTCAGATCGCAGACATTTCGACAATGTGGATGATCGCCAACGTCATCGAGACCGATGCGCCCGCCTACAAGCTCGGCCAGCCCGTCGAGGTGAGGGTGCCGGCCTATCCGGACAAGGTGTTCCAGGGGCACGTCACCAACATCGGATCGATCATTGATCCAAATTCGCATCGCCAGCTGGTTCGCTCCGAAATCGACGATCCCGAGCATCTGCTGCGCTCGGGGATGTATGCGAGCTTTGTCATCCGCGTCGGCGATGCGGCGCGCTCGCTGGCGGTGCCGTCTGAGGGCGTCGCCAGGGAGGGGGACGGCTCGATGTCGGTGTGGGTGACCAGCGACAACCGGCATTTCCTCAAGCGGACCGTGACGACAGGGATCCGGCAGGACAACTGGGTGCAGATCATCGACGGGCTTCGCGAGGGTGAGACGGTCGTGACCGACGGCGCGGTTTTCCTCAGCAACAAGCTGCTGCTGGGCGATGCGGGCTGATGGCCGGCAGCGCTCAAGACCCCGCGAACAATAGGCACCTCACGTGATCAAATCTCTCCTCGTTTTCGGCCTGACGCGCAGCGCGATCATCGTGCTGGGGGTCCTGGTGTTCTGCGCGGCCGGGCTCGTCGCCTTCACCAAGCTCAACATCGAGGCCTATCCCAACCCCGCGCCGGTGATCCTGGAGATCACCGCGCAGGCGGCCGGCCTGTCCGCCGAGGAGATGGAGAAGTACTATACCATCCCGATGGAGGTCGGGCTTTATCCGACACCGGGCGTGGTGAATGTCCGGTCGACCTCGTTCTACGGGCTCGCCTTCGTCCGCGTCACTTTCGCCTATGGGGTCGATTACTACTTCGCGCTCACGCAGGCCTCGATCAGCCTGCAGCAGAACGTGACTTTGCCGGGCAATCTGGTGCCAACCATCCAGGCCTCCAGCTTGGTCGGCGAGATCTACCGCTACCAGGTGGTCGGGCCGCCCCATTTCGGACTGACCAATCTCCGCACGCTACAGGACTACGTCATCACGCGCCGGCTTCTGACCATCCCCGGCGTGGCGCAGATCAACAGCTGGGGCGGGACGACCAAGCAGTTCAACGTCGATGCCGACCTGCAGAAGCTCGAGGCCTACAACATCACCGTGCCTCAGATGATCACCGCGCTCGGCAATGCCAATATCAATGTCGGCGGCCGCGAAATCACGATCGGCCAGCAGTCGGTCAATATCCGCGGGGTCGGGCTGATTGACTCGGGCGGCGCCGACGATGTGACCAACGGCTACCGCGTGCAGGACATCGAAAATGTCGTGCTCACCCAGTCGAACGGCCTGCCGATCCAGGTCAAGAATGTCGCCAAGGTCTCCGTCGGGTACGTGCCGCGGCTCGGCATCGCCGGTCGTGACGGGGACGATGATGTCGTGGCAGCGATCGTGGTGATGCGCCGCCCCGAGCACACCAACGACGTCATTCCCAAGGTGCAGGCCGAGGTCCAACGCATCAACACGGACGGAAGCTTGCCGCGCGGCGTCAAGATCGTCTCCTACTATGATCGTTCGTCACTGGTGGGCGTGACCACCCACACCGTGCTGCACAACCTGATCTTTGGCTGCCTCCTCGTCTTCTTCATCCAATGGGTTTTCCTGGGTGATCTGCGCAGCGCGATCATCGTCGGCATCAACATTCCGTTCGCGCTGTTCTTCTCCATCATCATCCTGGTGCTGCGCGGCGAGGATGCCAACCTGCTGTCGCTCGGCGCGGTCGATTTCGGCATCATCGTCGACTCCGCGGTCATTATGATGGAAAACATTTATCGCAATTTCCAGTCGCCCGCCGAGCATCGACAGACCCTGCTGCATCATCTCTCGGAGGGTTATTGGGGGGCGGACCCGACATCGATCGCCGGACAGACGACCGCAAGCCAGCGCTGGACCACGCGGCTGCGGATGATCTTCGTGAGCGCGCTGCAGGTCGACAAGGCGGTGTTCTTCACTGCCGCGATCACCGTGACCGCATTCCTGCCGCTGTTCACCATGCAGGGCGTGGAAGGCCAGATTTTCGGCCCGATGGCGCGTACCTACGGCTATGCATTGGCCGGGGCGCTGATCGCCACCTTCACCATCACGCCGGTGCTGGCCGCGCTGCTCCTGCCGGCTCATATCGAGGAGGTCGAAACCATCATCGTGCGTGGGCTGCGCGCCGGTTACACGCCGGTGCTGCGCTGGGCACTCAACAATCTGAAGGCGGCGGTCACGGTCGGCGTGGTGTTCATGATCTTGAGCGTTCTCGCGGCGTCCCGGCTTGGCAGCGAATTCCTGCCGGCGCTGGAGGAGGGCAATTTCTGGATCCGGGCCGCCATGCCGCCGACACTGTCGCTCGACGCCGGCACGGCCGCGACGCGCAAGATGCGCGAGATCCTGTTGCGGCATCCGGAGGTGCTCACGGTGGTGTCGCAGCATGGCCGTCCCGACAATGGCAGCGACGCCTCGCCCTTCGCCAATGTCGAGCTGTTCTGCCCGCTGAAGCCGTTCGACGAATGGCCGCCGAATCTAACCAAGGAGCAATTGACGGAGGAGTTGCAGAAGGAATTTGCCGAGGAACTGCCCGGCATCGGCTTCAACTTCTCGCAATATATCCAGGACAATGTCGAGGAGGCGCTGTCGGGCGTGAAGGGCGCCAACTCGATCAAGATCGTCGGGAGCAATCTCGATACGCTGGAACGGCTCGCCTCGGAGGCGATGGACGAGATGGCCAAGGTGCCTGGTGTTGCCGATCTCGGCATTTTCCACCTGGTCGGCCAGCCCAATCTCAACATCAAGATCGACCGTGACAAGGCGGCGCGCTACGGGCTCAACACCGGCGACGTCAACACGGTGGTGCAGGCCGCGCTCGGCGGCACCAACGCCACCACCGTGCTGGAGGCCGACCGGCAGTTCGCGGTGACCCTGAGGCTCGATGCCAAATACCGTTCGGACGTCGACACCATCCGGACCCTCAAAGTGGCGTTCCAGACCCCGTCGGGCAGCAACGGCTACGTGCCGTTATCGGAAATCGCCGATATCAGCCTCGATACCGGGGCCTCCTTCATCTATCGCGAGCGCAGCCAGCGCTACATTCCGATCAAGTTCAGCGTCCGCGGCCGCGACCTCGGCTCGACCGTCGCCGAAGCGCAGGAGCGAATTGCGAGGACGATCAAGCTGCCGCAGGGCTATCAGATCCTGTGGGCCGGCGAGTTCGACAATCTGCAGGAAGCGAAGAAGCGGCTGCTGATCGTGGTGCCGATCACCTTGATGCTGATCATGGTGCTGCTCTATGGGCTATTCAACTCGCTGCGCGACAGCCTGCTGGCCGTTGCCGGCATCCCCTTTGCCATCGGAGGCGGATTGATCGCGCTCTATCTTGCCGGCCTTGATTTTTCCGTTTCGGCCGCGATCGGCTTCATCTCGCTGTTCGGCGTCGCCGTCATGGACGGCATTCTCAACATCACCTATTTCCGCGAACTTCGCATCCAGGGCATCTCGGTCGCGGAAGCCGTGTTCCGCGGTGCCGAGCAGCGCATGCGCCCGATGCTGATGACGGCGCTGTCCGCCGGCGTCGGCCTGTTTCCCGCGGCGATCTCGCATGGCATCGGCAGCCAGGTGCAGCGGCCGCTCGCGACCGTGGTGGTCGGCGGCATGTTCATCGGCCCGGTCTTGCTGCTGATCGTGGCGCCCGCGCTGCGGCGGATCTTCCTGGCGCATGATGCAGTGGATAGTGCCTCCGCCCAGGGCGGTGAGACGGCGATGGCCGAGGGCAGGGAATAGCCTCCGATGGGTATCGATCGTGTCAATCGCTGCGCTGTCTCATCGTCCTCCGTGCGAGCGGCGCGAGCTATCCATCGCCGCCATCGGACGAAGGCCAAGGCCGGGATTGCGGCCTCGCTCGCGCTCGCGCTGACGGGTTGTGTCGGACCGAACTTCGTGCCGCCTGCAGCACCCGATCTCCAAGGCTATCTGCCCGGAAAACTGCAGTCGCCCGATGCGGGGCCCAAGGTGGCCAGCCAGCATTTTGTCACGGGACAGGAGGTCTCCGCGCGCTGGTGGGCGGCTTTCCGCTCGCAGCCGCTGAACGATCTCGTGCGCATGTCGGTCGATCACAGCCCGACGCTGCAAGCGGCAGAGGCTGCGATCAAGGTCGCCAAATACAACGCGCTCGCCCAGCGCGGCATCTGGCTGCCGCAGATATCGGGCTCGTCGACGTCCTCGCAGCTGCTGCTCAGCAATGCAGGTACGGTGTTCGGCGGCGATCTCGGCGCGACCCCGCAAACCGAATATTCGCTGGTCACCCACGCGCTCAATGTAAGCTTTGTGCCTGATATCTGGGGCGGCAATTTCCGCGCCGTCGAGAACCTCGATGCCGTCACCGAGCAGCAGCTGTTTCAGCTCGAGGCCGCTTATCTGACGCTGGCCGGCAACGTCGTCACGGCTGCCATTCAGGAGGCGTCGCTGCGCGGCCAGCTCGAAGCGACCAAGCGCGTCATCGAGATCGAGCGCCGACTGCTTGGCATCCTCAAGCGTCAGTTCGAGCTGGGGCAGGCGGCCCGGGCCGACGTGCTGCAGCAGGAGGCGGCGCTGGCAGCCGCGGAACAATTGTTGCCGCCGCTGGAGAAGCAGCTTGACCAGCAGCGCGATCTGCTCACCGCGCTCGCCGGTCAATTATCCCCGGACCAGGTGTTGCAGACCTTCGATTTGGCCCATCTGAAGCTGCCGACCAACCTGCCGATCAGCCTGCCGAGCAGGCTCGTCGACCAGCGTCCGGATGTGCGCGCGGCAGAGGCCAACATGCATGCGGCGAGCGCGCAGATCGGGGTGGCGATTGCCGCGCGGCTGCCGAACATCCAGATCAGCGCCAATGGTGGCTCTAGCGGCTACAATTTCGCCCAGAGCTTCGCGCCCGGCACCGGCTTCTACACGGTTGCCGCCGGCGTCACCGCGCCGATCTTCGACGGCTTCACGCTCTATAACAAGCAGAAGGCGGCGGAGGCCGCGCTCGACCAGGCGGAGGCCCAGTATCGTTCAACCGTCATCACGGCATTCCAGAACGTTGCTGATGCGCTTCGCGCGCTGCAGGCGGATGCGCGGGCGGTGAAAGCGGCCGTGCATTCCGAGGAGGCCGCCAAAGCCAGCCTCGACATTGTCGAGAAGCAGCTTTCTGCCGGTCAGGTCAACCAACAGGCGGTGCTCAATGCCCAGCAGACGTATTTGACTGCAGTGGTGACGCAAGTCCAGGCCGAGGCCAACCGCTTGTCGGACACGGCAGCGCTGTTCATCGCGCTTGGCGGTGGTTGGCCAACGACCTGTACCTCGCCGGTCTGGCGTGACTGCGCGATGGGGGATGTGCCAAGGGAGTCGAAGAGCTGATGCAGGTCACCAGATGACGAAGGCGCACAGCAACGACAATGGCAGTATGACAAGGCCTAGATAGAACCAAGTGCGGTACGCTTCTGGGTCTTTGGGCAAGATAAACACATTGGCGATGCACCACATGCACAGAGCAAAGCCCAGTGCGACGCGGATGAGATCGTCTGGCGTTTCGAATACGGACCAGATCTTCTCGATCTGCGGCGTGGCAACGCGCGCCGTGAGGATGACAAGGGCGATGATGAAGAAGGTCCGGAAAGCGACACCGCCGATGAAGAGGTACGTCGGCTTCGGAGTGGCTCGTCTTGCTGCGACCATGGGCATTCCCTGCCTTCGATTCGCGCAACCCTGCGCGAATAAGCAAAAAGTATCGGAGATCGCGATGCAACGACAAGAGGTGAGTCGGAAAATCCAAACGACAATACTGCTTACCTGTTACGTTCAGCGCTTGAGCTATAGGGGTCTCATCGCTCTCGCAGCCTCGGCTGCGCTTGTTCTGCCGGCGCCCGCACAGGATTTTGGAGAGCACAGCCACAAGCCGCCACAGTTTCCGGTCGAGAACCATCCGCGGGTGAGTGAGAAGGACTATAAAGCGGCGCGGGAGAAGATTCCGACGCCCACCCAGAAGTACGATCCTTGGGGCGTTGCGCATACGGCCGATCCAAAGGACGCGAAGGCGCCGAAGAAGAGCGCGAAGAAAACAAACTAGTCTTGCGCCGCTATTGTGCTTGCAGCATGCGGACGATGTTGGCCCGGCATGGCTCCGCTTGCCGTCTCGATTTGTATATTAAAAAGATATCCTCACTTCGGTACTAAGGGCGCTCGGCACCGTGCACTCTGCCTGTTGCTTGAACGGTCGTCCCGATTGCTGATGTTTGAGGCAGCGCCTGATTGTTTCTTGCGCTTTCGCTAAATTGGGATCAGCTTAGTTCCCAGGACAGCAAAGACGCCGAACAGAGTCGTCGAACTGGAAACAATACTTCTGACCCTGCTCCGTTCGAGTTGTCTCGAATCAAATGGAGGGTGCAATGAGGAAATGCCTTCTCGCCATCGGTGGAGCGCTCGCCGTTCTGGCTTTGGCGCTGATCGTTCCCAGCCGCGTTGAGGCCGGGGCATCGGCAAGCGCGCCGTCAAAATATACGAACCAGGCCAGCAGCCACAACTATCCGATAACAGAATACTCATCTTCCAGCCGGAAGGCTTCACGCACGCATCACTGAACCTTCTACTGGCGACGACGTGGTGCGCTAGTTCGACTGGGCTTCGTCGGCACCAGGCGCGGCGATGCGACTGGTACTTGCGTCTTGTGTGTCGCGGCTGGTGTGGTTTGGCGAGTTCCTGCTGGTCACAAAAGCTCTCGCCGAGGCCAGGACATCAGGCATGAGCCTTTCCACCTCGCTCTTGGTCATGCCAGGGCGAATGCGCGGGTCGTAGAGGATGTTCAGAAGATATTGATCGTAGATATCAAAAAAGCCCATCTGAACGTCGTCGTTGAACATCGTCCAAGGCACGGAGCTGTCGTCATTGATCGCGCCCAGTCCCTGCAAAATCTCCTCATAAGCACAGTCATAGAAAGTGAAGTCGCCGGCGTCGACCGGGAGGATCACTTCCGCTCTGCGAACGCGAAATTGCTTGTCCTTGCCAATGCCGGAGAGGCACTGAGGGGCAAGCGACTTTTCGATCTGGCTTGCCCGGCTGCTGCCATAGCGTGCGCGGATTGTCGCCGCGATCTCCCGGTCCGCGACCAAGGAGATCACGAAATTCGCTTCTTCACGATCATCCGTAGTGGAGACATCGAGATGGTCGATCCGACGGCGAATATCGGCGATGACCCCGGCGATCTCCGCCCTGCGATCCGGTTGAGCCTTGCTCTCGATGAAGATCCGGACTGGCTCGTCGAATTTGCGCACGCGCTCGCTCGACTTTCCAAGTTCCAGCTCGGCGCGCAGAGCAATCTTGAGAAAGCCCTCGCTGATTTCGCCATTCGTAAAGTCGCGCCGCTCGGACGCACGGCGGTTGGCGATATCCGGGCTCTCGGCGTTGGCGAGATCGCATGCGGCCGCGACGGCGACCAGCGCGACTGCCACCGCGAGTCTCGAGCCCAAGAAAAATATATTATTTCTTAACCTGCCGACGCTCATTCGGTTCGATCTTGGTAATCAACATGTCCACACGTTGGGCAAGCAAGATGCGTACCGGCAAGTGCCGCCCCGCCGGAAGTAACGCTCTCACCCTGCGAGTCATGCTTACGATTGGGGAGTTTCTAGATCTGGCGAGTGCCCCTGTCGGCCAAGACCTGCCAACCCTAGGAGTGGTGCAAGATAGCTGGCGAGCAGATTGCCTTGGTTTTCGAGGTCGAGCTCGATCCGTTCTGATGGAAAGATAGTCGCACAGGCCGCCGTTCCAGCTTGCTGGTGCGCGAAGCAAACTGCAGAACGCTTCAACACGAAGACGCCGCCGATCCGCCCTTTTGCCTCACGGGCCACCCATAATCCGCTAGCATTGCGACCGATGAAAAATGCCGAGATCGAGCCGCTCACGACATTCGGATCCAAGGGCTCGAACGTTGCTGCGGGCGTTGCCGTCTGGACATCCGTGCGGCTTCGCAGTGGATGCTTGAATTGTTGCGCGCGATTGTGTCTGGCTGCTGAAACGGCGAACCGCATCCAGCGGCTCACAAGAACATCGAGCATTTTGTGGCCAGCGTTGGACAGGCTCTTGAGCTGGACCCAAAGCTGCTCAGTTCGATCAATGGTGCTCACTGTGGTGGCCATCGCGGCCTCCTCACGAATCCGGTGCGCATGATGGACCAGGAACGCATATGAATGCGAGACGGCCCGCGAGGGTCCCGCATAAGGAACGCATAAAGCCTAGGGCTGCGCAGGCGGCGCGCAGCTTTCGAGACTTATGAAACGTCTATGCACGGACGACTGAACCCCTCTGGATTTCATACGCGCAGTTGCGCATCTTCGAGCCGATTGAACGTCCGATCGTGGGAGTGCATCGATGGTTCATTACATCGCCAGCGATGACAAATATCGCGGTTCGCCGTACGGCAACGAAGGTGAACTGCACCTGCCGCGCTATCGGTTCGGTCGAGATTACGGGAAGTGCGGGCGCGGCCGCTCCGTGGTACATCACGCGAACCGCTACTTGAAGAACCTGATCCAATCGATTGCCGAGGC
>Ga0070741_10008490_pt1 | contig 20589 bp, 20 predicted proteins | sample Coa_R1_4_FD_66440 | JGI IMG/M metagenome (GOLD analysis project Ga0070741, IMG submission 66440) | Surface soil microbial communities from Centralia Pennsylvania, which are recovering from an underground coalmine fire - Coalmine... | ecosystem: Environmental > Terrestrial > Soil > Unclassified ...
ACGATCTGGGCCACGTGGTCGGCGCCGTAGCGCTCGGCGGCGTAGCGGATCATCTCGCCCCGGTAGCGCTCGTCGAAGTCCATGTCGATGTCGGGCATCTGCTTGCGGCCGGGGTTGAGGAACCGCTCGAAGAACAGGCCGTAGCGGAGCGGGTCGAGGTCGACGATCCGCAGGCAGTAGGCCACGCAGCACCCGGCCGCCGAACCCCGGCCCGGCCCGACCCGGATCCCCCGGTCGCGGGCGTGCTTGATGAGGTCCCACACCACGAGGAAGTAGGCCGAGAACCCCATCTCGGAGATGACGCCGAGCTCGTAGTCGATCCGCTCCCGGGCCTCCGCTGGGATCGGGTCGCCGTAGCGCTGGCGGGCTCCGGCCTCGGTCAGCTCCCGGAGGTAGGAGTCCTCGGTGTGGCCCTCGGGGCAGGGGAACGACGGCAGCACCGCCTTGCCGAACTCGATGTCGACGTTGGCCCGCTCGGCGATCCAGAGCGTGTTGTCGCAGGCCTCGGGCACCTCGGCGAACAGCGACCGCATCTCGGCCGAGGTCTTCAGGTAGAACTCCTCGGCGTCGAACTTGAACCGGTTGGGGTCGTCCCGGGTCGCCCCCGTCTGGACGCAGAGCAGGGCGTCGTGGGCCTCGGCGTCGTGCTTGTGGACGTAGTGCGAGTCGTTGGTGGCGAGCAGCGGCGCCCCGATCCGCTTGGCGATCTCGATCAGCTGCGGGTTCGTGCGGTGCTGCTCGGGGAGCCCGTGGTCCTGCAGTTCGACGAGGAAGTTGTCCTTCCCGAGGATCTCCTGGAAGCGGGCGGCGGCGGCGGTGGCGCCGTCGAGATCGTCTTTCAGCAGCGCCTGGCAGATCATCCCGCCGAGGCAGCCGCTGGTGGCGATCAGCCCCTCCCGGTGCTGCTCGAGCAGCTCGAAGTCGAGCCGGGGCTTGTAGAAGAACCCGTCGAGGTAGGCGGCGGAGCTGACCTTGATCAGGTTCTCGTAGCCCTTGGTCGTCTCCGACAGCAGCGTCAGGTGGAAGATCTCGTGCTCGGCCCGGCGGGGCCGGTCGTGGCGGGAGCCGGCCACGAAGTACCCCTCCATCCCGATGATCGGCCGGATCCCCGCCTTCCTCGCCGCGTTGTAGAAGTCGAGGACGCCGTACATGTTGCCGTGGTCGGTGATCCCGATCGCCGGCTGGCCGGCGGCGGCGGCGGCGGTCATCACGTCGTTGATCCGCGCCGCGCCGTCGAGCATCGAGAACTCGGTGTGGAGATGGAGGTGGACGAAGGAGTCGCTCAACCGGTGCCGTCCGCTCGTCCACAGCCTGTGGACGGGCTGTGGAAAATCACACCACTGTAGTTACCGTTCGCAGAGTACGGAGTCCCCGAACCGGGCGCAAGCGGTCGTCTGCTTAGCTGGCCGGCGTGAGGTACTGCCCGAACTGCGCCGCCCCCGTCCCGCACCGCCCCCCGGTCACCTGCCCCGCCTGCGGCGCCGAGCACTGGCGCAACGCCAAGCCCTGCGCCGGCGCACTGGTCACCGACGGCGGCGGGCGCCTGCTGCTCGTGCGGCGGGCCTCCGAGCCGTGGCGGGGATGGTGGGACATCCCCGGCGGGTTCTGCGAGGCCGAGGAGCACCCCATGGCCGCCGCCGTCCGGGAGACGGCGGAGGAGACCGGCATCTCGGTGGAGGTGACCGGCTACCTCGGGACGTGGCTCGACCGCTACCCGGGCGCCGCCGATCCCGACCACGTGGTGACGCTCAACGCCTACTACCACGCCACCGCCGGCGGAGCGGTGGGCCAGCCCGACGCCGACGAGACGGCCGAGATCGGCTGGTTCGGCGCCGACGAGCTGCCGGACATCGCCTTCGACCACGCCCGGCTGGTGCTCGCCGCCTGGCGCGACGCGATGCGGGAGGGCCGCACCGTCACACCACTCCCCGACCGTGTCAGCGGGGCAATGCCCGGCGGCGGCTGAGGTACAGCGCCGCCCCGCCGATCAGCACGATGGGCAGGATCAGCCCCGCGACCACGCCGAGGACGATCCGGATCAGGATGCCGAGCACGAGCCAGGCGGCCAGGCCGATGAGGAACGTCTGCCCGATCGTCCAGTTCTGCTCCCCGGGGAGGATCGCCCGCAGCGCCACCCCGCCGATCGCACCTTCGATGCACAGGCCGAGAATGAACCGGATCATGGGCGCTGAACTCCTTCAGGAGCGCCGGCCGCGGCCGGCCAGCAAAGGGACAAGCATCTCGTCGGGGCTCAGGCTGCCGTGGCCGGCCAGGAGCCGGGTCTCGTGGGGATGGGTCGGGTCGGCGAAGGCGACGTTCTTCCTCGCCGCCAGTGTGACATCGCCGATCCGGCTGAGGACGTCGCCGGGGGGCGGCTCGGGCCCCAACCATCCCTCGTCGACCAGCTGGTCGCGCCCGAACACCCAGGCATCGTCGCCGTAGGCGTCCTCCGCCGCCTTCAGGAGGTCGCGCTCCGCCCCCGGACGGGCGTAGATGTAGCGCAGGCGGGCGTCGCCGGCGTAAGCCCGGACGTGGCGGGCCACCGGCTCCATCGTCACCCACTGCTCGAACTGCACCTGGCCGTGATCGGCGGTGACGACCAGGGCGGTGTCGGCCGGCAGGACGTCGAGGAGGTCGCCGACGAGGCGGTCGGCGGCGACCTGCTCGGCCGGGAAGAACCCGTCGACGATGCCGTACTCGTGGGCCACCTTGTCGACGCCGTCGTAATAGGCGTAGACGAACCGCTCGCCGGCCTCGACGAGGCGGGCGACGTGGGTGACGAGCGTGGCCGTCGTCCGCCAGCCGACGAACCGCACCCCCTGCATGTGCGACTCGGTGAACCCGGAGCGGGCGAACTCGGCCCGGACGACGGTCGGCACGTTCCGCCCGCAGAACGGCGAATGGGCCCGCGTGACCGACGAGGCCTCGGGCGGGCGGCCCTCGGGCACCCTCCACCGCAGGACGTCGAGCACCTGGCCGCCGACCAGCATCCGGTAGCCGACCATTCCGTGGGCCGCCGGCGGCAGGCCCGAGGCGATCGAGGTGAGGGCGGCGGCCGTCGTCGACGGCACCACGGTGGTGATCGGCCCGCCCTCCAGGGCGCCCAGCTCCGGCAGCCGGGCCCGGGCGGCGTCGATGGCCCGCCAGCCGAACCCGTCGAGCACGAGGAGGACGACGGCCCGGGCGCCCGCCACGGGGCCCGGCAGCCACGGTGCGGGCTCCCGGCCGAACAGCGCCGGGACGAGGCCCGAGATCGAGGCCCCGCCGTAGTCCGGCCTGATCACCTCTGTGGTCGCGTCCACCCCTTGGAGGGTAACCGTTGCCACGCCCTCTGCCGTCGATCCAGTCGACCGGGTCGGACCGTCGCGCGACGATGGCGGTCGTGAAGGTGTCGACCCGGGGGGACTACGCAGCGCGGGCGCTCTTGTCCATGGCGCTGCACGGCTACGACCAGCCGACGTCGGTCAAGGAGATCGCCGAGCGGACGGGCCTGCCCCAGCCCTACCTGGAGCAGATCCTCCTGGCCGTGAAGGGCGCCGGGCTCGCCCGGTCGAAGCGGGGCGTCGGCGGCGGCTACGTGCTGGCCCGGCCGCCGGAGGAGATCACGCTGGCCGACATCGTCGCCGCCGCCGACGGGCCGATCACGACGTCGTTCGACTCCCACGACCACCGGGAGGGGCACTGCGCCCTCCAGGACGTGTGGGTCAAGGTGTCGGAGTCGATGCGCTCCATCCTCGAGGGCTTCACGCTGGCCGACCTCGTCGAAGCCGCCCGGATCGGCCACGACCTGACCGAACGCCACCTCTGACGGGCGCCGACGGGCCGAGCGGGGTCAGGCCTCGAGCTCGGACAGCACCGCCGCCAGGTCGGCCGGCAGCGGGTCGGAGAACTCCAGGCGCGCCCCGGTCGCGGGGTGGGTGAAGGCCAGGGCGTGGGCGTGGAGGAACGGCCGGCCGGGCCGGAGCGGGTGGCGGTCGCCGCCGTAGGTGCCGTCGCCGACCACGGGATGGCCGATGGCGGCCAGGTGGACCCGGATCTGGTGCGTCCGGCCCGTCTCCAGCCGGCACTCGACCAGGGCGCAGACGGGATGCTCGTGCTGGGTGAGGACCTCGTAGCCGGTGCGGGCCTCCTTCCCCGCCTCCCGGACGGCCATCCGGGTGCGGCGGGTGGCGGAGCGGCCGATGGGGGCGTCGATCGTCCCCCGCTTGGAGTCGAACCGGCCCCAGGCCAGGGCCAGGTACCGGCGCTCGACCTCGCGGGCGGAAAGAGCGGCGACGAGCGCCTCGTAGGCGGCCGGCGAGCGGGCGACGACCATCAGGCCGCTGGTGTCGCGGTCGAGCCGGTGGACGATGCCGGGCCGCATCGGATCGCCGACGCCGGCGATCTCGGGGTAGCGGTGGAGGAGTCCCCCGGCCAGCGTCCCCTCCCGGTGGCCGGCGCCGGGATGCACCACGAGCCCGACCGGCTTGGACACCACCACGACATCGGGGTCGGCGTGGACGACGGTGAACTCGACCGGCTCCGCCTCGGGCGGGCGGTCGGCCTCGGGCTCGCCCTCGACCTCGACCTCCTCGCCCCCGGCCAGGCGGTGGCTCTTGGCCACCGGCCGCCCGTCGACCCGGACCGCGCCCTCCTCCACCAGGACGGCGACGTCGGCCCGGCTCCAGCCGGTGAGGAGCGCCACCGCCCGGTCGACCCGCTCCCCGGCCAGCGACCCCGGCACGTCGAAATGTCTCCGGGGGACACCCCCGAGCCCCTGGGTCAAGGCTTCCAGCCTCGCACGGCGATCAGGATCACGCCGATCGTGATGGCGCTGTCGGCGATGTTGAACGTCGGCCAGTGGGGAAGCTTGATGAAGTCGACGACCTCGCCCTGCAGGAACCCCGGCGAGCGGACCAGCCGGTCGACGAGGTTGCCCACCGCCCCGCCGAGCACGAGGGCCAGCGAGTAGGCCATGACGGCATCGGCCGTCCGCCGGGTGGTGCGGACGATCCAGGCGGCCATCACCACCGCCACCACCGCCAGGACCGGGGTGAGGTTGGTGAGGAGGCTGAAGGCGCCGCCGGGGTTCCGGGTCAGCCGCAGTTGCAGCAGCGATCCCACCAGCCGGACGGGCCCGTCCGACAAGCCGGCCACGGCCCACACTTTCGTGAGCTGGTCGACGACGACGACGACGCCGGCGAGGGCCAGGGGCCCGACCGGCGAGCGCCGGGTCAGCGGCGCCGTTCCTCGCGGGACTTGCACTCGATGCACAGGGCGGCGAACGGCAGCGCCTCGAGGCGGGCCACGGCGATCTTCTTGCCGCACCGCTCGCAGATGCCGTAGCTGCCGGCGTCCATCCGGCGCAGGGCCCGGTCGATCTCGTCCACGGCGGCGCTGGCCGAGGCCGACAGCGCCAGATCGCGCTCCCGCTCGACGTTCAGGGTGTCGCCCTCGCCCGACTCCTCGTCGAACTGGGTGTCGCCCGGCTCCCGCTCCGAGGCCAGCGCCTCGGCCTCCGCGGCCAGGTCGCGGGCCTGGCGGAGATAGGTCTCCCGCTCCTCCTCGAGCAGCCGGCGGAGCTTGTCGAGCGTCTTGGTCGGGAAGCTGCCGGACGCATCGGTGGCCACGGCGGACACCGGCGCGGCCACGGCCTTCGGCTTCGTCGCCGTCGCCGTCCGCTTGCCCTTGGGCGCTTCCGCCACCGCTACCTCCGAGTTCCTCTTCGTTTCGACATTCCGGGCCGCCGGAGCAGCCTTACCCTTCACGTTGACGGCCTTCGCCGGGGGCGACTTGACCGCCTTGGCGGCCCTGGCGGACGGCTTCGCCGCTTTGGCCGCTTTGGACGGCTTGGGTACTGCTTTGGCCGCCGGCTTGGCCGCCTTCGTCGCCGGACCCTCCGGCTTGGCGGGCGCCTGCTTCGTCACCGTCGGCTTCCGTGTAACACCGGCTGGCTCGGCCTTCTTCCGAGTGGTGTTCGACGCCGCCTTGGCCGGGACCTTGGCCGCGGCGTCCGGACCTCCACGGGCCTTCGAAGCCGGCTTGTCGAGGGACTTGCTCGCCCCGGCTCGTGCCATGACCGCCTTCTCGTCCTCTGGCCCACGCGCCTCGGGCCGCCCAGGGGAGCGGCCCGGATTTGAACGGGGGATTTTACCAGCGCGAAGGCCCGGACCGGCTCATTTGTCGCCAGGTTCCCCGATAGCCCCCGGGGGGCTCAACGCCGGCCGGGTCTCCCGTCCGCCGTCTTCGCCTCGTCGAGGGCGACGCGGAGCCGCTTGTCGGCCTCCTCGGCGTCGAGGCCCTTCAGGCGGAACCGCTTGGCCCGGGACGACTGGCCAGAGGTCAGCTCGACGTCGGCCTCGGGAATCGCCAGCGCCTCGGCCAGGAGGCTGCGGGTGGCCTCGTTGGCGCGGCCCTCCACGGGCGGGGCGGCGACGCGGATCTTGAGGGCGTCGCCGTGGCGGCCGACGACGGCGCTGCGGCCGGCGCCGGGCTGGACGTGGACCCGCAGCACCACGCCGTCGGGGCCGTCGTCGTAAAGGTCGCTGGGCTCGGACACGTCACTATCCTACGGCGGATGGCCTTCCCCCCCGTCGAGTCGTCGGTGAACTTCGTCGCCCTCGAGGAGCGCGTTCTCGAGCGCTGGCGGGAGCGGGACGTCTTCGCCGAGAGCCTCCGGCGCCGGGCAGGCGCCCCGGAGTGGGTCTTCTACGAGGGGCCGCCGACGGCCAACGGCCGGCCGGGCCTCCACCACGTCTGGGCCCGGTCGTTCAAGGACCTCTTTCCCCGCTTCCACACGATGCGGGGCCGCTACGTCGCCCGCAAGGGCGGCTGGGACTGCCACGGCCTGCCGGTCGAGGTCGAGATCGAGCGGGAGCTCGGGCTGTCGGGCAAGACCCAGATTCGGGAGTTCGGGATCGAGGAGTTCAATCGCCGCTGCCGGGAGTCGGTCCACCGCTACGTCGAGGAGTGGGAGGCGCTGACCGAGCGGATGGGCATGTGGCTCGACACCGCCGGCGCCTACTGGACCCTGAACAACAGCTTCATCGAGACGGTGTGGTGGCTCGTCCGCCAGATGTGGGACAAGGGCCTGCTCTACGAGGGCTTCAAGGTCGTGCCGTACTGCGGCCGCTGCGGGACGGCGCTGTCCAGCCACGAGGTCGCCCAGGGCTACCAGGACGTCACCGAGGACTCGGTCTACGTCCGCTTCCCCGTCGAGGGCCGGGACTTCGACCTCCTGGTGTGGACGACGACGCCGTGGACGCTGATCTCCAACGTCGCCGCCGCCGTGGGGCCCGAGGTGGAGTACGTGCGGGTCCACCGGCCCGGGGTGGGGCGCGACGTCGTCCTCGGCCGGGACCGGGTCGAGGCGGTGCTGGGCGCCGCCGACGACGGCGGCTGGGAGATCGTCGGCTCGCTGCGGGCGGGCGACCTGGCCGGGCTGCGCTACCGGCGGCCGTTCGACTTTGTCGCCATCGACGCCGACGCCAACCGCGTCGTGGTGGCCGACTTCGTCACCACGGTCGACGGGTCGGGCATCGTCCACCTCGCCCCGGCCTTCGGCGAGGTCGACCGGGAGGTCGGCGACGCCGAGGGGCTGCCCACGCTCAACCCCGTCGACACCGCCGGCCGCTTCGAAGCGGTGGTCGGGCCCTGGGCGGGGCAATTCGTGAAGGACGCCGACGCCGGGATCATCGAGTCGCTCCGGGCGGCCGGCGTCCTGGAGAAGGTGGAGCCCTACGAGCACTCCTACCCCCACTGCTGGCGGTGCGGGACGCCGCTCATCTACTACGCCAAGACGTCGTGGTTCGCCCGGACCCAGGCCGAGAAGGCGGCGCTGCTGGAGCAGAACGAGGCCATCGCCTGGCATCCCGAGCACATCAAGCACGGCCGCTTCGGCGACTGGCTGGAGAACAACATCGACTGGGCCCTGTCCCGGGACCGCTACTGGGGGACGCCGCTGCCGGTCTGGCGCTGCGCGGGGGACACCCCCCACGACACCTGCATCGGGTCGGTGGCCGAGCTGGGCGAGCGGGCCGGGCGCGACCTGACAGGGCTCGACCTCCACCGCCCCTACGTGGACGACGTGACGTTCCCCTGCCCGGTGGAGGACTGCGGAGCCACGGCGACGCGCCTCGAACCCGTCCTCGACGCCTGGTTCGACTCCGGCTCGATGCCGGCCGCCCAGTTCCACCACCCGTTCGCCGCCGCCTCGCCGGACGGGCGCAGCGTCTTCGAGCGCCGCTTCCCGGCCGACTTCATCTGCGAGGCCATCGACCAGACCCGGGGCTGGTTCTACTCGCTGCTGGCCGTCAACACGCTGGTGTTCGGGCAGACGCCGTACCGCAACGTCGTCTGCCTGGCCCACGTCGTCGACCAGGACGGCGCCAAGATGTCGAAGTCCAAGGGGAACGTCATCGACCCCTGGGAGATCTTCCGCACCAAGGGGGCCGACCCGCTCCGGTGGTACTTCTTCTCGGCCGGGTCGCCGTGGACCAACCGCCGCGTCTACGGCGAGGGCATCGACGAGTCGATCCGCAAGTTCCTCCTCACGCTGTGGAACACGCTGTCGTTCTTCGTCACCTACGCCAACCTCGACGGCCTCCAGCCGGCCGACCTGTCGCTGGTCCAACCGCCCCGCCACGTCCTCGACCGGTGGCTCGACTCCCGCCGGGAGGCGACGGTCCAGGCGGTCACCGACGCCCTCGAGGCCTACGACACCCTCGGCGCCGCCCAGGCGCTGGAGTCCTTCGTGGACGAACTCTCGAACTGGTACGTGCGCCGGAGCCGTCCCCGGTTCTGGAAGGCCCGGGACCGGCACGCCTTCCGGGCGCTGTTCGAGAGCCTGCGGACGGTGTCGCTCCTGCTGGCGCCGTTCTGCCCCTTCGTCGCCGACGAGATCCACCGGGTCCTCGGGACGGGCGAGGACTCCGTCCATCTGGAGGACTGGCCCGACGTCGACCTCGGCCTGCTCCGCCCCGAGCTTGAGGAGGAGATGGCCCTGGCCCGCCGGCTGGTGGCGCTCGGCCGGGCGGCCCGGGGCGAGGCCCGCATGAAGGTCCGCCAGCCGCTGCGGCGGGCGCTGCTCCTCGTGCCCGGCGGCGGCCGGCTCTCGCCCGAGGTCGCCGCCCAGGTGTCGGAGGAGCTCAACGTCAAGAGCCTGGAGGTGGTGGAGAGCCTGGCCGGGCTCATCCGCTACTCGGTGGTGCCGATTTTCCGGGCGCTCGGCCCCCGGCTCGGCCCGAAGATGCCGGCGGTCAAAGCGGCGCTGGCGTCCGCCGACGGTGGCGAGGTCAGCCGGTCGCTGGAGGAGACGGGCTCCTACACCGTGACGGTCGACGGCGAGGCCGTCGTCCTCGATGCCAGCGAGCTCGAGGTCCGGGCCGAGGAGCACGAGGAGTTCGCCCTGGCCCAGGACGGCCCCTTCGCCGTGGCCCTCGACCTCGCCGTCGACGACGACCTGCGGCTCGAGGGCCTGGCCCGGGAACTGGCCCGGGCCGTCAACGACCACCGCAAGGCCCGGGGCCTGGAGATCGCCGACCGGATCCGGGTGCGGCTGTGGGGCGACGGGCTCGCGGCCGAGGCGGCGCAGCGCCACGGTGACTGGATCGCCGGCGAGGTCCTGGCCGTCGACTGGCGGGTGAACCCCGACGAGAACCCGTCCGGCTCCACCCTCGACGTCGAGGGCACGCCGGTGGTCGTCGCCTTGGACGTGGCCTGACGCCCACCGCCGCTCATGTCAAGCATTCCGGTGCGGGTCCGCCAACCTGCGTTCCTCCGGAACGACAGGTGTTCCTCAGGAACGCCGAAACGGTCGTGGCTCCGGCCCGGCGCCGTCGACCGGCCGTCAGCGCGGCGCCTGTCTCAGCGCGCCCTCGATCCGCTGGAGGACGCCGGCCCGGTTCTTGTGCTTCTGCTCGTAGGTCCGGAGCTTGCGCAGGTCGGGGGCGCTCAGGCCGGTGAGCCGGGCCTGGATCTGGGGCACGGTCAGGCTGTCGTAGCCCTCGATCGGCAGGCCGGCCGCCGCCCTCGACGGCGCCTTGACCGCCGGGCGTGACGGCTTGGCCGGTGCGGCCGCCGGACGGGGGGCGCCGACCTCCCGGGCCAGCAGGCCGTCGATGCGGGCCAGGATGCTGGCCCGGGCCTTCCCGGCCGCCTCCTCCTCCCGGACCATCTTGAGGTCCTCGGCGTCGAGGCCGGCCAGCAGCGGGAGGATCTCGGTCACCCGCAGCTCGTCGTAGCGGTCGATGGGGAAGTCCTTCGGCTGGGACGCCCGCCGGGCCGGGCCGCCGGCGGTGTCGGCGTAGCCGGACCCGGAGTCGAGCTCGAAGTCGGCTGCCGCCCAGTCGCGGTCGCGGGGCGAGGCCCAGTCGGCGTCGTCGGGCTCGACCTCGACGATCTCGAGGCCGTCGTCGTCGTGGTCGTCGAGGAGGCGGCCCTGCTGCCCGGCCGTGCCGATCGGGCCGGGGGCCCAGGCGTGCTCGGACGTATCGGCCTCCGCCTCGGCCTCGAGCAGGGCGTCGACCCGGGCCAGGATCCAGGGGTGGGCCCGGCCGGAGGCTTCCCGCTGGCGGACCATCTCGAGCTCCGCCGGCTCGAGGTCGCCGAGCAGCGGCAGCACCTCGACCACCTCCAGCCGGTCGTAGTCGGGAATGGGGAACTCCCGCGCACCGGCCGGGCGGGCCGCGGGCGCCCGCCGCTCCGCTCCGGCCTCGGCTGCCACCGGCTCCGGCTCCGGCGCCGGCGTGAGGGCGTCGTCGGCGGCCGGCTCGGCGGCCGGCCGGGGCCGGCTGCGCATGACGGCGACCACGAGCACGATCCCGGCCAGGGCCGAGCAGGCAATCGAGATGAAGATGAGCGCCAGATCCTTGGTGAGGAAGAGCCCCGACAGGAGGAAGATCGTGGCGACGATCACCAGGAGGAAGCTCACGAGGAGCACGAGCGCACCGCCCTCGGTATGGCTATGACCACGAAAGATGGTAGCGGCGGACTCTACCCGGCCGGGTGATCTCCGGGGATATGCACCCGGCCGTCAAAGGCGACGGCGGGCGCTGGCACCGGCCGGCCGGCCCGGCTCGGACAGCTCGTCGTCGTCGAGCACCACCAGCGCCTCGGTGGGCGGGCCGCCCTCGGCGCCCTCGGCCGGGCGCTGGAACATCGACGCCGCCCCGCCCCCCCGACCCGGCGGGGCCACGGCGGTGGCCGGCTCGACCACCTCCGGCTCCGGCAGCTCCGTCACGTCGGTCTCCGCCCGCTCGGGCGAGGCGGGGACGCTCGACAGGTCGATCTCGTGGAGTTCGGGCCGGGCCGGCGGCGGCAGCGTCGCCCGCCGGTCGAGCTCCTCCAGCTCCTTCTCGAGGATCGCCCGCAGCCGGCCGCGGTAGTCGGCCTGGATCCGCTCCAGGGCGTCGATGTCGAGCGTCAGCAGGTCGCGCCGGGCCGACAGCTCGGAGACGATCGCCTCGTACTTCTGGCGTTGGGCCTCCCCGACGATGCGGGCCTGCTCCTCCGCCTCGCTCGTGAGCGTCAGCGCCCGGTCCTCCGCCTCCTCGACGAGGCGCCGCGCCCGCTCATGGGCGGTGGTGACGGTCTCGTCGGCGGTGCGCTGGGCCAGGAGCAGCGTCTGGCGGAGGACGGTCTCCATCTCCTTGGCGCTGGAGCCCTCGGCTTCCAGCGAGGCGATCTTCTCCTGCAGCTGCCGGTTCCGCTCGTGCATGCGCTCGAGCGTGACGGCTGCCCGTTCGAGGAGCTCTTCGACCTCTTCGGGCCGGTAGCCCCGGAAGGCTTCCCTCAGCTCGGCGTTCCGGAGATCATGAGGGGTCACGTCCATAGGCCGATCCTAACGATCGCCGGCCAGGCCCGGGTGGACCCGGCCACGGGCCGTGGTCAGATGATGCTGCCGCCGCCGCAGTGGAACACGGCGTTCTGGATGATCTCCAGGCCGAAGAACACGACGATCGGCGAGATGTCGATCATGCCGATGCTGGGGATGAGCCGGCGCACCGGGGCGAGCACCGGCTCCGTCAGCTGTTGGAGGATCGAGGCGATCGAGGCCAGCGCCGTCCCCGGCCGGATGGGGAACCACGTCAAGATGATGTAGGCGAACAGGACGATGTAATAGACGTTGATGAGCGAGCAGATGAGCTGCAAGGCGGTAGCGGCTCAGGCCCGGAACAGGCCGCGGGCCTGGAGGCGCTCCTTCTCCTCCTGAGAGACCTCGACGTTCGAGGGGGTGAGCAGGAAGACCTGGTCGGCTACCCGGGACATCGACCCGCCGAGGGCGTAGGCCAGACCGCTCGAGAAGTCGATCAGCCGCCGCTGCAGGTCACGGTCGAGCCCCTGCAGGTTGAGGATCACCGGCTGGTTGGCCTTGAGGCGGTCGCCGACCTCCTGGGCGTCGTTGAAGCCCCGGGGCTCGACGACGTGGACCCGGGCGGCGGTGGAAGCGGACGGCATCGTCCGCACCACGCTCGGCCGGGCGGCGGCCGCCGCCGGTGGGGCGCCGTCGTCGCGGGCGAGCGGCCGGACGTTGGGCCCGGGATCGGGAGCGCGAGAGCCGGGGCCGACGCCGTCCTCGTCGTCGGGATCGTCGACGAGGCCCAGGTACACCATTGCCCGTCGCCACATCGCAGCCATCGAACTGCCCTCCTTCTCCGGCAAGCCCTATCGTTGCACGCCCGGCCCTGAACATCGGGGATTCACGGCGATCGGGGATTCACCCCCGGGGACCGAAGATCGCCCGGCCGACCCGCACGATCGTGGCGCCTTCCTCCACCGCCACCTCGAAGTCGTCACTCATTCCCATCGACAGCTCGGCCAGCCCCAGCCGGTCGGCCAGCGCCGCCAGCCGGGCGAAGGCCGGGCGGGGGTCCTCCCCGGCGGCCGGGATCGTCATCAAACCGCCGACCGACAGCCCGGCCGACCGCAGGCCGTCGACCAGGCGGGCGGCGTCGGCGGTGGCCACCCCAGCCTTGGCCGGGTCGCCGGCCACGTTGACCTCGGCCAGCACCGCCGCTCCCGGGGCGCGCCCGGCGATCGCCTGCCCGAGTTCGATCCGGTCGACCGACTGCCACAGGTCGACGAGCGGCGCCAGGCCCGCCACCTTGTTCCGCTGCAGCCGCCCGATGAAGTGCCAGGTCGGGCGGCCCTCGATCTCCGGCGCCTTGGCCAGCAGCTCCTGGGCCCGGTTCTCGCCGAAGTCGGTGGCGCCGGCGTCGAAGGCCGCCTGCATCACCGGCGGCGCCACGCCCTTGGTCACGACCACCAGCCGGACGGACGAGGCCGGGCGCCCGGCCCGGCGGGCGGCGTCCGCCACCCGGCGGCGGACGGCCTCCAGCCGGACGGCGACGTCCTCCGGACGGGCCGCGGTGTCGGCCGCGCCCAGCGCCATCACCGGGCCGCCACCAGCATCGCCTGCAGCCCGGTGCGGCCGTCGCGGCGGTGGGAGAAGTGGTCGGGCGAGCAGGCGGTGCAGACGTCGACGTCGCTGACGTCGGCCACGCCGGCGCCGGCCAGCGCCAGGCGGATCGCCCGGGGGAGGTCGAGCGCCGGGCCCCCGCCGCGGGTGGTGCCGGCCACCTCGGGCCCGAGCCGGTCGACGATCGGCTGCAGGTCGCGGGGCGAGAACTCGTAGCACTCGGCATGGATGCAGGGGCCGACGACGGCCCGGACGGGCCCGTCCGACCGCCGCCGCACCTCGGCCACCGCCGCCTCGATCACGCCGGCCGCCAGGCCCCGCCAGCCGGCGTGGACGGCGGCCACCACACCGGGCGCCACCAGCGCCACCGGCCCGCAGTCGGCGGTCAGCACCGACAGCACCGCCCCCGGCTCGGCACTCACCGCGGCGTCGGCCCGGGGCGCCGGCCGGCCGGTGGTCGGCCCGTCCTCGTCGGCGGCGTAGACGGTGGCGCCGTGGACCTGGTGGAGCGCGATCCACCGGCCCGGGTCCGCGGCCCCCCGGCCGAGCTCCGCGCCGATGCGGGCCCGGTTCTCGTCGACCCGGGCGGGGTCGTCGCCCCGCCCGTAGCCGGCGTTGGCCGTGTCGAACGGTGGTGCCGAGACCCCTCCGGTCCGGTCACTGAAGAGGATCTCGGCCCCGTCGAGCTCGAGGCGGATCCACACGGGGGAATCGGGGTTAGGGGCGGTTGATGAACGAGGGGACGTCGAACTCCTCTTCCGCCAGCTCCTCCTGGCGCACGTCGAGCTCCTCGAGAGGGCCGGTCTCGTCGTCGTGGTAGCGGAGGTCGACGACGCGCCGCTCCGTGGCCCGGGGCCGCTCGCCGTCGAAGCGGTCGAAGCCGGCGGCCACCACCGTGATCCGGACGCTGTCGCCGAGCCCGTCGTCGATGATCGTGCCGAAGATGATGTTGGCGTCGGGATGGGCCGCCTGGGCGATGAGCTCGCAGGCCTCGTTGACCTCGTGCAGCGAGAGGTCGGGCGGGCCGGCGATGCTGAGCAGGATGCCCCGGGCCCCTTCGATGCCGGCCTCGAGCAGCGGGCTCGACACCGCCGCCCGGGCGGCGCTGACGCCCCGGCCCTCGCCGCTGGCGAGGCCGATGCCCATGAGCGCCGAGCCGGCGTTGGTCATGATCATCTTCACGTCGGCGAAGTCGGTGTTGATGAGGCCGGGCGTCGTGATCAGGTCGGTGATGCCCTGCACGCCCTGGAGCAGCACCTCGTCGGCCGCCTTGAAGGCACTGGTCAGCGCCGTCTTGTCGTCGACGACCTGGAGCAGCCGGTCGTTGGGGATGACGATCAGCGTGTCGACCTTCTCCTTCAGCTTGCGGATGCCGTCCTCCGCCTGCATCGAGCGCTTGCGGCCCTCGAAGGCGAACGGCCGGGTCACGACGCCGACCGTCAGCGCGCCGAGGCTCTTGCCGATCTCGGCGATAACGGGCGCGCCGCCCGTCCCGGTGCCACCGCCCTTGCCGGCGGTGATGAACACCATGTCGGCCCCCTTGAGGACCTCCTGGATCTCGTCGCGGTGTTCCTCGGCGGCCAGGCGGCCGACCTCGGGGTCGGACCCGGCGCCGAGGCCCCGGGTGAGCTGACGGCCGATGTCGAGCTTGACGTCGGCCTCGCTCTGCAGCAGGGCCTGGGCGTCGGTGTTGATGGCGATGAACTCGACGCCCTTCAAGCCGGCGTCGACCATCCGGTTCACCGCATTGCATCCGCCGCCGCCAACGCCGACGACCTTGATCACGGCCAGGTAGTTCTGAGGAGCGCCCACCATCGCAAACCTTCTCTCGTGCTCGTGGCTTTACAGCCGGCCCGTCTGTTCCGGCCTCCCCTCGCGGCCCCCACGAGACCGCGACCTACCTGGCCGGTGTGTCACAAACGCTTGTCCAGCAAGGGAATCCAGCACTGCAGCAATACGTGCGCAACGAGTCCTGAATGGTCTCGTCCCAGCGATTGAAGCTCTACTTGAGCCTGAATGAGGGGTGAACCTGCGGTTGGCGCCGAGACTCTAAACCAGTCGCGTCGAACGGTGCAATTGCCGCGAACCCTTGTGGGGCTTCAATCTTTCGCCTTTCCCGGCACGAGCGGACCGGGCGCACCCCAACCCGGTGCAGGGGTGCTGGTCGCGGGGGTCGCCGCGGTCGGCACGACCACCGGAGCCTGCGGAACGCGCACATCGACGGCGGCCACCGAGCGACTGCCGACCCGCTCCAGAAGGACGCTCAGCGCGGCCACCTTGGCCGCCAGCTGGGTTGGCGGCCCGATGCGGAGTTCCCTCGACCCCGTGTGGAGGGTCACGGAGTCGCCGGTCAGGGTGGCGTCGGTCACCTGCTTGCGGAGGGCGTCGGGCAGGGCGGCGACGACCTCGAGGGCGGGAGCGGCGGCCTCGAAGTCGGCGCCGGGGGCGGGCGGTGGGCCGGCGCCGACGACCTCGGGGAGACCGCCCGGCCGGTCCGGACGCTCGGCCAGGACCCGGCCGATGCCGTCGATGACGACCCAGCCCCCGGCCGGCCGGGCGGCCACGGCGGCCGCCGCCCGTTCGGTGATGTGGATCTTCACCGTGTTGGGGAAGCCCCGTTCGACGGTGGCCGTCGCCACCCATGGCAGGCGGAGCAGCTGGCGTTCGGCGCGGCCGGTGTCGACGTCGAGCATCGGCTCGCCGCGGCGGAGTCCGGCGCCGGCGATGGCGTCCTGCGGGGTGACGACCGAGCCGCCGGAGACGTCGATGTGCTTGACGGCCAGCAGCGGCGAGCGCGTCGTGACCCACGTGGCGCCGGCGAACAGGAGAACAGCGGCCACGGCCACCAGCACCCGGCCGACCAGCGTCTGGGGCAGCCACCGGGTGATCCGCCGGAGGCGGGCCCGCAGCGAGCGGGTGACGCTCACGGCGGCCTTGCCGGCGCCGGCGACGGCCCGGCCGGCCACCGGCGCCTGCCAGGCCAGCGGCCGCTGCAGGGCACCCGGGAGCTTCGAGCGCCATCCGTCGGGCGGCTTCGGCCCCGGCCGGCGGGCGAACCGGCCGTTGGCCGGCGGCCGGTCGTGGCGGGTGATCACCACCCGGCGCTGCGTCCGGTCCTCCCGCCGGCTCACGCGATGCCTCCCACGGCGAAGGCCGCCCGGCCCGGCGGCGGAAAAGCCTGGTGCCGGCGTTCCTGCGCCACGACCGGTGTGGCGGGGGAACGCCGGTCTTTCCCGGCGGTGCTGCCCGCCACCGCGGCGTGATCCTCTCCGGGCCACGCCGGCGGTGCGCCCGGCCGCGCCCCGGCCAGGCCGGCGAAGGCGACGCGCCGCAACTCCGGCACCAGCCTGACGCCGGTCTCCGCCGCCACCCGGCGCTGTACCTCGAGGACGAGCGCCACGACATCGGCCGCCCGGCCCCGCCCGTCCGGCTCGGCCTGGAAGAAGTTGGCGTGGCGCTCCGAGACCCAGGCCGTGCCGACGCGGAAGCCCTTCAGGCCACAGGCGTCGATGAGCCGCCCGGCGGAGTCGCCGGGGGGATTGGTGAACACGGATCCGGCGTTGTTGCCGCCGGGCTGGTTGGCCCGCCGCCACCGCACGACCTCGTCGATCTCCGCCCTGGCCTCCTCGGGCGGCCGGGCCGAGACGGCGAACTCGGCCCGGACCACGACGCCGGCCGGGCCGACGTTGGAGTGGCGGTAGCCGAGGTCGAGGGAGGCGGCCGGCCGCTCGGCGACGTCGCCGCCGGCGGACAGGTCGGCGACCCACGCCCGGCGCAGCACCTCGACGGTCTCGTGGCCGTGGCCGCCGGCGTTCATCCGGACGGCGCCGCCGACCGAGCCGGGGATGCCGGCGAAGAACTCGAGGCCGCCCCACCCGGCGGCCGCCGCCTGGCGGGCCAGCACCGGCAGGCGGACGCCGCCGCCGGCCACGGCCCGCGCCCCATCGCCCCCACCGGCCGGATCGGGGCCGAAGGCGAGGTCGGCCAGGCCTCCGTCGAGGAGGACGGCGACGCCGGCGAACCCCTCGTCGGCCACCAGCAGGTTCGATCCCCGCCCGACGCAGAGGAAGGGCACGCCGGGGAGCAGGGCCCGGGCCAGCGCGGCCAGGTCGCTCTCCTGCCGCACCCGCACGAGGACGGCGGCGGGCCCGCCGAGCCCGTAGGTGGTGAGCGAGGCGAACGGGACGTCCCGCTCCACCGGCCGGTCGAGGGCCGCCTCCAGCCGGGCGGCGACGTCCTCCAGGGCTTCGGACGGGGTCATGCGCTGGCCGACCGCAGCCACTCGTCGGGGAGCGACGTGATGTCGCCCGCCCCCAGCGTGACGACGAGGTCGCCGGGCCGGGTCAGCTCGGGCAGCAGGGCGAGGACGTCGGCCCGCTTCGGGACGTACAGCACCCGGCCCGCCGGGCGCCGGTCGCACACCGCCTGGAGGATCAGCCGGCCGGAGACGCCGGGCTGCGGCGCCTCGCCGGCGGCGTAGACGTCGGTGAGGACGACGACGTCGGCGTCGGCGAAGGCGTCGCCGAAGTCGCGCCAGAGGCGGGCCGTGCGGGTGTAGCGGTGGGGCTGGAAGACGGCCACGATCCGGCGCCAGTCGCCCTCCCGGGCGGCGGCCAGCGTGGCCTTGATCTCGCCGGGGAGGTGGGCGTAGTCGTCGACGAGGGTGACGCCGCCGACCTCGCCGTGGAACTGGAAGCGCCGGGCGACACCGGCGAAGCGGCCGAGCGCCGCCCGGACGGCGTCGAACGGCACGCCGATCTCGGTCGCCACCGCGGCGGCGCCGGCGGCGTTGCGGGCGTTGTGCCTCCCCGGCGCGGGAAGCTGGATCTCGCCCAGCCGCTCGCCCCCCCGGACGAGGTCGAACCGGCTGCCGAGCCCTCCGGCGCCGCCGCCGAGCGGCCGGTAGTTCTCGAGGCGGTAGTCGGCGCCGGCGTCCTCGCCGTAGGTGACGACCGGCCGGCCGGCGGCGGTGACCCGGGCCGCCAGCCGGGCGGCGCCGGGGTCGTCGAGGCAGGCCAGGCGGGGCCCCGGGGCTTCGGCCAGGAAGCGGGCGCAGGCGTCCTCCAGGGCGGCCATGTCGCCGTAGTGGTCGAGGTGGTCGGGCTCGACGTTGGTCAGCACGACGGCCTCGGGGGCGATCTCGACGAATGTGCCGTCGCTCTCGTCGGCCTCGATCACCAGCCATTCGCCGTCGTCGTAGGCGGCGTTGCTGCCGACCTCGTTGGGCTCGCCGCCGATGAGGAACGACGGGTGCCAGCCGGCGGCCCGGAGGATGAGCGTGGTCATCGTCGACGTCGTCGTCTTGCCGTGCGTCCCGGAGATGGCCACGGTGCGGCGGGTGTCGACGATGGCGGCCAGCGCCTCGGCCCGCCGCAGCACCGGGACGCCCCGCTCCCGGGCGGCCCGGACCTCGGCGTTGGTGGCGGGGATGGCGGTGGAGACGACGACGGCGTCGAGCTCGGCCGGCAGGCAGGCGGCGTCGTGCGGGACGTGGACGTCGACGCCGAGCAGCCGCAGCCGCTCCAGCCCTCGCCAGGCCTTGAGGTCGGAGCCGCTGACCGTGTGACCCAGCCGGGTGAGGACGGCGGCGATGCCGCTCATGGCCATCCCGCCGATGCCGACGATGTGGATGCGGCGGGGAACGCTGAGATCGAGCGTCATACGAGCACCTTCCCCCGGTCGTGATGCGCAGCGACGGACTCCACCAGGGCGGCCAGCTCGTCCGCCGCCTGCGGACGGGCCAGCCCCCGGGCCGCCCGGCCCATGGCCTCCAGCCGGGCCGGCTCGGCCAGCAGCGGCTCCAGCTCGGCGGCGAGGCGGGCGCCGGTGCACTCGGCGTCGGGCACCAGCACCGCCGCCCCGGCGGCGACCAGCGCCTCGGCGTTGCGGGTCTGATGGTCGCCGGGGGCGCCGGGCAGCGGCACGAGGATCGACGGCACCCCGGCGGCGGCCAGTTCGGCCACCGTCGTGGCCCCCGCCCGGCAGACGGCGATCGACGCCCGGCTGTAGAGCTCGGGCATGTTCTCCTCGTAGGCCACCAGCCGGCATTCGAGGGCGTCGCCGTGGCGGCGGCGGGCGGCGTAGGCCGCCGTCGCCGCCTCGTACCCGGCCGGGCCGCTGACGTGGTGGACCCTGACGTCGCCCCGGCCCCGCCAGAGGTCGTAGAGGTCGACGGCGGCCTCGTTGAGCCGGCGGGCCCCGAGGCTGCCGCCGAAGAGGGCCACCAGCGGCCGGTCGGCCGACGGGTGCCGGACCACGGCGGCCACCGCCGCCCGCACCGGGTTCCCGGTCACCACCGCCCCCGGCAGCGGCGTGCCGGGCAGCGACACGGCCGCCCGGGCGCCGAGGCGCACGGCGATGCGGTTGGCCAGGCCCGGTGCGGCGTTCTGCTCGTGGACGACGGCCGGGAGGCGGAGGAGCCGGGCGGCCACCAGGCACGGGAGCGAGGCGTAGCCGCCGACTCCGACGACGACCGTCGGGCGGCGGGCCCGCACGATGCGCAGGGCCCGTCCGAAGGCGTTGGTCGTCTTCAGCACGACGGCGACGTTCTCCGCCGTCAGCCGGCGCTGCAGCCCCCGGCCGGGGAGGAGGTCGATCGTGAACCCGGCCGCCGGCACCGCCGTCGCCTCCAGCTTCCCGACGTTCCCCACCCAGTGGATCGACTCCCGGGGATGGCCCCGGGCCACCAGCGCCTCGGCCAGGGCCAGCCCCGGGTAGACGTGGCCGCCGGTCCCGCCGCCGGTGATCAGGGCGTAGGTGGCCGTCGTTCCGGGGGACACCCCCGGACCCCCGGGCTTCACCGACCCTGCCGGGCGACGTTGAGCAGCACCCCGGTGGCGCACATCGTGAACAGGAGCGCCGAGCCGCCGAAGGAGATGAACGGCAGCGGCACCCCGGTGACCGGGAGCGCGCCGGTCACGGCCCCGACGTTGATGATCGCCTGCCCGACGATCCAGCCGGTGATCCCGGCCGCCAGCAGCTGTCCGAAGCGGTCGGGGGCCCGCAGCGCCGCCCGGACGCCGAGCACGGCCAGAGCGCCGAAGAGCACGAGCACGAGGGCGCAGCCGACGAGGCCGAGCTCCTCGCCGATGACGGCGAAGATGAAGTCGGTGTGGGCGTTGGGCAGGAACATCCACTTGGCCCGGCCGGCGCCGAGGCCGACGCCGGTCCACCCGCCGCTGCCGAGGGCGATG
>Ga0070741_10008491_pt1 | contig 20587 bp, 13 predicted proteins | sample Coa_R1_4_FD_66440 | JGI IMG/M metagenome (GOLD analysis project Ga0070741, IMG submission 66440) | Surface soil microbial communities from Centralia Pennsylvania, which are recovering from an underground coalmine fire - Coalmine... | ecosystem: Environmental > Terrestrial > Soil > Unclassified ...
CCGGCCCCGGGGCCCCCCGCGCCCGGCCCGCCCGCCGTGCCGGGCCCGGGCGCGAACGGGGAGCCGACGTGCCCCTGGTACGAGATCAGGGCGAACACGCCCCAGTCCGGCGCGTCGTTGGTGAGACCCTTCCGGCCGGCCAGGCTCAGCACGAAGCCCCCGAAGCGGAGGCGGACGCCCGCGTGGTACTCCGCGATCCAGTCCGAGTGGCGATCCCGCCCGGTGCGCCAGTTCGTGTTCCCGGTGGCCTCCGTGACGAGCGAGACGTGCGGCGTGAGCGCGTACTCGAGCCCGACCCCGGAGACGAACTGGTCGTCGACGCTGAGCTTGCCCCGGCCGTTGTACACGTACCCCAGGGTCCCGAAGGCGCTGAGCGGCCCGACCAGCGTCTTCGAGAGCGCGAGGCCTGCGCCCGCGCTCCACTCGTTGGTCCCGAGCCCCTCGTGGCGCTCGCCGGTCGGCGCCGCGGCCCACGCGACCCCGGCCAGCGCCGGCCGCGCGCCGGCCTCGTCCAGGAAGCGGTACGACACGCCCAGGCTGAGGTCGTCCGGGCCGTCCCCGTCGAAGCGGGCCTTGTCGGCCTCGTACCAGGTGTAGGGGAACTGGACCGAGAGCTGGAGACGCTCGGTGAGCCCGTAGCCGATCGCCAGGAACAGCGTGTTCTGGTCGAAGTCGCCCTCGAGCTCCTGGCAGACGGCCTGCTGCCCGAGATACCCCAGCCCCACCGAGAGATCGCCGCCGGGGAGCGTGTTCGCCCCGGGCACCACGAATCCCGCCGTTCCGTTGACCGGCACGTGCGGGAGCGGGTCCGCCAGCGGCGGCAACCGGCGCGCCTGACGCGGGGCGAGGGCGAGGCCGGGCTGGCAAGCGGACGCGGCGAGCGCCGCGGTGCCGAGGAGCGAGGAGGACAGGATCGCAGCGGCAACGGCGGCCTGGCACCCCCGGACGGTGATCACTCCGTGCCCCCCTCCGCTCGTCGCGTGCCCGAGGCTCCCGCGCGGCGGCGGGCGACGCTCACCCGCCGTCGCGCGACCAGCGACATCGCGGCCCAGGATATCACCGGACGCGCGGGCGACACCACAACGCGGCGTGCTCGTCGCGCTGGGCCGGGCGCGCGGCGCCCGGAGAGGGACGCCGATCAGGCGTCCGGCGGACGGGTGCCGTCGAGGGCGTGGAGGAAGCGCGTGACGATCGCGCGCCGGATCGCCGGCGCATCGAGCGGGCCGATGCGGGCCGCCCACACGGCCGCCGGGACCACCGCCTTGGCGGCGGAGCGATGGCCGCCGGCGGAGCCGAGCTCGCCGAACGCGGCCTGGACGACCTCCCCGGCCGCGCGGACGTAGCCGACGTTGCGGACCGAGACGTGGACCTCCTCGCCCGTGAGGCCCGAGACGATCGACCACTCGATCCCCTTGACCTGGAGACACAGGTCGGCGAACTGCGGGATCAGGTCGGGGCGACTCACCCGCCCGAGGTGCGCGAAGAGGACGTTCTGGATGATCGTGCGGTGCAGCAGCGCGTCGCCGAGCGCGTCGAGCGCGTCGAGCGGCAGCTCGGGGCGCTCGATGCGCCGCAGGATGTTGTGGTTGGCGAGCCGGTACAGGTACGCGAACGCCTTCATGTCGGCCTGCGTGCCGCTGCGCTCCAGGTGGAGGGTGTCGGTCTTGATCCCGTAGAAGAGCGCGGTCGCCAGCCGCTCGGTGACCTTGACCTCGGCGGCCCGCAGGTACTCGGTCATGATGGTCGAGGTCGCGCCGTAGGTCGGACGGACGTCCCGGAACGGCGCCCGCCATCCCTTCGCCTCCGGATGATGATCGATGACGACGGCGACCGGCGGGAGCGCTTCCTCGCAGAACGTCGGCTGGACGTCGACCATCGCCAGGGCGTCGTAGCGCCGGAGCTCGTCGGGGGTGACCTGCTCGACCTCGATCTCGAGGGCGTCGACCATCGCGACGTTCTCCGGCCGGGTGACGCGCCCGAACGAGAGCAGGGGCGCAGTCGGCTTGGTCCGGCCGAGCAGCGCCCGCAGCGCCAGCCCCGACGCCATCGCGTCGGGGTCGGGATCGTCCTGCAGGAGGATCCCCACCCGCTCCTTGTCGGCCAGCAGCCGGCGCATCTGCTCGACACGCACCCGGAGGAGCGCCCGATCCATCTCCGGGCGCAGCACCTCCCGCATCGTGCGGCCGAGCATCACCGTGGTCACGTTGGAGTGGTACGGCAGCGTCGGGGGGTCCGGCCCCTGGTGCACGACGAGGACGGGCACCTCCGGCGCGACCTCGAGGATCGTCTCCAGGATCCGCGCGAGGCTCGGGCCCCGGCGGGACCGGTCCGGCGCCATCAGGACGACCAGGTCGGAGGAGGTGAGGTGCGCGCGCCGGTAGAGCGCCGGGTCGTCGAGCGGTCCGGCCAGGGCCGTCGCCTCGTCGCGTGCCAGGCCGCTCCGGGTCCTGCTGTCCGGCACCAGGAACAGCCACGAGTCCGAGGTCGCCGAGGGTCCCTGGAAGAGGCGGAAGAGGAAGTCGGTGGGACAGACGAGCACCCGACGCATCGAACGCCTCTCTCAGTCTACACCGGCGCCCACGGCGGGGGAGGGGCGGGGCGGCTCAGGCGCCGTACTTTCCCAGCCGGAGCGCGTGGGCCAGGACCAGCGGCATGAGCTCGTGCGCGGGGAGGGTCCCGAGGCTCCCGGCCGCGCAGGCGCGCTCGGTGAAGCGCTCCACGGCATCGGGGATCGCGTACCGGCCCGCCAGCAGGACCGGCACCGGGTGCCACGAGTGGCCGCGGAGCACGGCCGGGCTCGCGTGGTCCCCGGTGACCACCAGGACGTCCGGCCGGAGCTGCTCGATCGCGGGCAGCGCGGCGTCCAGCCGCTCCAGCGCGGCGACCTTGCCCGGGAAGTCGCCGTCCTCGCCCGCCTTGTCGGTGTCCTTGTAATGGAGGAAGACGAAGTCGTAGCCGGGCCAGGCTTCCGCCAGCGTCCGCAGCTCGTCGGTGAACGTGCTGCCGGTCCGGAGCACGTCCATGCCCACCAGGCGGGCGAGCCCGCGGTACATCGGGTACGCGGCGATCGCGGCCGCGCGGAGCCCGAAGACCTCGGGGAAGCCCGGCAGGGCCGGCCGCTGGTCGAACCCGCGGAGCAGGACCATGTTCGCCGGCGCGGCGTCGGCGAGGAGCCGCCGCGCCTCCCCGGCGAACCGGTTGACCGCGTCCGCCGTGGCCTGGGCGGCCGGGTCCAGGGCGCGGGCGGGGAGCGGCGGCTGGCCGAGGGTCTGGGGATCCGTCTCGGACAGGCGCGCGGACAGGCCCGGCCCCCGCAGGACGAGGACGAACCGGTGCTCCTTCACGGGCTCGACGTGAAGCTCGATCGCGGGCAGCTCGATCCGGCGGAGCCGGGCCACCAGCTCGATGCAGCGCTCCGTCGAGATCCGGCCCGCGCGCCGGTCCGTGATCCGGCCGGTCGCGTCGACCGTGCAGAAGTTCCCCCGGGCCGCCACGTCGCCGGCCCGGAGATCGAAGTCGATGCCGAGCGCCTCGAGCACCCCCCGGCCGACCGGGTACCGCAGCGGCTCGTACCCGAACAGGCCCAGGTGGCCGGGCCCGCTGCCCGGGGTGATCCCCGGGGCGACGTGGCGCAGGAGCCCGCACGAGCCGCGGCGCGCCAGGGCGTCGAGGTGCGGGAGCCGCGCGGTCTCCAGCTCGGACCGGCCGGTCGCCGGGTCGGGGAACCCGCCCAGCCCGTCGGCGGAGAGGAGCAGGATCTTCGTCGAGCCCGGGATGACCAGGGTGCGGACGAGGTCGAGGTCCATCGGGATGCCTGCCGGGTGCCGAGTCTAGCACGACGCTGCCCGGGGAGCCGGGCGGCTCCGGGGGGGGCCACCCCGGGATCGTGCCCACCGGGAGACGGCCGGCGCACCGCCCGGATCGCGCTATCGCGGCCCGGGAGGCCCCCCTTGCCGGCCGGGCAAGAGGGGTAGAATCGACCCGAGCCCGGGTGGCCTGGTGGAGGCCGCCCGCCCGCGCCTGGAACCGTCCGATCACGCGAGGAGTCGCCATGCCGAAGGCCGCGCGAACCACCGAGCCCATCGAGGCTCTCCTGAAGGAAGGACGGAAGTTCCCCCCGCCCCGGGCGTTCGCGAAGGCGGCGCGCGTCCGCACCCCCGCGATCTACCGGGAGGCGCGCCGGAACCCGGTCCGGTTCTGGGAGCGCCAGGCTCGGGAGCTCCGCTGGATGCGACCGTGGCGCAAGGCGCTCGAGTGGAAGCTCCCCTACGCCAAGTGGTTCATCGGCGGCAAGCTCAACGTCGCGGACAACTGCCTGGATCGCCACGTCGAGGGGGCGCGCCGGAACAAGGCCGCCATCATCTGGGAGGGCGAGCCGGGGGACAGCCGCGTCCTCACGTACTGGGACCTTTATCGCGAGGTCAACCGGTTCGCCGCCGCGCTCCGCCGCCACGGCGTGAAGAAGGGGGACACGGTCACGATCTACATGCCGATGATCCCCGAGCTGCCGATCGCCATGCTGGCCTGCGCCCGGATCGGCGCGCCCCACAACGTGGTGTTCGGCGGCTTCGCGCCCGACTCCCTGCGCGACCGGGTCAACGACTGCAAGGCGAAGGTCGTCATCACGGCCGACGGGGGCTACCGCCGGGGCGGAGTGGTCGCCCTCAAGAAGAACGCCGACGAGGCGCTCAAGGAGTGTCCCCAGGTCAACACGGTCGTCGTGTACCGCCGGACCGGGCAGGAGATCGGCTGGCAGGCGGACCGCGACATCTGGTGGGACGACTTCGTGAAGGGCGCCGACGCGCGGATCGCGCCCGAGCCGATGGACGCCGAGGACATGCTCTACCTGCTGTACACGTCGGGCTCGACCGGGAAGCCGAAGGGGATCATCCACACGACCGGCGGGTACCTGACCGGCGTCGCGTCCACCCACCGCCTGATCTTCGACCTCCGCGAGGAGGACGTGTACTGGTGCACCGCGGACATCGGGTGGGTCACCGGCCACTCCTACATCGTCTACGGTCCGCTGGCGAACGGCGCCACGACCGTCATGTACGAGGGAACGCCGGACTGGCCGGACAAGGACCGGTTCTGGCGCATCGTCGAGAAGTACGGCGTGACGATTCTCTACACGGCGCCGACGGCGATCCGGACGTTCGTGCGCTGGGGGGACGAGTACCCGAAGCGCTGCGACCTCTCCTCGCTCCGGCTGCTCGGGACCGTCGGCGAGCCGATCAACCCCGAGGCGTGGGTCTGGTACTGGAAGGTGATCGGCGGCGGCCGGTGCCCGGTCGTCGACACCTGGTGGCAGACCGAGACCGGGCACATCCTCATCTCCCCCCTGCCGGGGGTGACCGTGTGCAAGCCCGGGTCGGCGACCCTCCCGTTCCCCGGCATCGACGCCGAGGTCGTCAACGACAAGGGGGAGCCGGCGCAGGCCGGCTACCTCGTGCTGCGCCGCCCGTGGCCCGGCATGCTCCGCGGCATCTACGGCGACCCCGAGCGGTACCAGCGCCAGTACTGGAGCCAGATCCCCGGCGTCTACTTCACGGGCGACGGCTGCAAGCGCGACCGGGACGGCTACTTCTGGCTGCTCGGGCGGATCGACGACGTGATGAACATCTCCGGGCACCGGGTCTCGACGATGGAGGTGGAGTCGGCGCTGGTCGACCACCCGGCGGTCGCCGAGGCGGCGGTGATCGGGCGACCGCACGAGATCAAGGGCCAGGCGATCGCCGCGTTCGTCACGATCAAGCACGGCATCCCGCAGTCGGACGCGCTCAAGGACGAGGTCAAGCAGCACGTGGCCAAGAAGATCGGCGCGCTGGCGCGGCCGGACGACATCATCTACGCGGCCGAGCTGCCGAAGACCCGGAGCGGCAAGATCATGCGGCGGCTGCTCCGGGACGTCGCCGAGGGGCGGACGCTGGGCGACACCACGACCCTCGCCGATCCCGCGGTGGTCGCCACGCTCAAGGCGCAGTACGAGGACCGGGAGGCCTGACCGGCGGCGCCCCGGGCTCTGCCGGCCCCGGGCGCGCTACCGGCGGCCCTGCGCCAGCTTCCTGCTCTCCGGGAGGCGGCGCAGGATCCCCATCGCGAGCGTCCCCAGGAACGGCCCCGGGGCCAGGAACAGGAAGGCCAGGGCCCAGCCCCACCGGTCGGCGATCCGGGGGACCAGCCAGACCGGGACGAGCGTCAGGAGGAATCCCGCGCTGGTCTGGAGCGACAGCGCGGTGCCGACGTAGGCCGGCGGCGCCAGCTCGGTGACCGCCGCCGAGAACTGGGCCGAGTCGGCGATGATGGTGAGTCCCCACGCGAGGGCCACCGCGACCAGCCACCCGGGGCGATCGAACACGAGCCCGATCACCGCGGCGCACGTCCCGCTGCCGAGCATGGCGAGCATCGTCGTCGCCGTGCGGCCGATGCGGTCGGCGACGAGCCCCGCCACCCCGCAGCTCACCCCGCCCACTCCGATCACGGCCGCCGTGGCGAGCGCCCCCAGCCGCGGCGCCGCCCCGACGCCGGCCCGCGCGAACGCCTCGGCGAGGTAGAGCCCGATCCAGGTCCACATCGCGTACAGCTCCCACATGTGCCCGAAGTAGCCCAGGCTCGAGAGGACGACCCCCCGCGAGCGGGCGAGCTCCCCGAGGCAGCGCGGGTTGAACGGCGCGCGCGCCTGGAGGTGCGGGCCGTCCCGGACGAGCAGGAGCATGATCAGCGCGCCGGCCGCGGCGGCCACCGACGTCCCCGCGATGACCGGCCGCCACGCCAGCCCGCCGAGGAAGTTGATCGCGTGGGGCAGCGCCCCGCCGACCGTCAGCGCGCCGACCAGGCTGCCCACCGCGAGGCCCCGGTCCCGGGCGAACCAGCTGGCGGCGAGCTTCATCGCCGGCGGGTAGGTGCCGGCCATGGCGAGGCCGGTCAGGAAGCGGCAGAGCAGCACGAGGGGCAGGGAGTCGATCACCGGCACGAGCGCGGCGTTCACCGCCGCGCCGCCGAGCGCCGAGGCGACGAACAGCCGCCGGGCGCCCACGTAGTCGGCCAGCGTGAGTCCCGCGCTCAGGATCGTGCCGACGACGAACCCGACCGTCACGGCCATCGAGACCCAGGCCTTGGTGTCGGTCGAAAGCCACGCGGTGTGCAGGGCGGGGATCACCGCGGTCGCGGAGAACCAGAGGGACAGCGCCCCGAGCTCGGCGAGGCAGATCCACGCCAGCATCCGCCAGCGCATGCGCGGACTGTAGGGGCCGCCGGTCGGGAGTGTCAAGGACGGGCGGCCGCCGCCGGCGTCCGGGGCGTGGCGCCGCCCTGCGGGCGCGCCCGGGAGTCGCGCAGCCCCGCGGCGCCCCCGGGGTGTCCCGCGGCCCCGCGGCGCGCCCTGGCGACTCGCGCGCCCGCAGCCGGCCCCCGCGCCCGGCGCCGGCCGGCCGCTCGCCGCGCCGGTCGCGGCGCGGGCTACAATCGAGGCGGCGTGCGGGCGGCGGCCCGGCGCCGCGCCGCGCCACCGTCACGCACGAGGTGACCATGGGCACCATCCCCGCGAGCTTTCTCCCGCCCCGGGAGTCCTGGCCCACCCGGATCCATGCGCTGCCCGAGCACCGCGACTATCCCCGGCGCCTCAACTCGACCGAGGAGCTGCTCGACCGGCACGTCGAGAGCGGGCGCGCGGACCGGGTCGCCATCCTCTACGAGGACCAGCGGATCACGTACCGGCAGCTCCACGCGGCGGTCGTGCGGCTCGCCTCCGCGCTCCAGGCGCTCGGCCTCGAGGCGGATGACCGGGTCCTCCTGCGCGCGCCGTCGATCCCGCCCGCCCTGGTCGCGAACTTCGCCGTTCTCCGGATCGGCGGGATCGTCGTCCCCACCTCGCCCCTCTTCTCGCGCGCCGAGCTGGTGCACATCGCGGAGAACACCGAGGCCGTCGCGCTGGTGGTCGCCGCCCCGCTCCTGGAGGAGGTCGAGAAGGCCCGGCCGGAGCTCCGCCGGCTGCGCCACGTCATCGTGATCGGCGGCGACCCGGGCGAGCTCCGCGCCCGCGGCTACGTGCCGTACGGGGAGCTGCTGGCCCGCGGCGCCGACCGCTGCGAACCGGTGCGGCGGGACCGCGAGGCGGTGAGCGTGCTCCTCTACACCTCCGGGACGACCGGGCTGCCGAAGGGCACGGTCCACGTCGTGGAAGAGGCGCTCACCGTCCCGGACGGGTTCGGGAAGCACGGCTGGCGCGTCGAGCCGGACGACGTCATCGGGGGCCCGGCGCCGCTGTCGCTGGCGGCGGGCTACTCGACCCAGGCCGTGATCCCGTTCCGCTTCGGCGCCGCGGCGTCGCTCCTGCCCCGCTTCACGCCGGAGGGGATGTTCGACCAGATCCAGAAGCACCGGATCACGATCGTGTCGATCCTCCCGACCGCGTACCGGAAGATGATGCAGGTGCCCGACGCGGCCCGGCGGTACGACCTCGGCTCGGTGCGGACGTGCACGGGCGGCGGCGAGTCGCTCGGCGCCGAGACGTACGCGCGCTGGAAGGAGATGTTCGGGCTGGAGATCTACGAGGGCCTCGGCACGACCGAGCTCATGTACGTCTTCGCCTCCTCGGCGGTGACCCGGCGGGTCAAGCCCGGCGCGATCGGGCCGGCGGTCCCCGGCTACGAGCTGCGCGTCGTGACGGAGGACGGCGCCCCGGCGCCCCCCGGCGAGGTGGGGCTCCTGCTGGTCCGCGGGCCGACGGGCACCCTCTACTGGCGCGACCCCGACCGGCAGCAGGCGGCGGTCCGCGACGGCTGGTCGCGAGCCGGCGACTTCGTCAGCATGGACGAGGACGGCTACGTCTGGTTCATGGCGCGCGAGGACGATCTCATCAAGTCCTCCGGGTACCGGATCGGGCCGGAGGAGGTCGAGGACGCGCTGGCCCGGCACCCGGCGGTGGCGGACGTCGGCGTCATCGGCGTCCCCGACCCCGTGCGGGGGCAGAGCACCCGCGCCTACGTCGTGCTCCACGCGGGCCGCGCCCCCTCGAACGCGCTGGCCGGCGAGCTGATCGAGTTCTGCCGGGACCACATCGCGGTCTACAAGCTCCCCCGCGAGATCGAGTTCGTGGCGCAGCTGCCGCGGGCCCCGGGGCCGGCCGGCCCCGGGACGGGGAAGCTCCTGCGCCGCATCCTCCGCGAGCGGCTGGCCCCGCCCGGCCCCCCGTGATGGCGATCGGCCCGCGCGTCGCCGGGCCGCCGCGGGCCGTCCGCCGGCGGGGCGGGCCGGCCGGCGCCGGCTGACCCCCGGCCGGCGAGTTCGGAGGAGTCCGACGCCGACGCGCTTCGGGGGCCGGGTGGTGCTCGTCACCGGGGCGTCGTCCGGGATCGGCGCCGCGCTGGCGCGGGCGTTCGCCCGGGAAGGGGCGGCCCTGGTCCTGGCCGCGCGCCGCCTCGACCGGCTCGAGGCCCTGGCCGCCGAGCTCCACGCCGCCGGGCACCGCGCGGTCGCCGCCGAGTGCGACGTGACGCGGGACGGGAGCGTCGAGCGCGCGGTCGCGCGTGGCCTCGAGGCCTTCCAGCGCCTCGACGTCGCCGTCGCGAACGCCGGGTTCGGGGTGGCCGGGCCGTTCGAGACGCTCACGCTCGACGACTACCGGCGCCAGTTCGAGTCCAACGTCATGGGGGTCCTCCGCACCGCGTACGCGGCGCTCCCCGCGCTCCGGGCCCGACGCGGCACGCTGGTGATCATGGGGAGCGTGAGCGGGCACCTGGCGACTCCGGGCATCTCCGCGTACGCGATGAGCAAGTTCGCGGTGCGGGCGTTCGCAGAGGCGGTGCGGCACGAGCTGCGCCCGGCCGGGGTCGACGTGGTGCTGGTGAGCCCGGGGTTCGTCGTCTCCGAGATCCGGCAGGTCGACAATCGCGGCGTCCACCATCCGGACGCCCCCGATGCGGCTCCCGCATGGCTCCGGATGCCGGCCGATCGCGCCGCCCGGATCATCGTGCGCGCCGTCGCCTGCCGCCGGCGAGAGGTGGTCGTGACCGGTCACGGCAAGCTCCTCGTGTGGCTGGCCCGTCACGCCCCCGGCCTCGTCGACTTCGGGTTCCGGCTCTCCGGGTACCGCAGCCGGCGAGCGCCCGGGGCCGGCAGCGGCTGACGGCCCGTGGCGCCCGCGCGCCGCGGCGGGCTCGGAGCCGGCGAGCGCCCGGGCCCGGCGAGCGGCTTTCGACAGGTCCCGCGCGCCGCCTCGCCGGTCCGCGTCGCGTCGCGCTCCCCGGGCGGGCCGCCGACCGGGGGCCGGGCGTCTCGGCCCGGGGGGCGCCCATCCGAAGGCCCGGGGACGTCGCCCGGGAACGCGCGTGATGCCGGCGAGCTGTCGACCGTCTGGGCGGCCTGCCGCGCCGCGCTGACAAAATTGGGGGGATCTCGCAGCAAATTGGCCGGGGACGGCTGGGATGCGACGTCTGCCGCACCCCGGCCTCTCCGCCGCCCGTCGGTTCCGCCCAGCCGCCAGGCCGACTTGCGGGCGCGTGCGCATCCGCGGGCGTGCGTGGCACCGGGCTTGCTACCTTCGCCGCCTCCGGGAGGGGAGGCGACGTGAGCGAGCTCGTGGAACCCGAGGCCACCACGGAGATCATCGACGTCTCACCGGACGACTCCGCGTCCGGGGCGCCGGACAGCCGGCGCGGGCTCCTGGGCGAGATCCTGGTCCGCGAGGGCCTGCTCACCGAGAGCCAGCTCGGCGCCGCGCTGCGCGTCCAGCGCGAACTCGAGCCGTCCACGCCGCTCGGGCAGATCCTCGTCCGACAGGGCGCGCTCACCCAGCACCAGCTCACCACGATCCTCGAGCGGTACCGGAAGAAGTATCGCCTGGGGGACATCCTGGTCGAGACCGAGACGATCACCGAGCATCAGCTCCAGATCGCGCTCGACCACCAGAAGCGGACCGGCCTCCGGCTCGGGGATGCGCTCCTGCAGCTGAACTTCCTCACCGAGGAGGACCTGAACCAGGCCCTCTGCAAGCAGTTCGGCGTCACCTTCGTCGACCTCGACCGGCTCGTGCTGGACAACAGCCTGGCGGCGGTGATCGATCGCGAGTACGCGGAGCGGCACGGCGTGATCCCGATCTCCAAGACGGAGCGCGCCCTGGTGGTCGCGATGGAGGATCCGTCGGACCTGCGCGTCGTCGCCGACCTGGCGGGCCGGAGCGGGTGCCGCGTCAGCGTCATCACCTCCACCCACGCCGCGTTCCGGCGCGCCTTCGCCCGCACCTACGGCGAGAGCGCCGAGAAGGGGTTGATCCGGCGCACCGAGGAGCTGGCGCGGGCACGCGCGGCGCTCGAGGCGGATCATGCCGCGACGGCGCAGCGCCTGGCCGAGCTCCGGAGCGCCCACGCCGCGCTGCTCGCCGAGCGGGAGACGTCCGTCCGCACGCTGGCCGAGCAGCGGACGCGCAACGACGCGAACGAGCGGGCGCTGGACGAGCTGCGGGCGGCGCACGACCGGCTGCGGGCGGGGCACGAGGCGGACCGGGCGGCCTTGGCGGCGCTCCAGGCCGAGCACGGCGAGGTCTGCCGGGAGCTCGCGTCGCTCCGCGACGCCCATGCGGCCGCCCTCGCCGAGACGGACCGGCTGCGGGACCAGCTGGCGGCCGGGGCGGCCCGGAACGCGGCGAACCTCGAGACGCTGGAGGAGCTCCGGAGCGCGCAGGGAGGGCTGCGCGCGGAGCAGGAGGCCCTGCGCCAGGCCCTGGACGCTGCCCGCGCGGAGGGCGCGGAGGCGCAGCGCTGCGTCGACCGCCTCCGGCACGAGCACGCGGCGCTGGCGGCGGAGCGGGCGCGGGTCGCGGCCGAGATCGAGGCGGCGGTGGCCCGCCTCCGGGGGTGACGCCGGTGACGGCGGCCCAGCGGAACGGAGGGCAGGCGGCCGAGGCGCTCCCGCCGGCGCCGGTCGACCGCGACCCGGCGGCGGCCCCGCGCGCGCTGGGCGAACTGCTGGTCCGGGAGGGCCTGATCACCGACGCGCAGCTCGCGGCCGCGCTGGCCGCGTGCGAGGCGCGTCCCGGCGCGGTCTCGCTGGAGCAGGTCCTGCTGGACGACGGCGCGGTGTCGCGCGCCGACCTCGAGCGCGTCCGGAGCCGCTACCGCCGCCGCGACCGGCTCGGCGATCTCCTCGTCGCCGGCGGAGCCGTCAGCGAGGCCCAGCTGCAGCTCGCGGTCGATCATCACCTGCGCACGGGCCTGCGGCTCGGAGACGCCCTGCTGCAGCTCGGATTCCTGACGGAGGACGCGCTCCGGCAGACGCTGAGCCGCCAGCTCGGGATCGGCTTCGTCGACCTGGATCGGCTGGTGCTGGACCGGCGGCTCGCGCCCGCGATCCCGAAGGAGTACGCCGAGCGCCGCCGGGTCCTGCCGGTCGCCGAGGGGGAGGGGCTCCTGACCGTCGCGGCCGCGGACCCGACCGCCGAGGGGCTGGCCGAGGACCTGGCCGCGGTGACCGGCGCCCGGGTGCGGCTGGTGACCTCGACGCCGGGCGCGTTCCAGCGCGCGTTCGCCCGGGTCTACGGCGAGGACCCGGCGGTCGGGCTGGCACGCCAGCAGCACCGCCTCGAGCAGGCCTATGCGGCCGTCGCGGCCGAGCTCGACGCGGCGCGCCGCGCGCTGGCCGCGCTGCAGGAGGCGCAGGACGAGGTCCTCAGCGAGCAGGGCGAGGCGCTCCGCGCGGCCGCGGCGCGCAGCGAGGCGCAGGCGGCCGAGGAGGCGGCGCGCGAGGCCGCGCTCGAGGAGCTGCGGGCCGCCCACGCCGCGCTCCGGGCGGAGCACGAGGCCCGCGGGGCCGCGCACGCGGAGCTGGTGGCCGCCCACGAGGACACGCTCGCCGAGCTCGGGGCGCTCCGCGCGGACCACGCGCGGCTGCAGGGCGAGCACGGCCTGGCGATGCAGGAGCTCGGGGAGGCGCGCCAGGGCCGGGCCGGGCTCGAGCGCACGCTGGCGGCGCTCGAGACCGCGCACGCCGCCACCTGCCAGGAGCTGGACGAGCGGCGCCGCGCCGAGGCCGTGCTCGAGACGGCGCTCGCCGACGTGCGCGCCGCCCACGCGGCGCTCGGGCGGGCGCACGACGCGCTCCAGGCCGAGCATGGGCGCGCGCTCGCCGCGCTCGGGGAGGTCCGGGAGCGCGCCGAGACCGTGGAGGCGCGCCAGGCGGCCGCCATCGCCCATCTGGAGTCGGTGCTGACCCGGCTCCGGGGGGGCTGACGACCCCTCCGGCCCGCGTCCTCCGGGTGCCCTTCCACCCGCCCCGGCACCGCCGGATCACCGCGGCCGCCGTGTCGTGGTCCGCCGCCGCCTGCCCCGCGAGGTATCCTCGCGGCCGGCGACGTCAGCCGGGCCGTGGCGGAGCGCGTTCAGTCGGTCGCCGTCCGCCCCAGCAGGTAGACCACTCGGCCGGGCCGCGCCTCGAGCGCCCCGAGCTCCGCGAAGCCGGCCCGGAGATAGAACGCGCGCGGGCCGGGCCCGCAGAGGAGATGGACGCCGCCGATCCCGGTGCTCACGAGATCGCCGAGGAAGCGGGTCAGCAGCGCCGCGCCGATGCCCCGGCCGCGTGACGCGGCGCCCACGTTCATGTGGAGGTGGGCCGGATACCGGTCGAGGAGGCGCGCCGCCCGGGCCTCGGCCAGGCGCGCCTCGGCCGGCCGCCGGAGCCCGAGCGCGCGGCGGGCGAACCGCCGCGCATCGGCGTTCCACCGGTACCGCCCGAGCGCCAGCCGGAGCAGGAGCGGGAGGGTGACGTGCCACCGGCGCGCCCGCTCGAAGGCCCGCGTGTCCGGGCACCCGGTCAGGTAGCCGGCGATCCGGTCGCCGACGTCGGCGACGTACGTCCAGGCGGGCGCGAGCCGCTGGTAGGGGCCGATCCAGAGCTCCGCGAACAGCGGCCAGCGCGCGGCGTCGACCGGGTCCCCCGCGTCGCCGGTCAGGCAGCAGAGCGTCCGGACCGCCTCCCAGTCGGCCGCGCTCGCCGCGCGCCGGATCCGGGCCGGCGCCGCAGGCCCGGCGGCCGCTCCGCTCGGCCCGGGCCCACGATCACTCCCGGTGAGCGGCACCACCATCCGGCCGCTCCCGCGAGCAGCCCCCGGTCGCCGGCCTGGCCGGTGAACCCGTGGCACGGTCCCGACTCGTCGCCGGCATCGCCCTGATGGTAGCGACGCGCCCGGCGCCACGTCACGGGAAAACGACGACGTCCGGGCCGGTGGTCGGGGCGCGCGGGCGGCGCGCGGCGTGACACGGCGGCGAGCGCGGGCTCCCCCGGGTCGAGCTCGCCGAGCGCCTCGGCATCGCCCAGCCGATCGTCTCCGACTACGAGCGGGGCGGGCTCCGCTGCACTCTCGCGTTCCCTCGTGCCCTTCCCGGCTCAGGTGTGCGGCGCGCCGCCTCCCGCCCGACGATCCCGAGGCCGTTCCGCCCGCCGGCGCCGGGGCGGCAGGCGGCGATGGCAGCGCTCGGCCTGCTGGACCTCCATCGCGCCGCCGATGTAGAGGGGCGTGGTCGCCTCGGGCCGCGCCGCGACGACGTCCAGCACCCGCCCGGACCCCGTGCTGGCCCGCCCACCCGCCGCCTCGGCGATGAGCGCCAGCGGCGCCGCCTCGTAGAGGAGGCGGATCCGCCCCGCCGGCCGCCGGGCGTCGGCCGGGTAGAGGTAGAGCCCGCCCTCCAGCAGCGTCCGGTGGAAGTCCGCGGCGAGGGCGCCGGAGTAGCGGAGGCGATACCCCGGGCGACCGCCGTCGACCCCGCGGAGCCACTCCAGCAGCACCCGGTCCGCGGCCCCCCAGGCCGGCCAGTTCGCGTCGTTCACCGCGTACGTGCGCCCGCGCCGCGGCATCCGCACCGCGGCGGAGGTCAGCCGGAAGCGCCGGTCGACGGGATCCAGGGTGAAGACGTGGACGCCCGCGCCCGCGGTGTAGACGAACACGGTCGCCGGGCCGTACACGAGGTATCCCGCCGCGAGCTGCTCCGATCCCGGCCCCATGAGGGATCGCACGGGGTCGGTCGACCGGTCGAGCCCCCGGTCCCGGATCCCGAAGATCGTGCCGAGCACCCCGGCCACGTCGGAGTTGAGCGACCCGTCCAGCGGATCCAGGCAGACCGCGAGGGTGCCGCGGCCGGGCCATGTCACCGGGCGAGCCAGCTCCTCGGAGGCGACCGCCGCGACCCGCCCCGTCGCGCGGAGCGCCGCGAGGAAGGCGGCGTTGGCGTGCTGGTCGAGCCGGCGGACGGCGTCGCCGGACGCGTTCGTCGTCCCGGCCTCCCCGAGCCGGCCGGTGAAGGCGGCCCGCGCGATCACCCGGGCGAGCCGCGCCCCGGTCGCCGCCATCGCCTGGACGACCGCGGAGACGTCGGTCCGGAGCCCGGCCGCGCGCGCGGCCGCCAGGTGGCGGGCGAGCGTCGGCGCCCCGGGCGTGGATCGCGATTCGACGGGGCGGCGCGGCCGCCGGGGGGCGACGGGCGCGCGGCGGCGGGCCGTCACTCCCGGGCGCGGACGGCGTGCCCGCCGAACTGGTTCCGGAGCGCCGCCAGCAGGCGGTCGGAGAAGGCGTCCTCCTCGCGCGAGCGGAACCGCGCGAAGAGGGAGGCCGTGATCGTCCAGGCGGGGACCGACTGCTCGACCGCGTCCTGGACCGTCCAGCGCCCCTCGCCCGAGTCCTCGACCCAGCCGCGGATCCGCTGGAGCCCGGGGTCCTCCTCGAGGGCGCGCGCAGCCAGCTCGACGAGCCAGGACCGCACCACGCTGCCCTCCATCCAGAGCCGCGCGATGCGCGCCAGGTCGAGGCCGTACGCGCTCTTGTGCAGCAGCGCGAACCCTTCCGCGATCGCCTGCATCATGCCGTACTCGATCCCGTTGTGGACCATCTTCACGTAGTGCCCGGCCCCGTGGCCGCCGACGTGGGCGTAGCCGCGCTCCGGCGCGAGCGTCCGGAAGACGGGCTCCAGGCGGCGGAAGATCGGCTCCTCGCCCCCGACCATGAGGCAGTAGCCGACCTGGAGCCCCCAGACGCCGCCGCTCGTCCCGGCGTCGAGGTAGTGGATCCCGAGCGGGCGCAGCGCCTCGGCCCGCCGGGCGTCGTCGTGGAAGTTCGAGTTGCCGCCGTCGATGATGACGTCGTCGCGGTCGAGGTGGCGGGCGACGCTCTCCACCATCTCCTGGGTGGCCGCCCCCGCCGGGACCATCACCCACACCGCCCGCGGCCGCCCGAGCTGCGCTGCCAGGTCGGCCACCGAGGCCGTGCCCACGGCGCCCTTGGCCACCGCGTCCCGCACCTTGTCCGGCGTGCGGTTGTGGACGAGCACGCGGTGCCCGCCCCGGATCAGCCGAACGACCATGTTCATGCCCATGCGGCCGAGACCGATGAACCCGAGCTCCATTCGCGGACTCCTCTCGTTCGGGGATGAGGGGCGCGACCGTCGCCGCGGGCGCTCAGGGCGCCGGGCCGCCCGGCCGCGCCAGCACGCGCACCTCGCCGTCCACCGCGACCAGGACGCGCTCCGCGGTGCCGAGGAACAGCCCGGTGTCCAGCACGCCGGGGATCCGCCGGATCTCGCGCTCGAGTCCGGCGGGATCGTCGAGGGGCTCGATGGCGCAGTCCAGGATCCAGTTGCCGTTGTCGGTCACGAACGGGCTGCCGGCCCGCTCCCGGAGCCGAGGGCGGCAGCCCAGCGCGGCCAGCCGCCGCGCGCAGAGCGCGTGGGCGAACGGGACGATCTCCACCGGCAGCCGGCCGCGGGTCCCGAGCCGCGGGACCAGCTTCTCGCCGGTCACGAGGATCACCTGCCGTCGCGACGCCGCGGCCACGATCCGCTCCCGGGCCAGCGCGCCGCCGTAGCCCTTGATCAGGTCCAGGCCAGGGTCGACCTCGTCGGCGCCGTCGACGGTGAGATCGAGCGGCGCCGCGGGGAGCTCGACGAGCGCGAGCCCGAGCCCCCGGGCCAGGGTCGCGGTCGCGGTCGACGTCGGGACCGCGCGCACCGGCAGGCCCTCTCCGGCGGCGGCGGCGAGGGCGCGCACGAAGGCCTCCGCGGCGCGGCCGGATCCGAGCCCCACGAGCAGCCCGTCACCGGCCGCCTCCCGCGCCAGTCCGACGGCCGCCGCGGCGAGACGCGCCAGATCCTCGGGGCGCGGGGCGGGGGACGACTCGGAGCGCGCGCCGACCAGGTCCGACCTCCTTGGCCCGGGCGCGAGGGCTCTAGCCAGGGCCTTCCCGGGCGCCTAGCATAGCAGGCGGGATCGCGGGGCGGACGAGAGCCACGGGAATCGGGACCGGAGCAAGCGCGACGGAGACGGCGATGGCGGAATCGACACGCGGCGGAGCGGCCCGGCGACCGGGCGCGCGCGCACCCTCGCCGCGGCGGGGCGTCGATCGCGTGCCGAGGCGGCGCACCGCCCGCGGCGCGCACGGCGGCCCGCGGGATGCGGAGAGCGCTGCTCGGCGCGTCTCCGGCGGTGCCGGAGCGGCGGGGGGCGCGTGGGGGGCCCGGTGACCCTGCCGATCGCCCAGCTCCCGCCGGCCCTCGACGCCGCCGTCGATGCCGCGCTCCGCGAGTGGGCCGCAGGGGAGCGGACCCGCCGGCTCTGGGCGGCCGATCCGGGCCTCTGGACGGGCCGCGACGAGGCGAGCTGGCTCGGCTGGCTCACGATCCCGGGCGAGCAGCTCCGGGACGTCGACCGGCTCCGGGGCGTCCAGGACGCGGTCCGGCGGGACGGGTTCTCGCACGCGCTGCTGCTGGGCATGGGGGGCTCGAGCCTCTGCCCGGAGGTCCTCCGGGCGATCTTCGGGCGCGTCGCGGAGTTCCCGGACCTCCTCGTCCTGGACTCGACGGATCCCGCCCAGGTGCGCGCGGTCGAGGCGCGCCTGGATCTCGCGCGGACGCTGGTGATCGTCTCCTCGAAGTCGGGGTCCACCCTCGAGCCGAACATCTTCAAGGACTACTTCCTCGAGCGCGTGCGCCGGGTGGTCGGCCCGGAGCGAGCGGCGCGGCACTTCGTCGCGATCACGGATCCCGGGTCGGCGCTCGAGCGGACGGCCGAGGCGGAGGGATTCCGGGAAGTGTTCCTGGGGGTGCCCTCGATCGGCGGCCGGTACTCCGCGCTGTCGGCCTTCGGCCTGGTGCCGGCCGCGGCCATGGGGCTGGACCTCGAGCGGCTGCTCGAGCCCGCCGCCGACATGGCGGCGCGCTGCGGGGCCGCCGTGCCCGCCGCCGAGAACCCCGGCGTGGCGCTCGGGACGGTGATGGGCGTCCTGGGCCGCGAGGGCCGCGACAAGGTCACGATCGTGGCGTCCCCCCGGCTCGGGCCGCTCGGCGCCTGGCTCGAGCAGCTCCTGGCCGAGTCGACCGGCAAGGCCGGCCGCGGGCTGATTCCGGTCGACCGCGAGCCGCTCGGGCTCCCCGAGGTGTACGGCGCCGATCGCCTGTTCGTGTACCTCCGGCTGGAGAGCGAGCCGGATCCCGCCCAGGACCGCGCGACGGCGGCGCTGGCCGCGGCCGGCCAGCCGCTGGTGCGGCTCCCGGTCGCCGAGCCGTACCGGATCGGCGCCGAGTTCTTCCGCTGGGAGTTCGCCACGGCGGTCGCGGGCGCGCTCCTCGGCATCAATCCCTTCGACCAGCCCGACGTCGAGGCGAGCAAGGAGGCGACGCGGACGCTCACCGCCGAGTACGAGCGCACCGGCCGGCTGCCCGCCGAGGCGGCGCTCGTCGAGGCGGACGGGATCCGGGTCTTCGCCGATCCGCGGAACGCCGCGGCGCTCGCGGGCGCCGACCCGACCCTGGCGGGGGTGCTGGGCGCCCACCTGGCCCGGGTCCGCCCCGGCGACTACGTGGCGCTGCTGGCCTACCTGCCCGTGACCGAGCCCCACGAGGCGGCGCTCCAGGCGTGCCGCCTCCGCATCCGCGACCGGTGCCGGGTCGCCACGTGCCTCGGCTTCGGCCCGCGGTTCCTCCACTCCACGGGCCAGGCGTACAAGGGCGGGCCCAACACCGGCGTCTTCCTGCAGCTCACGTGCGACGACGGCGCGGACCTCGCGATCCCCGGCCGTCGCTACACGTTCGGGGTGGTGAAGGCCGCGCAGGCGCGGGGCGACCTCGCGGTGCTGGCCGAGCGCGGCCGGCGGGCCCTGCGGCTCCATCTCGGGACGGACGTCGCGGCGGGCCTGGGCCGGCTCGCCCAGGCGCTCGAGCGGGCGCTCGGCTGACGCGGGGCGTGGACGGCGCGATCGGCCGGCTGGACGACCTCTCCGGGAGCCGCTCCGGGGCGGACGCGCAGCCGCGGGGCGTTCGGGGCGCGGGAGGCGGCGCGCGGCGCGGCCCGGCGCCGGGGCGGGGAACCGGGCGATGACGGCGTCACCCGGAGCCGGCGGGGCGGCGCCGCCCGGCGGCGCCGCGCCGCCCGGGGCCGGCCGCGCCGCGCCGCCCAGCACCATGGTCATCTTCGGGGCCGCCGGCGACCTGACCCGCCGCAAGCTCCTCCCCGCGCTCTACAACCTGAAGACGAACGGCCTGCTCCCGCGCGAGTTCGCGGTCGTGGGGGTGGCGCGGCGCGAGCAGACCCACGAGGCGTTCCGGGCCGAGCTGTCGGCGGCGGTCGCCGCGTCCAGCGGGGCGCCGGTCGATCCGGCGTCGTGGGACGAGCTGCGGGGGGCGCTCTACTACCAGACCGGCGAGTTCTCGGACCCGGCGACCTACAGCCAGCTCGGCGACCTCCTGGCCGAGGTGGCCAAGCGCCACGGCACCGAGGGCAACGTGATCTTCTACCTGGCGGTGCCGCCGCAGTACTTCGAGGAGGTGGTCCGGCGGCTCGGCGAGGCGGGGCTGGTCCGCGAGGACGGCGGCTGGCGGCGGGTGATCATCGAGAAGCCGTTCGGCCGCGACCTCCCCTCCGCCCGGGCGCTGAACGCCGCGATCGCCGCCGTCCTGCGCGAGGAGCAGATCTACCGGATCGACCACTACCTCGGCAAGGAGACGGTCCAGAACATCCTCTTCTTCCGGTTCGCCAACGGCATCCTGGAGCCGATCTGGAATCGCCGGTACGTCGACCACGTCCAGCTCACGGTCGCGGAATCGGTCGGGGTCGAGGGGCGGGGGACCTACTACGACACCGCCGGCGTGCTCCGGGACATGGTCCAGAACCACATGCTGCAGCTCCTCGCCCTCATCGCCATGGAGCCTCCCATCTCGTTCGCGGGCGAGGGCGTGCGCAGCGAGAAGGTCAAGGTGCTGCGCGCGATCCGCCCCATGGCGCCGGAGGCGGTCGCCCGCCGGGTGGTCCGCGGGCAGTACGCGGCCGGCCGGAGCGACGGCCGTCCCGTCCCCGGGTACCGGCAGGAGCCGCGGGTCTCGCCGGCCTCCCTCACCGAGACCTACGCGGCGCTCCAGCTGTTCGTGGAGAACTGGCGCTGGGCGGGCGTGCCGTTCTACCTCCGGTCGGGGAAGCGCCTGCCCGAGCGCCGGACGGAGATCGTGATCGAGTTCCGCCGGCCTCCGCTGCTGCTGCTCGAGACGACGGCGGCCGGGGCCGTCGACGCGAACCGGCTCGTCCTCCACATCCAGCCGGAGGAGGGGATCGAGCTCCAGGT
>Ga0070741_10008492_pt1 | contig 20579 bp, 14 predicted proteins | sample Coa_R1_4_FD_66440 | JGI IMG/M metagenome (GOLD analysis project Ga0070741, IMG submission 66440) | Surface soil microbial communities from Centralia Pennsylvania, which are recovering from an underground coalmine fire - Coalmine... | ecosystem: Environmental > Terrestrial > Soil > Unclassified ...
CCGCTTTTATCTCTCCCCGACCCGGTCTTTGCTACCTTTCAGGATCGGGCACGCACCTCTCCCCGGTGGGGAGAGGTCGGATCGAGTGCGTCAGCAGTCGATCCGGGTGAGGGGGCGCTCGCGCGGGGACCGCACATGACCACCCGCATCGACCGCCGCTTCGCGGAGCTCGCGACCGCGCGCCGCCCGGCGCTGGTCACCTTCGTCACCGCCGGCGACCCGGACTACGACACCTCGCTCGCCATCCTGAAGGCGCTTCCCGCCGCCGGCGCCGACGTGATCGAACTGGGCATGCCCTTCTCCGACCCGATGGCCGAGGGGCCGCCGATCCAGATGGCTTCCGAGCGCGCGCTTCGCGGCGGCCAGACGATGGCGAAGACGCTGGGCATGGTCCGCCAGTTCCGGAAGGCCGACGACACGACCCCGATCGTCCTCATGGGCTACTACAACCCGATCTATTCCTACGGCAACGAGCGTTTCCTCGCCGATGCCGGCGCGGCCGGGGTCGACGGCCTGATCGTGGTCGACCTGCCGCCGGAGGCCGATGACGAGCTCTGTATCCCCGCCATCAGGAAAGGCCTCAATTTCATCCGGCTGGCGACCCCGACCACGGATTCCCGCCGGCTTCCGGCGGTTCTCGCCAACACGTCGGGCTTCGTCTACTACGTCTCGATCCTCGGGATCACCGGCACCGCGGCGCCGGATACCGCGCGCGTGGCGGGGGCGGTGAAAAGGATCAAGGAGCACACTACATTACCGGTTGCCGTCGGATTCGGCGTGAAGACGGCGGCCCAGGCGCGTGCCATCGGCGAATCGGCCGATGGAGTGGTAGTCGGCTCGGCGCTCGTCAGCGCCGTCCGCGATAGCCTCTCGGACGGCAAGGCGACGGCCAGGACCGTCGGTGCCGTGACCAGCCTGGTCGCGGGTCTTGCCGAGGGCGTGCGGTCGGCGACCCATGCCGCCGGCCGGTAACAGGGAAACAGGGACTTGAGCTGGATCAGCAACGTCGTCCGCCCGAAAATCCGCAACCTCCTCGCCAAGAAGGAGGTGACGCCGAACCTGTGGATCAAGTGCCCCGAGACCGGCGAGATGGTCTTCCACCGCGACCTCGAGGCCAACCAGTTCGTGATTCCCGGTTCCGGCTACCACATGCGGATGAGCGCCAAGCAGCGCTTCGCCACCTTCTTCGACAACGGCGAGTATGAGGAGATCGTGCTCCCCGACGTCGCGCTCGATCCGTTGAAGTTCCGCGACGAGCGCCGCTATACCGACCGGCTGCGCGATGCCCGCGCCAAGACCGGCCTTGCCGACGCGGTGCTTGCCGGCACCGGCACCGTGGAGGGCGTCAGCCTCGTCGCGGCGGTCCAGGACTTCGACTTTATGGGCGGCTCGCTCGGCATGGCCGCCGGCGAAGCGATCGTAACCTCGATGATGACGGCGGTCGAAAAGCGCCTGCCCTATGTCGTCTTCGCCGCATCCGGCGGCGCGCGCATGCAGGAAGGCGTGCTCTCGCTGATGCAATTGCCGCGCACCACGGTCGCCGTCGAGGCGCTCCGCGACGAGAAGCTCCCCTACATCGTCGTCCTCACCAATCCGACCACCGGCGGCGTCACCGCCTCCTACGCCATGCTCGGCGACGTCCAGATCGCCGAGCCCGGCGCGCTCATCGGCTTCGCCGGCCCGCGCGTCATCGAGCAGACGATCCGCGAGAAGCTGCCGGAGAAGTTCCAGCGCGCCGAGTTCCTGCACGAGCACGGCATGGTCGACATGGTCGTCCACCGCCACAAGCTGCGCGAGACGATTGCGCGCCTCTGCCGCCTGCTTGCCGGCAACGGCGCCGCTTCCGTCCCGCCGCTCCCCGCCGCCGCGGCCGTCGCGGCCGAGGCCTGACCAAGCCGGAACTTCCCATGGACCGGTCGAGCGCCATCCTCGAGCGCTTCCGCGCGCTTTATCCGCGCGAGATCGACCTCTCGCTCGACCGCATGCGCGTGCTGATGAACCGGCTCGGCGCCCCCGAACAGCGCCTGCCGCCGGTCATCCACATCGCCGGCACCAACGGCAAGGGCTCGACCACCGCGTTCCTGCGCGCTATGCTCGAAGCGGCGGGGAAGAGCGTCCACGTCTACACCTCGCCGCACCTCGTCGCCTTCCACGAACGCATCCGCCTCGGCGCCAAGGGCGGCGGGCATTTCGTCGACGAGGATGCCCTGGTCGATGCGCTGCTCGAAGCCGAGCGCGCCAATGGCGGCGCCCCGATTCCGCAGTTCGAGATCACCACCGCGGCGGCCTTCATCCTGTTTGCCGATCACCCCGCCGACTACACGCTCCTCGAGGTCGGGCTCGGCGGCCGCTTCGACGCCACCAACATCATCGAGGACCCGCTCGCCGCGGTGATCACCTCGATCTCGATGGACCACGAGAAGTTCCTCGGCGCGACCGTCGAGGCGATCGCGCGCGAGAAGGCCGGCATCGTCAAGCCCGGCCGTCCGGTGGTGGTGGCGCCGCAGCCGTCCTCGGTCGTCGACGTGATCGAGCACGAGGCCGCCCGCCAGCGCGCTCCGGTCTTCCTCGGCGGGCGCGACTGGGCGGCGCATGCCGAGCGCGGCGGCCTCGTCTACCAGGACGAGAACGGCCTCCTCGACCTGCCGGCGCCGCGCCTTCCCGGCCGCCACCAATACGTCAATGCCGGTGCCGCGATCGCCGCGCTCCGCCACGCCGGCCTCGCGCTCTCCACCGCCGCCATCGCCGCCGGCCTCGCCTCGGTCGAATGGCCGGCGCGGCTGCAGCGCCTCACCGGCGGGGCGCTCGTCGCCAAGGCGCCGCCCGATGCCGAGATCTGGCTCGACGGCGGCCACAATCCCGGCGCCGGCCTGGTCATTGCCGAGACCATGGCCGACCTCGAGGAACGCTCGCCGCGCCCGCTCTACCTCGTCTCCGGCATGCTCAACACCAAGGACCCGGTCGGCTTCTTCAAGCCCTTCGCCGGGCTCGTCCGCAAGGTGCTGACCGTCCCGGTGCCGTCCTCGTCGGCCGGCCTCGACCCGGCCGAACTCGCCGCCGCCGCCGCGTCTGCCGGCCTCCTCGCCGAGGCGGCGGACAGCGTCGCCTCCGCCTTCCGGCGGATCGGCGAGGAGCCCGAGGGCCTCGGCCCCCCGCGCATCCTCATCGTCGGCTCGCTCTATCTTGCCGGCACCGTGCTCGCGGAAAACGGCACGCCGCCGCGCTGATCCCCAAACGAAAGGGCCGCCCCGAGGGCGGCCCTTGATCCGTCAGGGCGCTTCGCCCGAACTAGATCGACTTCCTGATCCAGTCCTGCAGCCGGTTCTTCGGCATGGCGCCGACCTGCATCGCCGTCGGCTCGCCGTTCTTGAACATGATCAGCGTCGGGATCGAGCGGACGCCGTAGCGCATCATGATGTCCGGATTCTCGTCGACGTTGAGCTTGGCGATGGTCACCTGGCCATCCATCTCGGTGGCGATCTCCTCGAGCGCCGGGGCGATGAAGCGGCACGGACCGCACCATTCCGCCCAGAAATCGACGACGACGGGCGCCTTCGCGCCGAGTACGTCGGCCTCGAAGCTCTGATCGGTGACCTTGAGCGGCATGGTGAACCTCAGGGAGAAGGAGGAAAGAGGGAGAATCCGGTGCCCGAAACGTAGGTATGGCCGCCCCGATCGTCAAGGCGAAGCCCGGTCAAATCCTTGCCATCCCGCGGTTTTCCCGAACCCTCAGGCGATATTGGCAAGCGCGGCGGCAAGCGTCGAGGAAGGAATTTCCATAAGCGCCGGGATGTCCGTCCACAGGATTGCGGCGCGGACCGGCAGGTCGGGATAAAGCCGCGCCAGCACCGCCTGGTAGAGCGCGAGCTGCGCCAGGTAGGCCGCCGGCGCATCCTCGAGCCGGACCGGCGCCGGGCGGTTGGTCTTGTAGTCGACGATGAGGACGCCGCCCTTGGTCACCGCCAGCCGGTCGATCCTCCCCGCCAGCGCCCGCTCGCCGCCATCCAGCGCCACCAGCCCGGCGACGTCGACCTCGGCCCGGCTTCCCGGCGCAAAGACCGGCGCGAAACGGGCGTCGGCAAGGATCGCCGTCACCTCGGCAAGGAGCGCACGCCGGTCGCCGTCGTTCCAGCCTTGGGCAACGGCCGCGAGATAGCGCTCGCCCACAGCCGCCCGCGCCTCCGGCGCCAGTTCGGGGAGCGACTGCAGCAGGCGATGGACGAGCCGGCCGCGGTCGAGCGCCGCCCGGCTCTCCGGGTTGGCGGTCCGCGCCAGGTACGACCCCCGCCGCACGAAGGCCGGCGTCTCGTCCTCCTCCGCAAGGCTCAGCGCCGACGGCGTGATCCGCTTCGGCGAAAGCGGCGGGGGCGGAGGCGGCGTCGACAGCCAGCCCGGGAGGACCGGGGGGAGCTTCAGGTCGGTCTGCTCCTTGCCGGGTCTGGCTTCCTTGCGTTCGGCGCGACGCCATTCCAGCGCCGCTCCCTCCGGCGTCTCGACCGGCGTCAGCTCGTCGGCGAGCGCGTCGCGGATCAGCGCGTACCAGCCGCCGGCGTCGTCGGTGGCGCGGTCCTTCCGCGTGCCGCAGACATAGAGCCGGTCGCGCGCCCGCGTCATGGCGACATAGAGGAGCCGCCGGTATTCCTGGCGTGCCAGCTCCCGCAGGTCGTCGATCCGCTGCCGCACCGGCGCCGGCATCGACCGGTTGCTGCGCATCCAGACAAGCGGCGAAACCGAGCCGTCGCGGTCGTCGCGGAGCGACAGGATCTTCGGGTCGTGCGAGGGATGCGTCGGCGCCGCGCCGGTATCGACGAGGAAGACGATGTCGGCTTCCAGACCCTTCGCGCCATGCACGGTCATCACGCGCACCTCGTCGCGAAGCGTGTCGGTGTCGCGCCGGATTTCGGTATCGGCGGCCACGAGAAAGGCGAGGAAGCCTTCGAGCGACGGCACGTTGGCGCTCTCGAAGGAAAGCGCTTCCGCCAGGAACTCGTCGAGCACGTCGTCGGCCTCGGCGCCGAGCCGCGCCTTGATCGCCTTGCGCCCGCCCTCGCTCAGGATGCGCGCAAAGAAGGCGTGCGGATCGAGATAGTCGGCGATCTTCCGCCAGCGATCGAGCTTGCCGCGGGCTTCGGCGAAAATGCCGCCCTTCTCGACCGCGGCGCGGCCGAGCGCGTCCCAGAGCGTGTGCGGCCGGTCATGCGCGACGGCGAAGAGGTCGTCCTCGCCGATCCCGATCAGCGGGCTCCTCAGGACCGCCGCCAGCGACAGATCGTCCTCCGGGAGAAGCATGACCCGCCCGAGCGCCATGAGGTCCTTGACCGCGATATGCTCGGCCACCGCGATGCGGTCGGCGCCGGCAATCGGAATGCCGCGGCTCTTCAGCGCCCGGTTGATCGCGTCGCTCTGCGCGCCGCGGTTCCGCGACAGAACCAGGATGCTGCCGGCCCGTACCGGCTTGCCGGTGGCGTCGATCTTCTCCTTGCCCGACAGCCAGCCGCCGATCGTGCGCGCAATCCGGTCGGCGAGCTTGGCCTCGGGGCTTTTTTCGCTGAGATAATCGAGCGGCAGCCGCCAGTCCTCGGGCACGTCGCGCGACGGCGGTTCGAACTGCGGCCAGAGGATGAGCCGCCCGGGCTCCGCCCGCCGGGACGCGCTGTGCATGGTCGCGGTCCCGTCGGAGCTGAGGCCGGCATAGGCCGGCGGCCGGCCGAAGACCTTGTCGACGGCTGCCAGGATCGGCGGCACCGAGCGGAAGGAGAGATGAAGCTGCGGTTCGGTCCAGCCGAGACCGGCCGCCCTCGCCTGCCTGCCCAGCTCGCCGCGCACCTGGGCGAAGCGGGCCGGAACCGCGCCCTGGAAGGAGAAGATCGACTGCTTCTCGTCGCCGACCGCGAACAGCGTCCGCGTCGCCTCGCTCGCTCCCCGGCCGGCGAAGAATTCCTCGACCAGGGCCTTCACCACCTGCCACTGGCGCGGGCTGGTGTCCTGCGCCTCGTCGACGAGAATGTGGTCGATGCCGCGGTCGAGCTTGTAATGCACCCAGGCGGCGGCGTCCGCGCGCGACAGAAGGTTCGCCGTCTTGACGATCAGGTCCTCGAAGTCGAGCGCGCCGCGCAGCCGCTTCCGGCGCTCGTACTCGCCGATCGCCGCGTCGGCAAGCCGCAGGAGCGCAGCGGTCGACGCGAGGCAGCGCACCGCCAGCCGATGTTCGAGGAGTGCCTCCAGCCGCGCCGCCTCGCGCTCCAGCATTTCGTCGAGCCCCGGCCAGCGTTGCTTGATCGCCTTGGTTACGATCTTGTCCGCCACGCGCAGTTTCTCGCCGGTCATCCAGAAATCGAGATAGGAGGCGATGCGTCTCTCCGGCTCGGCCAGCTCGACGCACGGGCCGAGGCGTTTTGCCGCCTGTTGGTCCTTGGGGCCGCCCTCGCAGAGATGCCGGTGCAGTTTCGCCAGTTCGCCGCCGAGGAAGAGCGACTCGCCGAGGATTGCTGCTTCCACCGTCTCCGGCGTCTCGCCCGGCTGGACTCCGAGTTCGCCGCGCAGGTCCTCGATCGCCCGGTCGAGCCCGTCCGACGCGACGATCCATGTCCGCAGGCGGTCGCGCTTGCGCACCAGTTCCGCGATAGCGAGCTCCATGCCGAAATCGCTGGTATGGGCGAGCACCTCGGCGAGCGCCTCGCCGAGAAGGCCTCCCCGGTCGGCGGCGGCCTTGGCGATGGTCGCCTTCCGCGCCTCGACGGCGAGCGCGGTCTGGTTCTGCTCGTCGAGCATCTCGAAGTGGCCGGGCACGTTTCCCTCGAATGGGAACTGGTGCAGCAGCCGCTCGCAGAAGGCGTGGATGGTCTGGACCTTCAGCCCGCCCGGCGTTTCGAGCGCCCGGGCAAACAGCCGGCGCGCTTCGGCCAGTTCGCGCGGCCCCGCACGGCGGCCCTCGATCGCCTCGATCTCCTTCCCCAGTTCGTCGTCGTCGAGGCGCGTCCATTCCGCCAGCCGGGCAAAGACGCGCTTGGCCATTTCGGCGGCGGCGGCGCGGGTGAAGGTGAGGCAGAGGATGCGCGCGGGGTCGGTGCCGGCAAGCAGAAGGCGAACGACGCGCTGCGCCAGGACGAAGGTCTTGCCCGAGCCGGCATTGGCCGAAACCCAGGCCGAGGCGCGCGGATTCGAGGCGTCGGCCTGCGCCCGCCGCGTCGCCTCGTCAAGGACTACGCCTTTGGCGCCGCGGGCCATGACAGGAAATCCTCCTCGCCCTCGACCAGGGCCCATTCGTGGAAGCGGGCAAGATGGTCATAGGGGCTGGCGTAGCGCTCCTGGAACTTGGGCCGGGCGCGCGAGCGGTAGCCGGTCTCCGGCAGGTCGTAGGAGGCGATCAGCCGCTTGAATTCCTCCAGCACGCGATCGACGACCTGGTCGGCGGTCCAGTCGCGGTCGACCGCCGATTTCTCCGGATCGCCCCACTCGACCTTGCTGAGGCCGATCCACCCCATCTCGCCGATCTCCCGGCCGGCCGGGACGCCGTCGAAGGCGCCGAGGCGGACCATGCCGCCTTCGAGGGCAAGTTGCGGCGCAAAGCCGATCAGGACCTCACGCGCCGAAGGCGGCGTGCCGGTCTTGTAGTCGAAGATGTCGACCCGCCCGTCCCGGCGCAGGTCGATCCGGTCGGCGCGCCCGCGCAGCTTCCATTCGCCCGCCGGCATGTCGAGCGACAGCGCGCCGGAGATCTCGGCGAACCGCTTCTCGACCTTGCCGGCGCGGCCGGCCTCCCATTCGATCAGCCAGCGCGCAATCGCGCGGAAGCGGTGCGACCAGATGGCGTGGATATCGGGAAAGCCGGCGATCTCGGCGAGCACCTTCTCGCCCACTTCGCGCAGCCTGGCTTCGGCGATGCCGTCGTAGCCGCCGTCCCAGGCCTTGGTGAAATCCCCGATCGCCTGATGCATGAGCGAACCCCGCAGGGCGTAGTCGGGGACGCGGCCCGGCGGCTCCAGCTCTTCCAGGCGGAGCACCCGGCGTGCGTAGATCGCATAAGGGTCGCGGACCAGCGTCTCGATCTCGGTGATCGAGAGGCTGCGCGGACGCGCGGCAACCGGCGGCGTCGGGCGCGGACGCCGGACGGGGCGCGGGATCGGGACATCGTCGAGTTCGCGCGCGAGACCGACATGGACGTCGCCGCGGGCACGCGCCGGCGCCATCGCGTCCTCGCCGGCGAGCGCCGTCAACCGCTGCAGCCAGCGCGAGGGGACGGTCGGGGCGCCGTTCCGTTTCTCGGCGCGGCTGACGATGACCCGCGGCGCACCGAAATTCTCGACGAAGTCGTGCGCGGCCTGTCCGATGCGGCGCTCGGGCGGCGCCAGCCCGATCGCGGCGCGCATGGCGCGCGACAGCCACGGGTCGGTGCGCGGCGCCGATGGCCACACGCCCTCGTCGAGGCCGGCCATGACGAGCAGGTCCGCCGACTGCAGCCGGGCTTCGAGCGTCCCGAAAATGCTGACCCGCGGGTCGGCTCCGGCGGGCCTCGTGACAGCCGCGTCGGCGAGAAGTGCGGCGAGGAAATCGGGAACGTCCTCGCCGGCCAGAACCAGCTCGCGGCCGCCTTCCGACAGGCCGTCGAGGATTCGGAGAAGCGCCGCGCCGCCGTTCGAGGTCCACAGAAGCTCGTCGTCGCCGTCCTTGCCGGCCGCGGCGCCGGACAGGGCGTCCCGAAGCAGCGCCGCCGCCTCGGCCGCGCTCACCGGACCGGCGCGGAGCCGCGCCTCCATCGGACCCAGCACCGCGACGATCTTCTCGACCAGCCACTCCGCCGCGCGCCATTCGTCGTCGCGCAGCCGCCGCCGCGCCAGCGGAACATGTTCCTTCCCGTCCTCGCGCTCCTTCCGCGAGGCCGCGAGCGCCGGAATGAGCGCGGCGAGACCGCCGGGAAGGCGGCGGCCGCGGAAGAGCGCGATCTCGAGATTGCGCGCCGCGCGCCGGCAGTCGAAGCGGTCCATGCCGAACGCGGCAAAGGGGTGCTTGAGGAGCGCCAGCAGCTTCACCGGATCGCCCTCGGCCAGCACAGCTTCCGCAACCAGACGTGCGAAGATGCCGGGCGGAAGCAGCGCCAGCGGCGCGCCCGCCGAGTCGTCGGCTTCAATCTTCCAGCGTCTCAGTTCGGCGGCGATGCGGCGGGCGAGCGTGCGGTCGGGCGTCACCACGGCCACCCGTGCGTCCGGCTTCTCCAGCGCCTGGCGCACCGCGACCGCGACCGCGAGCGCCTCCTCCTGTTCGTTTCGCCCGACGATGAAGTCGACGTCGGCGAGGGCGGCTCCGATCTCCGGCAGGACGAAACCCGACCAGCGGTCGGTCGTCACCGCCGGACGGAGCGCTTCGGAGACGAGTTGTCCCCGCGCCTTCAGCGCACTTGTCGCCTCGGCAAGCGGGACCACGTCGGCCCGTCCGACTCCAAGGCTGTTCAGAAGCTGTTTCAGGCCGAACTGGGGGTGATTCCAGCTCGATCCGAGGCCGTCCGAGGTCTCCATCCCGACCGCCTGCCACGAGGCCTCGTCGAGGCTCTGGTCGAGCCCGGGCAGGACCACAAAGCCTTGCTCAATCTGGGTTATTGCCTTCAGGAGGGCGGCGGTCGCGGGAATGCTCCCGGTCGATCCCGCGGCTATCACCGGGCCTTCCGGAACGGCGGATTTCAGGCGCTCCGCTTCCGCCCGCAGAAGCTCGTCCCGGCGCCTCGCTACGTCCGCAAGTCCTTGTTCCGACAAGTATTTCGGCCACTGCTCGGCCGCAATCCTGAGAAAATCGAGGGTGAGCTGGAAGTAGCGCGCGTGGTCTTCCGGGACGATTCCGGCGACGGAATCGAATTCGAGCCTCGCAATCGCCAGGTCGTCGATGAGCCGCGCGAGATCGCCGGCGAGCTTCACGGAATCGGCGGATGAGGCCGGGATCAGCACGGATTCGTCCGGACCGATCTGGAACAGGCTCCGGCGAACCGCCCTTCCCCAGGCAAGAACGAGCCGCGTCAGGACCAGCCGGCGCTGCAGCGGATCGATCGCCGGGGGTAACAGGAGACCGTCTCCCCGCTCTTCGGCAGCAGGGGCGAGGAGATGCTCCTCCTCGTCGACGTCGCCGAGCGCCCGTATCCGCGGCAGGATTCCGGCGGCGCCGAGCCGTTCCGCGAAGGTCTGGCGCAGGGCGCGGACGGCGCGCCGCGTCGGCAGAAGGATGGTTGTCCCCGCCAGGGCCAGCGGGTCGGTGCGGTCGAGCCTGCCGAGACGCCCGTCTAGAACCGCGTCGGCGAGCGTGGGAAGGAACGGAACTCCAAACGGAATCGTGAAAACGCGGTCGCGGCCGCTCATTTCATGCCGCGCTGTCGGCGATCGAAAGCTCCGCCTCGGCGATCGCGTCCGGCGTCCCAACGTGCAGCCACAGGCCGTCCATCCGCACCCCCGCCAGCCGCCCCGCCTCGATCGCCCGATCGAACAACAGATTCAAGGAGAAAGCGCCCTCGGGGCTGCCTTCGAAGAGGCGCGGATGGATGATCGCGGCGCCGGCATAGGCGAAGGGGACAACCTCCCGTTCCTTGCGGCGATAAAGCCTGCCGGCGGCGTCCATGCGGAAGTCGCCGCGCTCGGCATAGCCGATCGCCTTGACCGTCGGCGCAAGCAGCAGGAGCACGTCCATCGCCGCGTCATCCCAGCCCGCGGCCAGCCAGTCGAGATTGGGGCGCGCGCCCTCGATCCAGAAGGTGTCGGAGTTGAGCAGGTAAAACGGCGAATTGTCGAAGTTTGCCAAGGCTTTGCGGACGCCGCCGCCGGTGTCGAGAAGTTCGGCGCGCTCGTCCGACATGATGATCCGCGGCCGTTTCCGGCGGGCAAGATGCGCCACAAGGAGATGGGCCAGGTAGTGGACATTGACCACCGCGGTCTCGACGCCGGCACGCTCCAGCCGATCAAGCGAATAGTCGATCAGTGCCCTGCCACCCACTTCGATCAACGGCTTCGGAACGGTGGCGGTGAGCGGGCGCATGCGCTTGCCGATGCCGGCGGCAAGCACCATCGCCCGCTTGGGGCGGTTGAGGCTCGGCAATTTCATCAGGTCGTCCCGCCTAGGCTTCAGGAGGCAGATGGTTCCGATACCACTGCGCGTAGCCGGTCAGCGCGGGATGGGCAAGGCTCCGTCGGAGATATTCACGGAGGCGCGGAATATGCCGCAGATACTGTGACTTACCCTGTGCGGCCAGCCGGGCGAAGACCCCTAGAATCTTCGTGGCGCGTTGTGCCGCCAGAATCGCATAGACCGCCTCGAACGATTCGCGATCGAAACCCGAATCGGCGGATCGAAGATCGATGTAATGTTCTTTCAGCGCGCGTTCGAGGTCCGGCGAAACGGTCGCCCGCGCATCCTGGGCGAGCGAAGCGACGTCATAGGCCGACGGCCCGATCATCATGTCCTGAAAATCGAGAAGGCCGATCCGCGCGAGCCCGGCTCGCTCCCGCAGCCACAGCAGGTTCGGCGAGTGCACATCGAGGAGAACCCAGCTCTTCTCCGAATCGTTCAATCGCCGCAGCGGCTCGGACCAGGCGGCAGCAAAAGCCTGCCGCACCGGCTCGTCGGCGACCTTGCCGACTGCCCGGGAAAAGTACCAATCGAGGAATATTCCGAGCTCCGCGGCCAAGGCGTCCGCCGTGTAGCGCGGCAAACGGTGCGTGGTCCCATCAAGGAGCGGGAGCTCTTCCGGTCGCGGCCGACCGTGAATGGTTGCGAGAACTTCGATCGCGATCCTGTACTTTTGGGCGTCGGGCTCGCCGCCGACAAGCACGCCCTCCGACCCCAGATCTTCGAGCAGAAGGAAACCGGCCGGCCGATCCATGGCCTTCACCTTCGGAGCGCTAAGCCCAAGCGCGCGGAGCGCCATGCCGACCGCGGCAAAGGCGCCGACTTCCTGGGCGCGATGCGCTGCCCGCGGATCGGATGGCGCATCCTTCTGCCGGGAAGGCCAATCCATCAGGATCGCCGAGTTGTCGCCGCTCCGAACGCGCTCATACCTTCGCGTCGAAGCATCGCCCTGAAGGTAGCTGCGAGCGGCTCCGCGCCAGCCCGCGCTGTCGAGAAATGCGCGGATCGCGAAGGTGCGCGAAAGCCTTGCCGCTTGTGTTCCGGATGCGGTGATCCGGGCCCTCCTTCCGGCGCCCTGGACTTCAAAGGCAATCCGCATACTCGCCGGCGACAGACGGCCCTCCGCGCGCTCCGGCCACTCGACCAGAGCAGCGCCCTCTGCGAGAGCCTCCTCGAAGCCCAGCTCGTCCAGCTCCGCCGCTGTCCGTACCCGATAGAGGTCGAAATGCGCGACCGAAATGCGGCCTGGATACGATTGCACGAGCGTGAACGTGGGGCTCGGCACTTCGAGCGCCGGATCATCCGCCAGCGCGCGGAGGAGCGCCCGTGCGAAGGTGGTCTTCCCGGCGCCGAGGTCGCCGGACAGCGCGACCGAATCGCCCGGCAGAAGGATCATCCCGACATCCTCCGCAAGCCGGAGCGTTGCCGTCTCATCTTCGAGGACGGCGATGACGTCGAAGTCCGATGCCACGGTCGAATCTATTCGGCGGCGGCCGCAGTGGCCGCGGGTCTCAGCGGAAGGCGCACCGTGACCGTCGATCCCTGGCCCTCGGCCGAAGCGATCTCGACGGTCCCGCCATGGAGCGACACGAAACTCTTCACGATGGTCAGGCCCAGTCCGACACCGCCCCGCGCGGCGCCCTGACTGCGGCTGGCGAATGGCTCAAAGGCACGCGACGCGAAGTCCGGCGGCATTCCCGGACCCTGATCGGAGATCGTAAACACGATTTCCCCGCCTTCGCGCGCGGCCGCTATGCGGACCTCACCGCCGTCGGGCGAGAAGCCGATCGCATTGGCGATCAGATTGGACAATATCTGGCGGACCCGCTTGGCATCCGCAATGAGCGAGCCCGATCGCGGATCGATCTCCTGACGCAGGGTAATGCGCTTCTCGGCCAGCCGGTCCTTCAGCCCGTCGACAGCGGCCGCCACCACGCCGGCAACGTCTACCTCGCCGAGTTCCAATTCCATGATGCCCGCGTCGATCGTGGCGAGATCGAGAATGTCGTTGACGAGCGCCAGCAAGGCGTCGCTCGACGACATGACATAACCGACATATTCGCGCTGGCGCGGATTGAGCGAGCCGACCCGAGGATCGGCGAGAAGCTGGGTGAAGCCGATGATGTTGGTTAGCGGAGACCGCAGCTCATAGGACACGTGGTGGATGAAGGCGTTCTTCAGCGCATCTGCCGCTTCGAGCGCTTCGTTGCGCTCGGTGAGCGCGCGGGCCTTTTCGAGGCTGTCGGTAACATCGACGAAGGTGACCATCGTCTGGCCGTCGGGGAGCGGTATCGCGGCGTAATCGATGACGTGGGCGTCGGCCCGTTCCATGCGCCCGGAGACGCTGGAGCGGGTCTCGTCGAGGCCGGCCACTGCCGCCGTGAAACGCGTCCATTCAGCCGCATTGTCGCCCGACTGGCGACAGGCTTCCACGATCTCGGCGACGTGCGGCTCGCGATCGAGGAGCCGGTGATCGAGATTCCAGATCACCGCGAAAGACGGATTGTGGAGGCGAAGCTTGCCGTCGGAACCGAACACGGCGACACCCTCGGTAAGATGATCGAGGGTTTCGCCCTGGACATGGATGAGGGCATTGTAGCGGCTCTCGAGGTCGAGCCGCTCGGTGACGTTCTCGTAGACCCACGTCATGCCGCCCTGCGGATTTGGATTGGCGATGACGCGAAGCGTCTGACCATCGGGCAGATGCCACCAGTGTTCTCGCGATTCGAGCGAGCGGTAGGCGGCAAGCAGGTCCGCCCGCCATGTCCGAAAATCGGCCTGTTCGGGAAGCTTCCGCGCCTGCCGGAGGCGGTCGAGAACGGCGTTCTCTTCGGGATGCGAGTCGAGGAATGCTGCGTCCAGGTCGAAGAGACTGCGATAGGCGGCGTTGTAGGAGCGGAGCCGCCGGTCGGAACCGAATATGGCAACCGCGGTGGCGAGCTGGTCGAGCGTGCGCGCGTTGAAATCAACCTCGCGCCGCAGCGCCGCCTCGGCCTCCTCGGTCGCCGTCACATCTACGGCGATACCGGCACTTCCGCCTGCCGACGCGATATCGGCAACGTCGAAGATTCGACGGGTGCCGGCGACGATCGCCGGCATGCGACGGAGGAAGACCGGATCGCCGTGGTGAGCGTCGCGGATGACGTTCCGGCTGGCGGTATCAAGCAGCTCGATGCCGCGCTCGACTGCGGCCCCGCCGTCGTCCGCCTCGACCGCCGCGGCATAGGCCTCGTTCACCCAGGTCAGGCGACCCTGCCCGTCGCGAAGCCAGATCGGCATGGGCGCGGCGGAAAGCATGGCCTTCATCGCCCCGACTTCGCCGATCAGCATCTCATGCTCGGCCTGAATCTCGGCGCGCGCGAGGCGGTCGCCCGACAGGTCGCGGAAGCGAACCACGGCAAGCCCTCCGACGGTGCGGCCGACGGCTTCGATGATCCTGCTTGCCGATGTCGCCAGGGTGAGAGTAAAGGCCTCGCCACGCTCACGCAGTCGCGCAATACCGCGTTCGAGCCGCTGCACCGATTCCGGCTGGAGCCACGATGCAAAGCGGATAACCGCTTCGCGTTCGACGGGCGCCTCGGGCACGCTAGTCAAACGCCCGGCGACCAGCGGCGGCTCGCCCGGAGCACCCCAGGCGACGATGTACTGGTCGTCCGAATTGACCAACGCTTCGGCCCGGTCGGCCTCCGCCTTGAGGTTGCCGACGAGGCCCTTGAGCTCGACGTTTTCCGCCTCGGCGCGACTTCGCGCGCGCATCAACGCGACAGAGGACAGGACGGCAAACCCGACGACGCCGATAACGACAGCAGCAAGCACGACCCGGGACGGGTCGATTGCATCGAGGAGAGACTCTGTCGCAGCAACGGCAGGATTGAGTGAGGCAAGCGCGGCGAGAAGCGCGAGCGCCGGGCCTGCGGCCCGAATCGCCCCTCTCCTCTCGCCATGCCGCCGCATGCAAAGGCCCCCTGCCCACCCGCACTCAAGGGAATCTGTACGGATCGCGGGCGGCCCCGGCGCCTCTCGCGAATCACCTTACTCTAACGTCTGGCGGAATCGCGTGGGAAGCGCCCGGGACCAAAAAACGGCCGCGGCGTCCGGTCGGCGGGCAAAGGAGAGTCCCGCCAACCTGGTTAATTTTCAGTACCGATAGTGCTCGGGCTTGAACGGGCCGTTCGGGCCGACACCGATGTAGGAGGCTTGGCGGCCGGTAAGCTCAGTCAGCTTGACGCCGATCTTCTGCAGGTGGAGCCGGGCGACTTTCTCGTCCAAGACCTTCGGCAGAGTATAGACCTTGCGCTCGTATTTCTCCGGCTGCGTAAACAGCTCGATCTGCGCCAGCGTCTGGTTGGTGAAGCTCGCCGACATGACAAAGCTCGGATGGCCCATGGCATTGCCGAGGTTCACCAGCCGGCCCTCCGACAGAAGGATGATGCGCTTGCCGTCCGGGAACTCGATTTCATCGACCTGTGGCTTCACGTTGTGCCACCGGTAGTTCCGAAGGGCAGCAACCTGGATCTCGCTGTCGAAATGCCCGATGTTGCACACAATCGCCCGGTGCTTCATCGCACGCATATGGTCGAGCGTGATCACGTCGACGTTGCCGGTGGCCGTGACGAAGATGTCGGCACGAGGCGCGGCCTCGTCCATAGTTGTCACCTCGTAGCCTTCCATGGCGGCCTGCAGCGCGCAGATCGGATCGATCTCCGCGACCATCACGCGGCAGCCCGCCTGGCGAAGGGAAGCGGCCGAGCCTTTGCCGACATCGCCGAACCCGGCGACCATCGCGATCTTGCCGGACATCATCACGTCGGTACCCCGGCGGATGCCGTCGACCAGCGATTCCCGGCAGCCGTAGAGATTGTCGAACTTCGACTTGGTGACAGAATCGTTGACATTGAACGCCGGGAAGAGAAGCCGGCCTTCCTTCGCCATCTGGTAGAGGCGCTTCACGCCGGTGGTGGTCTCCTCGGTGACGCCGCGGATGTTCCTGGCGGCGGCGGTGTACCAACCGGGCTGCTCCTTCAGCCGAGCCTTGATCGAGGCGAAGAGAACTTCCTCCTCCTCATTGGTCGGGTGTCCGACGACCGAAGGATTGGTTTCCGCCTGCATGCCGAGATGAAGCAGCAAGGTCGCGTCACCGCCGTCGTCGAGGATCATGTTGGGGAAGCCGCCCTCCGCCCATTCGAAAATGCGGTGCGTGTAGTTCCAGTATTCCTCGAGGGATTCGCCCTTGACGGCGAAAACCGGGGTCCCCGACGCCGCGATCGCTGCGGCGGCATGATCCTGCGTCGAATAGATGTTGCAGGACGCCCAGCGAACTTCGGCGCCGAGCGCCTTCAGGGTCTCGATCAACACCGCCGTCTGGATAGTCATGTGAAGCGAGCCGGCGATCCGTGCGCCGCGCAGCGGCTGCGACGGGCCGTATTCCTCGCGGGTGGCCATGAGGCCGGGCATCTCGGTCTCGGCCATGTCGATCTCCTTCCGCCCCCAGGCGGCGAGATCGATGTCCTTTACGACGTAGTCGTTGGCCGACGAAACCATGGCAATTCCCTGCTGTTCGCTTGAAGCGCGCGCTTATAGCCTCTCCAAGCGACGGCGGCAATAACGATATAACGATTTCTTTATGCGAAGGGCCGCAAAGCTATTCTTCTTCGCCGAAGCGGTCGGCCACCAGGTCCGCCAGCGCAGCGACGGCTGCGTTAGCGTCGTGACCCCGCGCTTCAACGCGGATGACCGATCCGATCCCTGCCGCGAGCATCATCAGTCCCATGATCGAGGTGCCGCCGACGGTCGTGCCATCCCTCGAAACGGTGATATCGGCATCGAAGCCTTCTGCGCAGCGGACGAAATGAGCGGAAGCGCGGGCGTGGAGACCCTTCTTGTTGACGATTGTGAGGTCTTTGGAGACCACGGCCTCGCCGGATGAGGCTCTCGGTTGGTCCGAAGGAGCCATCGCCGCTATTTGCCGTGAAGGACCTGACTGGCGACGTTGATGTACTTGCGACCGGCATCCTGAGCGTCGGAAATCGCCTCGATCAGGCTCTTCTCGCCCCGGACGCTCGCCAGTTTGATCAGCATGGGCAGATTGACGCCCGCAATCACCTCGGTCTTGCCGGCTTCCATCACCGAGATCGCCAGGTTCGACGGTGTGCCGCCGAACATGTCGGTGAGGATGATCACGCCGGATCCGGCATCGACCCGCGCCACCGCTTCGAGGATGTCGCGTCGTCTTCGCTCAACGTCATCATCAGGATCGATCGAGATGGTCTCGATCTGTGTCTGCGCGCCAACGACGTGTTCGAGCGCGGCCCGGAATTCGACCGCAAGTCTCCCATGCGTGACGAGGACCAGTCCGATCATCCCGTCGCCTTCCGGCTCAATCCTCGCGCCCAGCGGCACGGGAATGGCCCGGCCGGGGGCACATCTTCGACATATGATTCCGCATTGCAAGAGGAAACGCGTCGGTCTTTTCGCGGTTGCGGCATCGCCTCTACTCCATCAGGGCGAGCGCGGCGCGTACGCGGACGGCGCCATCGGCGGCATTGGCCGGCAGGATCAGTCGCGGGAGGGCGACGCCTTCAAGGACAATCCGCTTTTCCTCGTCCGACGGCAGCCGGGGACATTCGGCAAGCGGTTTCAGGTCGACGACCAAGTCCACGTCGGCCGGAGAGACGTGGTCGCGGCGGACAATGCCGAGGCCGCGTATTTCGAACAGGCCCGCGATCGCCTCGGGGGCGCGCGCAACCAATCGGCCATCCTCAACGGACAGTTCCACCCGATCGTCGGCTACCAGCCGGCATTCGGCCGGGGCGCGATCGATGAGCGCAAGGAGAAGCGATGACTTGCCGCTCCCGGACGCGCCACGGATGAGGACGCCGCGGCCGCCGACAAGGGCCGCGGTGGCGTGGACGATGCTCATGCCTTGGGAAGGCGGACGGTTAAGCGCGCGCCGAGCACCGTCGGCGGGGCTCCCGGCTCCTTGGACGGGCGCAGCCGGTTCGACGCTTCGATCGTGCCGGCGTGGGCTTCGACGATCTGTTTGCTGATGGAAAGGCCGAGGCCGGAGTTCTGCCCGAAGGCCTCCTGCTCGGGCCTATCCGTATAGAATCGCTCGAAGATTCGCTCGAACTGGTCCGGCCTGATCCCCGGTCCGTCGTCCTCGACAACCACTTCGATCGCCTCGGATGGCTCACCGATCGGCCGGATGGCGACACGGACAAGCCCGGATTGGGGCGAGAATGAGCGGGCATTGTCCAGAAGATTGTTGAAGACCTGCCCGAGCCGGCTGTCATGGCCGAGGATGACGTAGGCGCCGGGAGGCGCCGGGGCGATGTCCAGCCGGAACTTCGGACCCTCGGGCGGCGCGGTGTCGCGGGCGATGCTGACGACCGCGTTCAGCACCTGGCGAAGATCGACCGGCGCCGCCGCCTGCCGGCCCAGTTCGGCATCGAGGCGCGAAGCATTGGAAATGTCGCTGATCAGGCGGTCGAGGCGCCGGATGTCGTGCTGGATGATGCCGGTGAGACGCGCCTTCGCCGCGTCGGTCCTGGCGAGCGGCAGCGTCTCGACGGCGCTCCGCAGCGAGGTCAGCGGGTTCTTCAGCTCGTGCGAAACGTCGGCGGCGAATTTCTCGATCGCCTCGATGCGGTCGTAGAGCGCGCCGGTCATGTCGCGGACGGCCCGGCTCAAGTGCCCGATCTCGTCGCGGCGCCTGGTGAAATCGGGGATCTCCGGCCGCGAACGAAGCCCGCGGTGAACGCGGTCGGCCGCGTCGGCGAGCCGGCGGAGCGGCACCGCGATGGTGCCGGCGAGCAGGAACGAGAGAAGCATGGTGACGATCGCGGCGACGACGAAGACACGGACGATCGCCAGGCGCTCGGCATGGACGATGGTGTCGATGTCGCCGCCCTGGGTGGAGAGGAGGAGCGCGCCGCGCAGCACGCCGAAGCGCTGGATCGGCACGGCGACCGAGACGATCAGCTCGCCCTGCTTGGTGACGCGGACGATGTTGTTGGACGTGCCGGCAAGCGCATCGGCGACCTCCGGGTAGCCCTTGCCGTTGGCGCCGCCCAGCTCGGTGTAGCGCGGCAGGTCGGAGCGCTGGAGCCACAGGTTGATCCAGCGCCAGACCCGGTCGAAGAGCGAGGGCTCGCTGCCCGCGGCCGGCGGCGGCAGGTCGAAGCCCAGGATCTGGCCGCGCGAATAGAGGTTGAGCGAATCGACGATGAGCGTGCCATCGCGGTCATAGACGCGGGCGCGGGTCTTGGTCGGCGAGATCAGGCGGCGGAGGACCGGGGCGACCTTTTCCGGGTTGATCGCGAACTCGTAGCTCGGGAACTGGTCGGCCGAGTTGCTCTGCCCGACCTGCAGGTCGAGGAGCTTGTCGGGGTCGATGATGATGGTGCTGGTATCGACGGTCGCGGACGCCGCGATGGCGCTGGCGATGATCTCGCCCTGGGTCTGCAGGCTCTCGACGCGGGCGTCGATGAGGCCCTTGCGGAACTGGTTGAGGTAGAGGATGCCGGAGACGAGGAGGACGAGCGCGACGAGGTTGAGGACGACGATGCGGCGGGTCAGGCTCGAAAAGGCATTGAAGCCGATCGCCCGCCAGAAGCGGGTGGCGGCGCGCCGGAAACGGCTCTTGCGCGGCGCGGCCGGGGCGCCGGCGACCACATTCTCCTGGTGGACTTCCGCCGTCATCGCGGCATCCCGGCTCCCCGCTCCCGGCTAGACCTCCTTGAAGCGATAACCGACGCCGTAGAGCGTCTCGATCATGTCGAAGTCGGCATCGACCACCTTGAACTTCTTGCGGAGCCGCTTGATGTGGCTGTCGATGGTGCGGTCATCGACATAGACCTGATCGTCGTAGGCGGCGTCCATCAGGGCGTTCCGGCTCTTCACCACCCCCGGGCGCTGGGCAAGCGCATAGAGGATGAGGAACTCGGTCACGGTGAGCGTGACCGGCTGGCCGTTCCAGGTGCAGGTATGGCGCTCCTGGTCCATGGCAAGCGCGCCGCGCTCGAGGTGGCGCGTCGCCTCGACGCCCTTCCTCGCCGCGCCGTCGGCGGGGACGGCGTCCTTCGGCTGGAAACGGCGGAGCACGGCCTTGACGCGCTCGACCAGAAGGCGCTGCGAGAAGGGCTTCTTGATGAAATCGTCGGCGCCCATCTTGAGGCCGAACAACTCGTCGATCTCGTCGTCCTTGGAGGTGAGAAAGATGACCGGCAGGTCGGTCTTCTGGCGGAGGCGGCGCAGCAGTTCCATTCCGTCCATGCGCGGCATCTTGATGTCGAGAATGGCGAGGTCGGGCGGGCCCGCCTGAAAGCCGTCGAGCGCGGAGGCGCCGTCGGTATAGGTCTGGACGCGGTATCCCTCGGATTCCAGCGCAATCGCGACGGACGCAAGGATGTTGCGATCGTCGTCGACCAGGGCGATCGTCGGCATGAGCTTCTCCGGTTCTTTCGTGGAGCCGGCAGCAC
>Ga0070741_10008493_pt1 | contig 20578 bp, 19 predicted proteins | sample Coa_R1_4_FD_66440 | JGI IMG/M metagenome (GOLD analysis project Ga0070741, IMG submission 66440) | Surface soil microbial communities from Centralia Pennsylvania, which are recovering from an underground coalmine fire - Coalmine... | ecosystem: Environmental > Terrestrial > Soil > Unclassified ...
TCGTAATTACAGCGAACGCAAAGTAGCCATTGAACCAATGAATACCACAAGGGCGATTCCATCAAGTAATCTATCCCACTTTTTCTGTTAAAGGACGCCTTTGGCACGCGTCTACTGCGGTACGGGACATGGTGTGTCCCACCCGTTAACCAGTAGTGTCCCCCCGTCTAATTGCGCTGCACAGCACTCCCACTCCTCTGAATATCGCCTGAAGGCGGCGAACGATGTTCCACGTGGAACGTTAGTCAGGAACGTGGAGAATAACCAAGCAAGAGGCAGCGAGTAGAGGAGAGGGGTAGGGGGGAGGGGGGTGCCCACTCGAAATCTGGGAGGAGCATGCGCGGGACCGAGGCCTGTTTCTCTCCGATCAGCAGACACAGGCGCCCGCCAGGAGCGACCAGGGTGCCAGCAACCGGAAGAATTGACTCGAACCTCTCGACGGCGCGAAGAGTGACCATGTCGGCGAGACGCGAAGGGTTCGTGGAGATCGACGCGCCAGATGAAGCGTAATCCTCTGCGCGACCGACGAATACGTTGCAGTTAACCAGGTTCAGGTGGCGGATGACTTCTCGAAGGAATGTCGCCTTCTTATGGTTGGATTCGATCAGCATGACATGAATCGCGGGCGCCCAAATCTTGATGGGCAGGCCGGGAAACCCTGGGCCGGAGCCGACGTCGATCAGCAGAGGCACGTTCGATCCGCGATTTTCGGATTGAACGGGCGAGAGCGGGGAAGATGTTCCCACTACAGCAGGAAACAAGTGCTCGGCGGCGAAGAGGGATTCGCCAAAGTGTCGCGTCACGATACTTTCCGGATCGCGCACCGCGGTAAGATTCATGCGCGCGTTCCAGTGCAAAAGTATATCGATGTACATCGATATAGCAGAAAGCTGTGACTGCGACAAAGCGGCCGATTTACGGTCCCGCGGAGCCGCGCCGGCGTCCCCGAGGGGAGCTTCGCGAGAGGGAACTCCGGTTTCCAGAAACGGGCGCAAAAGTTCGCTGATGCGGGACTGCTCCACGCAGCGATTGTACGGTAAGGCAAGCGTCCGACCATCAATGCCAGCCGACGCATCCGCGGCTAGGGAACTGGTATCAGCGGTCATTGGGGGTAAGGATTCCTAAGATCGACGCTGCAAGCGGAACTCAGCTTCAGGATGGCAGTGACCGGAGTAACAAAAGCGGCCGCATAAAGCTGCTCCTGGGCGGCCCGGCGGACGATAGGCGAAATGTGAGGCTTCGTGTCCCAGTACTACTCAGGCTGACTGCCTTCCTCCTTTTATTCCTGGCGCCGTGCCGGTGCGCGTTCTTGCGAGCTGGGGACCTGCCGGAAGCTACCTTCCGGAGCACTGTCGCCGAGGTTCAACTGACATTCTTTTCCGCCGACGAGCGGCAGCGAACGGTTTCCGATCTGAAAGCCCAGGATTTTGCAATTGTCGACAATGAGAATGTCGTCAGAAACTTCCGAAGCTTTATGGGGCGAGACCTAACGAAGGTACGGGTCGTGATCCTCGTCGATTCAAGCGAGTCGGTCAGGCCGCGATACCACCAGGAGATCAGAGAAGTGCTGCGGCTGATCGGCGGGACGTCGTGGATTAGCGGGGACAGCATATCTGTGCTGGCGTTCAGCGGCACACAGTTGGAGAAGCTGTGCCACGGCAACTGTCGCGAGCACCTGAGCAGTAGCGACGAGATAAAGATGCGCGCCCAGGGAACCACCCCGCTCTATGACGCGCTGGTGAGAGGAGCGGAGGCCGTCTCGAAGGAGCACGATCCCGGCCTAATGCGGGTGATGATCGTCTTCTCCGACGGTGTGGACACTATAAGCCTGCGGAGCGTCAACGAAGTCTTGGACGCGAGCCGATCAAGGGAACTGCAGATCTATGCTGTCGACGTGAACGAAACGGGCAGCCAGCCGGAAGGCAGCGCCATGTTGCACGCTCTGGCGGAAGCGACCGGAGGCCGTTACTTTCCAAAACAGGAGGCCGCTGTGGGCGTGCTCCAAGGCATGCTGGAGGACCTGCACGCGGCATATGTGGTGACATATGTCCCGCCCGAGCGCAGCCCCGGTACGCACCGCGTGCGCATTCTGCCGACACACAACCTAAATTTTCATTTCCGCTGCCGCAGCAGCTATGAATACGACCGCAATCCTTAGAATCAAGAGAGGACGGAATGAAAAGCGCATGCTTGCTACTCGTCGTGATTATGACCTGTGCGAACGGGACCGCGGCAGACAAGAAATATCAGCATGGCACGATTGTGCGGATGCGCATGAGCGAGTGCACCGGGGCTGCGCATGGGCTCATGGCGGCACTTTCGGGCGCGCCGCCGGTCAACAATAACGAGACATGTCCGGAATACACCCTGGTCAGCGACAAGGTGGTGTACAGGATTGTGGGGAAAACCTCAAGCGAACTGATCGGACTGGCGGAGCAGACAAATTTTCGCTTTAAAGACAAAGAAATGCTGGTTCTGACCGAAGATGAGCGCCACGAAGTAGGCTTCCGCATCCGCGAGATGATGTTGCGGGCGGACTGGGATCGGGAGCAGCAGCGCAGCCAGGACACGTCCGCATGGCTGCGGCGGCACGTGCAAGCGGCAGCCGGACTGGCGAACGAGCAGTAGGACCTTCCTCAGCGTGAGTAGCTGACCCGACGTACAATTGCTAGTGCGGCGATGTCGATCACGGTCAAACGTGTCTACAAAAAGCCTGCCCCGGCGGACGGGACGAGAATTCTTGTCGACCGGCTCTGGCCGTGCGGACTAAGCAAGAGCAGCGCCGCCATCGATCACTGGCTGCGCGATCTTGCGCCATCCGACGAGCTGCGAACCTGGTTCCACAGCAATCCAGGCGCATGGGTGGCGTTTCGGAAGCGCTATTTCAAGGAACTGGCACGCGAAGCGGCGGCCAGCAACCTGGAACAACTTCATCAATTAGCCGAGAAGCGCAACGTTACACTTGTGTTCGCGTCGCGCAACGAAACGCATAACAACGCCATTGTGCTGAAGGAATTCCTGGAAGGGATGCGTAAACCGCCCACGGGCACGGGCCCTGCTGCGGCCAAAGGCACCGGGCCACGGCAGGCGGCGCGACGCCCGAGATAATACCCAAACAAGTCCAAAAGCAGAATTATTGGGCGTGGTTATGGCACTCGAACAGATCACCCTTAGGGTGAGTTCCAGGCGGGGAGTTTCTCGTGGTGCTTCGTCCCATCGATGAATTGCAGGCCAGCGTTGCCGCGTCACACCGATGCGTACCGGCATTCGGCGCAGTGGAAGCGCGGCAGATGCAGCCGTCTTCCGAATGGTGGCTGATTGCGCAGCCCGATCATGCCGCGCTGGCAGGAGACCTGGCCGCGGCGTTTGCGTGGGGCGGTTTTCCAAAGCTCGGACGGGATGTGTTGCAGGCAATTGCTCTGCACGATGCTGGATGGGCGCACTTTGATAACGGCGCCAGCGAGCGAGACCGAGGCGACGCGGCACCCAAGAAGCGTCCCGTTTCATTCCTGGAGATTGGACCTGTTAATTTTCTGCGTGCTTGGCTGCAATCGATTGAGCGCGCGGAGCAGAGTTCAGCGATTGGCGGTGTCCTGGTCAGTGAGCACTTCTCACGCCTGGCAAGCAGCCGATTGCAGCGCGGTGGAGACGAGCCCAGGGACGTGGTTCGGCTGCAAGAGTTTTTGTCCAAAGAGGAATCGCGACGGCAAGCATTGGGAAGAGCGGTGACATATTCTCAAGCTGAGATTCGGAGACTGGTGGACGTCCTCCAATTCTGCGACTTGCTGTCGCTGTACCTGTGCTCCGGCCCCCGGGAAACTGTCGAGTTCCCGCAGCAATTTTCCGGCGAAACGATTCGCGTGTCGCGGGACGGCGATTATTACCGGAGCAAGCCTGCGATCTTTGGCTCGGGGGTTAGCCTGGGCGTGTGTGCGCGACGATATCCGCACTTGCCGGCCGGGCTGAATGGCGCGACCATTCCCTTCCTGCTGAGCTGAAGCACGTGACCGCCGACCAAGACCCGGGTACGCGCCGATCTGCAACACTTCAAGCCAGGGCGACTACTGGAGTTTAACGAAGCGAGTTATATGCCGGCGTACCAGGCGTAACCGCCTTCTGGTGATGCCGAGCCAAGGCCTTTTCCGAAGCGCTTCATGGAATCTGTAACTGTCAATCGAGTGATGAATTTAACGCTTTTGTAGCCGAGCTGGCGAGGCACCCGCAGACGCAACGGGCCGCCGAAGGACACTGGAAGGTCTTCGCCGTTCATGGCATAGGTGACGAGAGTCTGCGGATGCCGCGCATCCGCCATGTCGATGCTCTCCCACCATTCAGGGTCGATGGAGTAGTAAACGATGTATCGGGCTTGCGGCAGGATCCCGCACGCGTTGAGAACGTCAACCAAAGGCGTTCCAATCCACTCAGCAATATAGGACCAACCTTCTTCGCACACTACCTCAGTGATCTGGCTGCGGACGGGAAGACTCTTGAGATCAGATAGCGACAGCGATGCGGGTTGGGTGACCATCCCATCGACAGAAAGCCGCCAGTCGGCGAACCCGCTTGCCTGGTGGTGTTTGAACGCATCGTTCAGCGGTGGAGTTTCGTTGGGGAACGGGACCTTGGAAATCATGCTGCGGGGAAACTCCCGCGCGAGTGAATGTCTGGTCAGCAGGCGCTGCGCCGCATAAGTAAGGGTTTCGCCGGGACCGTACATTCCGCCGCTGTCAGGTGGGATGAGCCCATAGCGCCGGGCCAAGCCAGCGGCCGCGGCCAGTCCCGACACGCCCGCGGTAGCGGCAAGACCAGCGGTCACGAACTTGCGGCGTGAAATTTTGCTCATGCACGCTCCTCCATATGTGCTACTGGCGTAAGGTGCTGCTAGCCTGAACTGGCATTGCCGGTAATCATCGCCCGCATGCGGCTCGTGAATCCGGCGAGGACCACCATGGCCACGTGAACGACGAGGAACAGCATGAGCAATACGGCAACGAAAAAATGGAGCGTGCGCGCGGATTGCCGTCCTCCTAGCACATTGACAGCTGCAGGGACTGCGGAATTGAAGCCGGGCGATAAAGCAAGCCCCGTCCAGATCACGAGAGGAAACAAGACGAAGATGACGATCAGGTATGTGGTCCGCTGCACGACATTGTAGGAAGAAGCTTCGGTTTGGTCAGGCCGTTTGAAGTGAATGTGCTTCATCATGGCGCGCAAGAACGATGCCCACGTCCGCTCAGTCGGGGCAGGAAACAGGTTGCTGCGGAAGTGACCAGTCCACAAGCCCCATATGACATAGACCATGCCGGTTAGGACCGCAGCCCATGCGGCCTGGAAGTGGAGAGCCCGGCTCCAACCATTCTGATCGGGCATCACGTAGCCGTAGCCAGTGGGGACCAGATTTCTGGAAGCGGGGATCGGTATTTTGAACAGCGGAGTGGTGAGGTCACTGCCAGTTTCACCCCAATAGAAACGCGGGTGAGAGATCACGATCTCCGCTCCCGTAATAAGCAGAGCCAGGAAAGCGAAAGCGGTGATCCAGTGGGTTATGCGCACAAAGCCAGCATGCCGGGGTCGGTTCGAGTTCAGCAACGCAGCGTCGCGCACGGCGGAAATATAGCACGTCCAGGGAAACTGGCGAGCTTTTCCGGGATTGGGGCCGAACGCAACTAGCGGTCGTTTACGATGGCTTGCACCAGTTGGTCGATAGTGTCTTTCATTCGGTTCTCGGGCAGGTTGAAGTTGTTCGACAGGATAGAGAAAGCGACTTGCTGTCCAGTGGCGGTGGTGGCGTAACCGGACAGAGCTTTCACGCCGCCGAGGGATCCGGTTTTGGCATAGACGCGGCCCTGCAAGGGTGTATTCACAAAACGGTCAGCAAGCGATCCATCGACCCCAGCCACCGGAAACGTCCCGCGATAAATGCCTCCCCACGGTTGGGTGCTGGCGTAGCGCAGCAGTTTCACGACCGCATGCGGGCTGACCAGGTTTTGGCGGGACAGGCCGGAGCCGTCGTAGAGCAAGTATTCGTCGGTGGTAATTCCCGCCTGATTTAGAAAGCCGCGCAGCACTTCCAGGCCGCCTTCGATAGTTCCGGCGGTGCCTTTCTCACGTCCCAACAAGCGCAGCAGAAGTTCCGCGTGCAGGTTCTGGCTGACTTTATTGATGACGCGCACATCCTCGATGAGAGGCTTGGAATCGTAGCTGGCAAGCACGATGGGTTGAGTGGCAGGCAAGGGGCGGAGCTGTCCGCCTTCACTGCCACGCGATGGAGCCAGGGCGGTGATGGTCAGGGTCGAGAAGCTGGCCAACTCTGTATGGCGCGTGCGATCTTTTCCATAAATCGCAACGCCGCGCTTCTCGAGCAACTGGCGAAACAGCTGGGCGGCAAATTGCGCTGGGTCCTCGATGGCAAGAGCTTCGTCCGCACCCTGATCGTTGATGGGCATGTTGCCCCACAGCGTAAGCACGGTAGAACCGGGATCGCGGTTGATGAAGATCTTGCGGCCCGTGCCGGCGGGCGTGGTGATGATGCGGTTATCGATGTGGTAGTAGCCGGCGAACGGAGTGATGCCTACGAACGCGCGTTCTCCCGGGCGGTCAGCAGGAAGGATGTTGACGAAGACAACATTGTCATTGACGGTAAGCGCGGAAACCGGAGCTCCATCGGCCCAGACCAGATCGTCCTGACTCCAGCCTTCGCCGTAGCGTTCGAAGGCAAAATACGAGTCATCAGCCACAACGTCACCGTCAACGTACTTCAGGCCCTTCTGCACCAGGCTGTCGGCCAGTTTTTCAAGCACCTGGATTGGATCTTCGTCACGCTGAGTGCGGATGTCATAGGGAAGCTCGCGCCCGGAAAGATTGGGATCGCCACGTCCGACCAGTACGAGGTCTCCAGTCAGACGACCATAGCGATCGAGCGTTCCGGTGGATTCGACTGTTGTATGAAACTTGTAATCCGGTCCCACCAGCGCGATTGCGGCGGCGGTCGTGAAGAGCTTGGTGTTGGAGGCGGGGGTAAAAAGCTTCTCGGAATTCAGGCCGTAAAGCAACTTGCCGTCGGAGAGGTCAAGAACTTCGATGCCCCAAAAGCCGCGCGACAGTTCGGGATCTCCGAGAACCGCGGCGATGCGCGCGGGTAGCGGCTTGGATGCCGCCAATGCAATCTGACACAGGAGTAGCGCGAAGACAATGCGTACCAGCAGATACCGCGAGGATCGCATGGGAGCTAAGAGGATTGTAGCACCTGAGAGCGCAATGTCAGGCGTAAGTGGCTGATTTACAATCACGCCGATGCGTCCTGTCTTCCAGTGGAATGTGGGGTCGCGGGTCATCGACCTCGGCAAGCGCACGCTCATCATGGGGGTGCTCAACGTCACGCCGGATTCGTTCTCAGATGGAGGGAGGTTTTCCGATCCGCAGCGGGCGCTGGAGCAAGCATGCAAGATGCTGGACGACGATGCTGACATCATTGACATAGGCGGAGAGTCAACCAGGCCGGGCGCGCATGTTTTGTCGCGGGCAGAACAGAAACCGGAGGACGCGCGGGCGGTTCCTCGAGTGAATGCGGGGGTCACGGAGCAGGAGGAGTTGGATCGCGTGATACCGGTAATCGAGACAGTGAAACGGGAGAGGCCAACGGCGCTGATTTCGGTGGACACCTATAAAGCCGGGGTGGCGAGGGCGGCGGTGGTCGCCGGGGCGGAGATTGTCAATGACGTGAGCGGACTGCGGTGGGACGCGCGGATCATTAAGACCCTGGCGCCTCTGAAGTGCGGCGTCGTGCTGATGCACATGCGCGGCCGGCCGGAGGAATGGCGCAACCTTCCAGCAATCGGCGATCCCGTGCTGCTGGTGAAACGCGAACTTAAGCAATGGGCTGAGGACGCAGTGCTGGGGGGAATCAAGCGGGACAGAATTGTGCTCGACCCGGGATTCGGATTCGGAAAAAAATTTGACGAGAACTATCCGCTGATTTCGCGCTTCGAGCAGTTGCAGGCACTCGGATTTCCGCTGCTGGTCGGGACTTCACGGAAGTCATTTATTGGACGAACTCTTGGACGCAACGGCAGCGACGCGGCGGTCAATCAAAGGCTATTCGGCTCCGTGGCAACGCAGACTGCCTTAATCATCAAAGGAGCGCATATCGTCCGCACGCACGATGTGCGGGAAGCAGTGGAGGCGGCGCGAGTGGCGGACGCGATCGTCAACGCGTAGCGTCTCCGGTCAGAAGATCTTTCGCGAATCCAGAAGAATCGTGACCGGGCCCTGGTTTACGAGTTCTACGTCCATATTCTGCTGGAACCAGCCAGTCGCGCAGGGAAGTCCCAACGCGCGCAGCTTTTCGACCAGATATTCGTATAGTTCGCGGGCGAGTTGCGGTAGTGCTGCGGCATCGAACGAAGGGCGCTTGCCTCGTCGCACGTCACCGTAGAGGGTGAACTGAGAAACGACTAGAACTGAGCCGCCGATTTCCGCTACGGCGAGATTCATCTTTCCCGCGTTATCTTCGAAGATGCGCAGCCCGGCAATTTTTTTCGCGATGTAGTCGGCATCGGCAGTCGAGTCGTCCCGGCCGACCCCGACAAGGACCAGCAAGCCTGGGCCGATCTCTCCAACTGCCTCGGCGTTCACCGTGACCTTGGCGTGTGTGACGCGTTGCACGACAGCGAGCACGTTAACGCCCTTTCCGGCTCGCGGCACCCCACTCGTAGCGGCGGGCTGCTTTATGAGGGAAATCGAGTTTTTGACCGGAGGCGTCCATTCGTCTACTTCGCGTCGCTTACGAGCGTTTCTTGCCCGGCCACCGCTTGCCAGCGGCGGTCGCGATAGACATAGATATCCGTGAATCGCACCCTGGCCCTGAGCTGGCCGCCGGGATTCAGCAGGGTGGCTAATCCACGAATGTAGCCGACGTCCCCGTACACATGCGGTTGCAATTCACTCAACTGGTTCACGCCGGGTTTGCGTTGAGGAACGGCGCCTAAGGTTTCCGCACGGGTGTGCAGCTTGCCATCGGGATCGGAATCCTGGAATTCATCGGCAAGGATGCAGGCGAGCGAATCTTGCTCATGGCGCTCCAGAGCCTTGGCCCAACTCTGCTCGGCAGCAATTAAGGAGTCCGGAGTTTTATCGGGATTGGATGGACAATCCAGAGCTGCGCAATACAGCGTCAGCAGCATCAACACGGTTGCGCATGCGATGGTTCTTAGCATAGAGAGTTCCCTGAGATGCACTACAAACGCCGGGACAGTTTGACCGTGGCCCTGCTAAGCCGTTAGGATTCGAACGTGTTGCCGAGGACCGTTGGTGCCGGTCCGCTCAACAGGACATCATGGTTTACACATTTTCGCCAACGCAATTACACTACTAGTTTCGTCAAGGTGCGGAGGTGCGACGCATATGGCAGTCAGCGATAAACTCAAGGAGACAACCGAAAAGGTCAAGCAGATTATTTCCGAGCAGTTGGGAGTGGACGAAGGCGAAGTGACACCCAGCGCATCATTCGTGGATGATCTAGGCGCGGACTCGCTCGACCAGGTCGAGTTGGTCATGGCCCTGGAAGAAGCATTCAGTCTTGAAATTCCGGACGAAGATGCGGAGAAGATGCGGACCGTACAAGACGCCATCGACTACATCGAGAAGCACGGCAAATAAGCCTTTCGGTCGAAATCACACGTTGAAGCATCAAACGAACAGCAAAGGCGCGCACGCCAGTGTGCGCCAGCAAGGAGAACAATGGCTGCCGTTGACGACAAGGTAAAGCAGATCATCGTGGAGCAGTTGGGAGTGGATGAAGGCGAAGTGACACCCAGCGCGTCCTTCGTAGACGACCTGGGGGCGGATTCGCTCGATACCGTGGAACTGGTGATGGCATTTGAAGAGGCATTCGACATCGAGATCCCTGACGAGGACGCGGAGAAGATCCGCACCGTGCAGGATGCGGTCGATTACATCGGAAAACACGCGAAAGGTGGGAAGTAGGATTGTCGCGCCGCGTTGTTGTTACGGGCCTGGGGCTGATTTGTGCTGTGGGCAACACGGCGCCGGAGACCTGGTCGAACCTGCTGGCCGGGAAGAGCGGCGTGGCCCGCATCACCCATTTTGACGCGTCCAGCTTTGCCTGCCAGATTGCGGCGGAAGTCAAGAACTTCGACCCGCTCACCATCATCGAGAAAAAAGAACTCAAAAAAATGGGCCGTTTCATCCACCTGTGCCTGGCGGCGACGGATGAAGCCATGAAAATGTCGGGCCTGCAAATTACGCAGGAGACCTCGACCCGGGTCGGAGTCCACATCGGTTCCGGGATTGGCGGCTTCGACGTCATCGAGCGGGAACACTCGAACCTGCTGAGCGGAGGGCCGCGAAAAATTTCACCCTTCTTTATTCCTGCCGCGATCGTCAACCTGGCGGCCGGACACGTCAGCATCCGCTATGGCGCGAAGGGTCCTAATGAGGCAACCTGCACGGCGTGCACCTCAAGCGCGCACTCGGTTGGCGACGCATTCAAGATCATTTCCCGTTGCGATGCTGATGTGATGATTGCCGGCGGAACGGAAGCCGCCATCACGCCGATGGGTGTCGGAGGATTCGCGGCGATGCGCGCTCTATCTACGCGCAACGATGCTCCTGAGAAGGCAAGCCGCCCATGGGATTCCGCCCGCGACGGATTCGTGATCGGCGAAGGCGCGGGAATTCTGATTCTCGAGGAACTGGAATTCGCCCGGCGGCGCGGCGCGCAGATTCTGGCGGAGATCGTCGGCTACGGAATGAGCGGCGACGCCAATCACATCACCCAACCGGCGGAAAACGGCGATGGCGCATACCGCGTCATGGTGAACACCATCCAGGATGCCAAGATCCGTCCTGAAGAAGTGGGCTACGTGAACGCGCACGGCACGTCGACCGATCTTGGCGACAAATTGGAATCGCTTGCGATCAAGCGGGCTTTCGGCGATTACGCATACAAGCTGCCGGTGAGCTCCACCAAATCCATGACGGGACATCTCCTGGGCGGCGCCGGAGGCCTGGAAGCCGGCATCACGGTCATGGCGTTGCGCGACCAGATTCTTCCTCCCACCATCAACCTGGAGAATCCGGATCCTGAATGCGATCTGGACTACGTGCCCAACCAGGCGCGCAAGGTTGAGATGGATTACGCCATGTCAAACTCCTTCGGGTTCGGCGGGACAAACGGCGCGCTCTTATTCCGCAGATGGGCGGAGTAACGGTTCCGGAAGTTCCGACGTAACTTGCCGGTTTGTAGCTGTGGCGGAGCACGCATATCGCCGTAGTTTTCCTTCCGCAAGTAATTGATTCCGCTAACGCCGCCCGCAAGTGCAATCCCGTTGCAGCATGGGTCTAGCTCTCCGCATGGTACTTCTGTCGGGCCGTATTGGCCTTTAGACCCTTTGCCAAGCGCCCAGGCGGGCGACAGAATGAACATGAACACGAACCCCCAAAACCCTATGGATAACGCCTTGGGCAGCGCCCTTGCCCCTATACCTCCGGTCAAAAAAGCAGTGCCACGAGCCGCGCTTGTGGATTTGCAGGAGCCGATTAAATCCACCCTAGTCGACTGCTTTCGCCAGTTCGCCATTGAAACTGTGGTCATGAATGGCAACTCGGCCGATCGCCTGCGCAAAGAGAAATTCGAGGCTTGCATCATGAAGCTGGACCCTGGAGCCGAAGCCTGCATGGAAGCGGCCAGGACTTCAGCGTCCAATAGCCGCATCGTGATGTACGGGATTGGCGGCAGCGCTCAGGATGCCCTTCGCTTTTCGAAGTACGGAGTCAACGCCATCTTCCACGAACCGCTGGAGCGCCAGGCGGCGCTGAAACTGGTGCGGGCGACGCGGATGCTGGTGTCCCACGAATTCCGGCGTTACGTGCGCATTCCGGTGATGACGGAAGTTAACATCGTTTCCGGCGATGGACGGCGCTTTACCGCAACCAGCCTCGAGGTCAGCTCGGGCGGAATGTCGTTGAAGACGCCTGAAGATCTCACGGTCGGCCATTCCGTGGAAGTCTCGTTCGCATTGCTGACGCTCCCCCGCATCTGGATTCGAGGCAACGTGAGCTGGAAAAAATCCAAAGGCTCAATTGGCGTGAAGTTCGAGCTTTCCGATAACCGGCGGGCGCGTTTGAAAGAGTGGATCGACGCGTTTGTGGAAGCGTAAGGCAGCACAACGCCCCGAGGTTGCCAACCACGAGCTCTTACATGCGCCCTCCATGATTTCCCGTAACTCTGCCAATAGCGTCCTTGACTTGTAACCCGCCGAAACGCCAAGCCTGTCCGCGAAAGCCGAGCCCCTTACAATGTGAACATGGCGGCACCGCCAATCCCTAGCGATGGAATCGAGAACTCGGTTGCTCCCGCGCGGTTCACGCTACGACAGCGGATCGCGCTATTTGCGATTTCCTGGGTTGGATACCTGGCCATTCGCCTGATCGGCCCAACACTGCGCTTCTCGGTCTCGTTCGAAGAGGGCGGCCCATCTGGCCTTGAAGAACGGCCGCTGGTCTATTCGTTCTGGCACCGCTGCGTATTTCCCGCCGCATATCTCTGGAGAAATCTCAACATTCGGGTGATGACCAGCCAAAGCTTCGATGGCGAGTACATTGCGAGAATCATCCAGAAGTTCGGGTTCGTGCCAGTGAGGGGGTCGAGCAATCGTGGTGCGGTTCGGGCGCTTCTCGGCATGCGTCGGGAGGTGGAGCAAGGATGGACAGTGGCCTTTACCATTGACGGTCCACGCGGTCCGCGCTACGTCGCTAAGCCGGGACCAGTGTTGCTGTCGCGCGCCAGCGGCGTGCCCATGTGTGCTTTCCACATTGCACTGCAAGACGCCTGGATCCTCAATACCTGGGATGAATTCATGATCCCCAAGCCCTTTGCGCGCGCGCTGATGCGCGTTGCCGCGCGCATTCCGGTTCCCGCTGAGAGCAACGACACGGAGATGGAGCGTTACCATGCCCAGTTGCAGGCTGCGCTTGAGCGGGTCCGGCAGTTCGCGGAAGAGAATGTACCGCGCGTGGGAAGCACCGAGTTCCCGCTCTTTGGGCGCAAAGCTGCCGGCATTGACAACCCCTGATGGTACAGATACAGTCTTCCCACCTGTTTTATCGTTCATTGAAATATCTTTGGTTCGCGCGCTCATCTCTCGTGAGATGTGGAAGCGGGTGGAAATCCCGCGCTGCCGCGCAACTGTAAGCGAGGAAATCGCAGCTGACCACTGAGGCAGGATGCCTTGGGAAGAGCGGCTGTAGTAGTCGGACCCAGTCCTTACTCGCAAGCCAGGAGACCCGCGCGAACCGCAACCCCGGCCCCCTTTCGCGTGTAAAGGAGAATGGCATGCGTTCGCTTCTGCTTCGGTTTCTTGTAATCACTGTTACCACTACCGCTTTCGCGGTAGATCTCAAAATCAAAGTTATTGATCCGCAGTCCACGCCGCTGTCCGGCGCGCAAGTAACCCTGCTGCAGTCGACATCGAACCCGCTTCAGGTAAAGACAACTTCGGGCGAAGGACTTGCGGTTTTCACCAATATTCCGGCTGCTAAATACACGGTTCGCGTGCTGGCGGCGGGATTCGCGCCCCAACAAGCCGAAGCTGGCAATGATAACGAAGTCCTCACCGTTTCTTTAAAAGTTGCAGGGCCAATGGAGTCGGTCGTAGTGACAGCAACGCGCTCCCCGGCTCCGGAGATCGAAACGGGCGCCAGCGTGTCGAGCCTGAACTCTGCCCAGCTGGAAACGATGCAACCGGTCGCGGCTTCGGACGCGATCCGCTTTTTGCCGGGGGCCGTCGTGAATACCGCAGGCCAGCGTGGAGGCTTGGCCTCGTTGTTCGTGCGAGGCGGCGATTCTCGATACAACAAGGTACTGATCGACGACGTGCCCGCCAATGAACCGGGCGGCACGTTTGACTTCGGCGTAGTGCCGATGACGGAAACGGATCGCCTGGAGTTCGTGCGTGGGGCGCAGAGCGCGCTCTATGGATCAGACGCCATGACCAGCGTGGTACAGGTGTTTACCGCCACCGGAAGCACGCGCACCCCGGAGCTGACCCTGGGCGCCGATGGCGGAAATCTGTTTACCGCGCACGGATATCTGAACCTGGCGGGAGTTCGAGGTCCATTCGACTACAACGTCTTTGGCGATCAGTTCAATACCACTGGACAGGGAATCAACGACGACTACTCGAATTCGCTGCAAGGCGCAAACATCGGAGTGAAAATAAGCGATCGCGCTCTGTTCCGTTTCCGCGCACGTCATTACAACAGCCGAAGCGGAGTCCAGAACGAGTGGAACTTCAATGGCCAGCCTCTCATCCCTCCCGACAGGGAACAGCGAGCGCGGCAGAACAACACATTGGCAAGCGCCCAGCTGGCGATCGCTGGGCCGTCGCGCTGGCAGCATCGATTAACCGGCTTCGAGTACAACCATCGCACTCTGAACGAAGATGACGTGATGGAGCCCGAACGGGTGTCGCCTGCCTTCGGCAACATCGATTTTCCCTTTCACTCGATTGCCGATATCAACCGGGCCGGTTTCGAATATCAGGGCGATTACGCCGAGCGCACCTGGGCTCAAACCACCGTCGGATACCAGTTTGAAGATGAGAACGGCTTTGTGGGTGATCTGGATTCGCCTCCCATCACTCACGGCTTGCGCCTGAACCACGCGTTTTATGCGCAACAGTCGCTGGTGCTGGGACGTCTCTCAGTGCTCGCCGGAGCGCGCTTCGTGCACAACCAGACGTTCGGCAACAAGGGAGTGCCACGAGTGGCGCTTACTTACGGGCTGCTCAGGGGTGGCGCGATCTTTTCAGGAACACGCCTGCGCTTCTCCTATGCGACCGGAATCAAGGAGCCCCGTTTTGAGGAGACTTTCGCGAGCGGTCCATTTATCGTTCCCAATCTCAACTTAAAAGCGGAGGAGAATCGCGCCTTCGAAACCGGGTTCGAGCAGAGCCTTTTCGGCGGCAAATTCGCACTTTCAGCACTGTACTTCAACAATCAATTTCGCAACCAGATCGACTTCCAAACTCTGGATCCGACGACCTTCGTCGGGCAGTACGTGAACGTCGATCGATCCATGGCTCACGGAGCGGAACTGGAGTTGAAGGGACAATTGACAAGCCGACTGTCGCTGGATGGCGGTTATAACTACACGTCAACGCAAATATTGGCAGCCCCGTTCGCCACCGACGCGCTGCACGCGGCGGGCGCTCCCCTGTTGAGACGTCCGCGGCACTCCGGCAGCCTCTTACTCGATTATGTGACTCGGCGATGGGGAGCAAACCTGGGTGGAAGCTTTGTAGGACGGCGCGCGGACTCGGACTTTTTGGGGTTTGGCATCACGCATGCCGCCGGGTACGCACGCGTGGATCTGGGTGGCTGGTGCGCAATCAATTCCCGAATCAGCGCCTACTTGAGCGTGGAAAATGCATTGAACAAACATTACGAAGAGGTGGTCGGGTTTCCCGCGCTGCGGTCGAATTTTCGCGCCGGACTGCGGTTCAGAATCGGCGGAGAATAAAGGCACGCAACCAACCAGCGTTGAACCCTGAGCCGGCATGACCCAAGTGCGGATGGCAGCGGGATGCATAGCCCTTTCGTGGATTGTCGAAGGGAATTGGGTGCTGTACGATATCAGGAAATAAGTCTTGGGAGCCCACGGCATCTCCTCCATGGCCAGTGATCGGCGACTACGGGAAGAAATTGTCCGCTACGGCGCGATGCTGCACCAGCGCGGGTTTGTGGCTGCGACCGACGGGAATCTTTCGGCCCGGTTGGACAATCGCCGCATCCTGGTTACGCCCACGTCGATGAGCAAGGGCATGATGCAGCCCCCCGACATGGTCATCGTGGACATGGAGGGACGCCGATTGAGGGGCCGCCGCGACGTTTCCAGTGAAATTGGCATGCACTTGCTGATTTACCGGCTGAGGCCGGATGTCAAAGGGATTGTGCATGCCCATCCCCCGACAGCAACCGGCTTCGCAGCCTGTGGCGTGGCACTGACCGAGCCGCTGGTGTGCGAAGTGGTGATTGGCCTGGGCTGTATTCCGCTGGCGCGCTATGGCACACCGGGAACGCGCGAATTGACGGAAGCATTGGAACCGCTGGTGCCCCAATACGACGCAATCCTGATGAAGAACCATGGCGTGGTCGCTTATGGTGCGGACCTGCAAACCGCGTACATGAAAATGGAAACCGTGGAGCACTTCGCCAAGATCGCCCTCGTCGCGAAACTGCTAGGCCATGAAGAGCCGCTGAAGGATCAGGATCTGGAGAAACTGCTGGCGGCGCGAAACAAGTACCAGGGCGCAAAGTCGGCGGCACCCATGCCGCTGATCGGGACGAATGGCAACGGCAAGAGCCGGCAGCCCGCTACAAGGGCCGGCGAGCAAGGCGTCCCGGCAACCCGCGTGAAGGTGGGAGCCCGATAGCGCCTGGGCAGACCGTCCAATATTCCCTGTATAGATAAATTCTGCTGGCACGGCCACGCCGATCAAGAACCCCCCCGGCGCACTCAGGCTGCGTCCACACCGGGCTTACCTTTTCTTCCGAATGATTTGCGGCGATTTCGGCGGGCAACTCTCGTTTCGATTAGACCAGCGTTACGGCGATACCCGCACTGCGCAATGCAGTGAGATCCGACTTCCGGATGCTGCGATCCGTGATGACACTCTGGACCGCGGAGGTGGGAGCAATGGTGGAAAGACTTCGCCGGCCAAACTTGCTGGAATCGCAAACGGCGACGGCCACGCGGGCAACGTCCATCATCGCCCGATTCACTTTCGCTTCGAGCAGATTCGGCGTGCTCAAGCCGTAGTGTACGTCGAAACCGTCCACGCCAAGAAAGAGAATGTCGCCGTTCAGACCATGTAGCGTCTCTTCGGCAATGGGGCCGACCAGAGAGAATGAGTTTTTGCGCAGAGTCCCGCCTGTGAGGATCACTTCGAGGGTGGACCCGGCGAGTTCGGCGGCAATGTTCACGGCGTTCGTCACCACGGTAAGGTTCACGAACGCCCGCAATGCACGGGCAATCGCGGTGGTCGTGGTACCAGAGTCCAGAATCACAACCTGGCCTTCTTTCACCATGCGGGTTGCCGCCTCCGCAATCTTCAACTTTTCTTTTCGGTGAAGTTTCTCTTTTTCCCGCAGGCTGGGATCTTCAAGGGCGCTTTCCTGAGCCGGCAATGCGCCGCCGTGTGTGCGATGCACCCGTCCCTGGGCGTGCAGAATCTCCAAATCTTTGCGGACGGTGACCTGGGAAGTGCGGAAGTGCCGGGCGAGATCAACGACCAGCACCCGGCCATCGCGCTCCAGAATGTCCAGGATGGCTCTACGACGTTCTTCGTTCAGCACGGGCTTGTTTGCATCCGGCTACAAATGCACGTGCGCAAAGGTTGCATGTAGCCCTGACCTTCCCTTGTATCCCCGCGGTTTGAATTTGTCCACGAAATTGCAGGCGGGACCTTGCCGTAGGAGTGGGGGATCGTGGGAGGCGGATTTTATACTTGACAGAAGTTTGGGATCGAAAGTAAAAGTATCAAAACGAAAGCAAACGAAATAACCGCCATCTTCGCTCCCCGGAGGTCGCCATGGAGTTCACGGGCTTGAACTCAAGGATGTCTCGTCGTTACGTGCCTCTTCTCTCTTGCCTGGTTCTTTTGGCTTCCTACTTGGCCGGGCAGGCCAGTTACCAAGCGCAGATTCGTGGGACGGTAAGTGATGCCACCGGAGCTGTCCTGCCGAATGCGACGGTGACGATCACTGACGTCGGCACCAATATCTCACAGACCACCAACACAGACCGCATGGGCGCGTACATCCTGCGCGCACTCCGCCCATCGACGTATACGGTTAACGTGAGAGCTGCCGGCTTCCAGGCGATGGAGCAGAACAACGTGGTGCTGGCGGTCGACCAGGAGACGAGTCTGAACTTCAAACTGCGTCCAGCTGGAACTGCCACCGAAGTCGTAGTCACCGAAGCGGCGCCGCTGCTGGATACGCAGACTTCTGCCCTGGGCACGGACGTTACGAATGAGTACGTGAAGGAAATTCCGCTGCTGAACCGAAACTTCTTCGGCCTGGTGTTTCTGAATGCGGGGGTGAGCGAGACAGCGGGATCGGGAACTGCGGACAACTATCCAGCCGGCACAAACTTTGTGTCTAACGGACAGCGCAACGCTACCGCCGAAGTGCGCATGGATGGATCTTTAATCAGTGCTCCGGAAGAGGGGGAAGGCGGGAATTCCAATATTTTCTACGAGCCGTCAGTCGAAGCTGTGCAGGAATTCAAGGTTCAGAACAATGCCTTCTCCGCTGAATTCGGCAGCAATGGCGGCACCGTCGTCAACATGGCCTTAAAGAGCGGTACCAACGCATTTCACGGGAGTGGATGGTGGTTCGGACAGCGTGATGTGCTGGACGCTAACGACTTCTTCAGCAATCAAGCGGGACTTCCCAAGCCCTCGCATTCGCGTGACCAGTACGGCTTCTCGCTCGGCGGTCCCATCCGTAAGAATCGCACCTTCTTCTTCCTCGACATGGAACGGATTGTCGAAACCAATCCCATCAACATTGTTGGGACGGTGCCTACAGTGGCGGAGCGAAAGGGAGACTTCTCCAACGCGCTGATTACGGATCCCAATACTGGCGAAGTAGTGCCGAACCTGATTTTCAATCCGTTCACCCTGGACAGCAATGGCAACCGGACTCCGTTTACCGGCAATAAAATTCCGCAAAGCATGTGGGACAAGGTGGGAGAAAACGTTCTGAATCTGTATCCGCTGCCGAATCAGCCGGGCACTGCGGACGGCACCAACAACTTCCGAGCGAACACCAATCTGGCGAACAAGGGCCTGCAATTCGATATCAAAGTGGACGAGCAGCTTTCGAACAAGACGCACCTGGCGGCGCGCTATAGTCACGCTCACTCGTCCCAGAGCGCGCCAACCGTTTTGGCCGACGGCTTATACAACGATGGCATTAACTACATCACCAGCGTAAACAACGGCGGGCTGCAATTCGACTGGAACTTGCGCCCCACGTTGCTGGCCACAGCGCGTTTGTCAGTCGATCAGGTGCATGCCCCGGGATTTACCAAGTACCCAAGCGCAACCTCGGCCGGGTTTCCGTCGATCCTGGACACGGCGAACGGTATTGCGAGAATGCCGGCGATCATCGTGGATTCACCATGGAGTTCGATCTACGACCAGTGTTGCGTCGACACCAAGCTCGATCACATGCTGTATTCCTATTCATCCGCGCTGGCGTGGGCAAAAGGCAAGCACAACATAAAATTCGGCTTCGAACAACGACAGTTCTTCAATAACTTCCAGGAACCGAACTACGCCAGCGGTTATTTCCATTTTGCGCAAACGGTAACCGAAAACATCATCGGTAATTTCGATCCGACCCAGGGAAATCCATTTGCCGACATCCTGCTGGGCATTGGCGACTACGGAGGCATCGGGATCGATCCCATGGCTTTGAATAAATCCAAGGAAACTTCGTTCTATGTGCAGGATGATTGGCGGCTCACGCCCAAGCTAACGCTGAACCTGGGCTTGCGTTACGAGTGGAGCACTCCTTACACGGAGCGGTTCAATCACGTGCAGTTCAGTGACTTCAGCGGCGACAGCGGGGTCACCCTCGACCTGAGCAGCGGCGATCCCAACCTGCAGGCCCTGGGTCTCGGGCCTACCAAAATAAAAGGCATTACCCAATTCCCGAATTCGTCGATGCGGCATGTCCCCGTGGATCGCAACAACTGGGCGCCGCGCGTAGGCTTCGCTTATCAACTCACGCCCAACACCGTGCTACGCGGCGGAGCGGGCGTGTATTACGGAATGAACGTGGCCACCAACTTCCAGTTTGTGGGAACGGCGTTCCGCAAGGATGGAAACGTTTACTTCACGAAAGACAATTTCCAAACCCAATATGCAACGCTGGAGAATCCATTTCCGGCCGGTTTGCCGGCGCCACAGGGCACAAAATATGGCGCGCTCGCGGAGTGGGGCTTTGCCAATCAAAACGATTTGGGCACCAGCGAGGCACGCAACGCGGAGATCTACCAGTGGAGCCTGGGAGTGCAGCGGCTGCTGCCCGGGCAACTAGTAGTTTCCGTGGACTACTCCGCCAATCGGAGCACGCATCTGCCCTGGGGCGGGGCGGCGGGAGCGACTACGCGTAATCGTGATTTCATTCCTTCAGCCTTGCGTCGCCAGTTCAACCAGGACGGGCAATGCAACTCGGACGGGACCGTCAACTTCAGCCAGTTGTACAGCTACAACAATCTGCACTGCCTGGTGCCGAATCCTTTCTTTTCGATGTTCCAGGGACCAAATGCGGTGTTCAACGAGCCCGACTCGCTGTACAACGACGCGCAGATCCCGTTGATCAATCTGCTGCGCCCATACCCGCAATTCGACGGCTATTTTGAGGGCCTGCCGCTGTTGATGGCTTCCTCGTTTTACAACGCACTGCAAGTCCGGTTTCAGAAGCGGGCGAGCCACTACATTTCGTTTGAAGGTGGGTACACGTTCTCGAAGGCTACGGACAA